>Ga0157378_10003797_pt1 | contig 13379 bp, 12 predicted proteins | sample M65metaG_FD_115309 | JGI IMG/M metagenome (GOLD analysis project Ga0157378, IMG submission 115309) | Miscanthus rhizosphere microbial communities from Kellogg Biological Station, Michigan, USA - M6-5 metaG | ecosystem: Host-associated > Plants > Roots > Rhizosphere > Soil | place: USA: Michigan...
CGATCCGAAGGCGGTGCGCACGTGGCCGCAGCAGCAGATGCCCGCGTTCAACCCGACGATGCTGAGCGACGCCGACCTCGATGCGCTCATCGCGTACCTCGGCTACATGGCGGCGCACTGACGCCACCGGCAGACCGGTCTTCTCGAACCCGCGGTCAGGACATCGGCCGCCGCCTGCGGCTCGCGCTCGCGTTCGCGTTCGCGACAGAAAAGAAAACGGCGCCTTGAAGGGCGCCGTCGTCTTGGTGATGGTGGAGGTGGCGAGAATCGAACTCGCGTCCGGAAGCACTCCACAGTCGGGACTACATGCTTAGTCGCGTCATTTGGATCTCGTCTTCCCGACGCCGGCGGACAGGCTGCGGTCGGACCAGTCACCTTGCTTTAGCGCATCGCCCAAGTGACCCGGACGCGCGCGATCGCTCAAAGGGTCCTCGCCGTGACGTTGCGGTTGCCCGCTAGATCACCCAGGCCGAGCGCTGCCTGGTGCGAGGTCCGGCGGGGTTAAGCCGCCAGAGCGTACGTTTCGTCGTTCGCAGTTAGATTTGCGATTGCTCGGGTTTAACGAGGACAAGCGCCTCGGCATGCCCCGCGCTGCTTTGCAACCCCCGTCGAAACCAGTTCACCCCCGGTTTTCGTGAGGAGCGGCGCCGAATGCCGACGCCTTGAAGCCACGCATAGGACCTTCATCATACCAGCCGGCCCGAAGACGGCCGGTCGTTCGCGAAGCCAAGATGGGGCCCGCCGCAGCGGTTTGCAACCCGGCGGTGCGCGATCGCTACCTCGCCTTCATCCCCGTCAGCAGCGAGTTGAGATCCTCGGCGTGCTCCTCCTCCTTCGCGAGGATCGTCTTCATCAGCTGGTGCGTCGTCGGATCCTTGCCTTCGAGGTACGCAATGATCTCGCGATAGCTCTCGATGGCCACGCGCTCCGCCACGAGGTCCTCGCGGATCATGTCGACCAGCGATTCCCCCTCGACGTATTCGGAGTGGGAGCGGCTCGTGAAGCCGGCAGGATTGAGGTCGGGCTCGCCGCCCAGTTGCACGATGCGCTCCGCGATCCAGTCCGCGTGCTCCTGCTCCTCGTCGGCGTGTTCCTTGAACTCCTCCTTCACCGAGTCAGACGCGAGCCCCTGCGCCATGAAGTAATGGCGCTTGTAGCGCAGCACGCAGACGATCTCCGTCGCGAGCGCGTCGTTCAGGATCTGGCAGACGACCTCGCGATCGGCGCCGTAGCTCGGCGTCACGGCGCCGCCTTCGATGTGCTGTCGCGCGCGCGCGCGCAAGGTCTCAACGTCGGTCAGGAATGGCGTCTTCTTCGGAGCGGTCGCGGTGGTCATGGGCTGTTCCCGGGAAAAGGTCGGATTGGAAAACGTTGCAGTGAACGTGCCACTGGGCGCAACGCGTGAAAGCGCAGTGTGATCAAGACGGTGACCGCAACGCTGTTGCCCGCGCCGGTCGCGATGTCGGCGTTCGTCTTACGTAGTTTGCCGCGCTGCACTGACCGCGACCGCGCCTCGGCGTCGCTAACGTCCGCCCCGTGCGAACGTGCGGAGACACGGGGAACCTCGAGCGGCAAGCAAGGATGCATGGGGCGCGATCCCTTCCGAACGCAGCAAAAAAGAACGCCACCTCGCGGCGGCGTTTTAGGGAACCCCCGCTTGGGCGGGGGCAGGGAGGGGGTTGACCCGTGTTCGATGACGCCGACAACGAATCCGCCTCCATCGTGCCCCGGCGGCGGACGCGCTCCCGTCCGGGTCGCGCCGATTCGCGTGTAGGACAGTCACTTACGCCCGGGCGGACGGCGGGGGAGAATGCGCGACGCCGATGATATAGTCGTTCGCACGATCGAACGTCGAACGCCCGGGCCCGGTGCCCAGTATCCATGAAAAACCGCTTCCCCCTGAAGGTCTTGTTTCCGCTCGCCCTCGGCGTCATCGTGTCGATGGCGATCCTGGTGTTCGCGGAAATCGGCTATCAACGGCTGGAAGTCGCCAACCGCCAGAGCACCGGCGCGCTCGAGATCGAGGCGCGCCTCAACGACCTCGTGGCGCTGGTGGCGGACGCGGAGACCGGGCAGCGCGGCTACCTGCTCACCGGGGACCCGACGTATCTCGCGCCGTACAAGGCCGCCGAGGCGCATCTGGAGGCGGCGATCGGCGAGCTGCGGGAGAGCGTGCTCAACGAGGGCACGCCGCCGCAGCGGGATCGCATGTCGCGTCTGCAAAGTCTCGTCGGGCGCAAGTTCAACGAGATGGAGGCGACGCTCGCGCTCAACGAGAAGAGCGGCCGCGAAGCGGCGTTCCAGCTGATCGACACGGGCATCGGCCGCCGGACGATGGACGAAATCCGCAAGGAAGCCGCGGAAATGTCGAAGGAGCTTCGCACGTCGATCACGACGGGCACGTCGCGCTGGCGGCGCGACATCGAGTTTGCGCGCGTCGGCATGGCGGCGATGACCGTGTTCACCGTCGCGCTGTTGCTCGTCGTATGGATGCTGACGCGGCGCGAGATCTCGCTGCGCGAATCCCAGCGGCTGCGGTCGGTTGAAGAGCAGTCGCGGCTGGAGAGCGTCGTGTCGGACCGGACCGGCGAGCTCACCGAGCTTCTCAACTACGTCCAGGCGGTGCGCGAGGAGGAAAAGTCCACGCTCGCGCGCGACATTCACGACGAGCTCGGCGGGATCCTCGTCGGCGCGAAGATGGACGTCGCGTGGGCGGCCGACCACACGAAGGAGCGGGACCCCGCGGTCGCGGCCAAGCTCGAGCGCGCCCTCAAGATGCTCGACCAGGGGGTCGAGATCAAGCGCCGGGTGATCGAGGAGCTGCGCCCCACGCTGCTCGACAACCTCGGCCTGTCGGCCGCGCTCGACTGGCAGGTTCGCCAGACCTGCGACCGCGCCGGATTGAAATACGACATGGAGCTCGGCGATGTCGAAGGCGACGTGCCGCCGCCGATCGCCATTGCGCTCTACCGGATCGTGCAGGAGGGTCTGACCAACATCGTCAAGTACGCACGCGCCCGCAACGTGTCGGTGGAGCTGGAGCGTACCGAGAAGGGGCTGCACCTCATGATCCGCGACGACGGCGTCGGCCTTCCCACGGGTGCGGAGACGAACCGGCTGTCCCACGGGATCAGCGGGATGCGCCAGCGTATTCGCGCACTGAACGGCGAGTTCAGGATCTACGGCCGGCACGGCCAGGGCACGACGATCGACGTCACGATTCCGCTGCCCCCCAGCGACAACGACGCGAACGAGGATGAGGCCCCAGACGCGACAAAGGCCGAGGTGCGAAGCACCCCGGCCTGACCGTCGCATCACCCCTTGCCGGGCGCGGCTGGCGGCTTACGTCTTGCCGTAGCGCGCCTTCGCTTCCTGCACGCAGCTGCTCTTCGCGGCACCGCTCATGGCGTCGCACTTCTCGACCGCGACCTTGTACTCGGCGTCGCGCTTGTCGTCGGTCGCGTCCTTGCGCGCGTCGGTCCGCTTGACGGCCGCGGTGTGCGTCGCATCGTTCGACACGTGCGCAACCTTCGCATCGGCCTTCGCCTTCACTTCCGCGGCCTTCGCTTCCTTGATGCAGACGTCCTTGTCATTGCCCGTCCGGTCGTCGCACTTTTCCTTCGCGACGGCGTAGTTCGCTTCGGCGCGCGCCACGCGGGCGTCGTACTGCGCCTTCTCCGTGCCCTTGTACGCGGCTTCGTTGTCGGCCTTGGCGATCTTCTCCTTCGCCTTGGCTTCTTCCATGCACACGTCCTTGGCGTTGCCGGACATGCCCTTGCACGCGGCCTTGTCCGCCTTGTAGGCCGCTTCGATCTTGTCCTTCTCGGCCTTGTACGCGTCGCGCGACATCGTCGCCGCGCCAGCGGCGCCCGACAGGGCAATGCCTGCGCCGGCCAGCAGCGAAATCATGAGTTTCGACATGGTGTTCTCCTCGCTTAGCGCGCGACGTCTTCGGGCTGGTAGTCGCCGTACCGGTCGTGGAACTGGCCGACCTGGCGCTCCGCCTCGTCACGCGAGATGCCGTACTGCTGCTGAAGCTTGCCGACCAGCTGGTCCTTCTTGCCGCCGATGACGTCGATGTCGTCGTCGGTCAGCTTTCCCCATTGTTCCTTGACCTTGCCCTTCAGCTGCTTCCAGTTGCCTTCGATGCGATCCCAGTTCATAGGTATGCTCCCGTGTAAGACCCGGCAAGCGACGGTCGCTCGCCTTGCGGGATACGGCTCGCAACGTGCGTGCCAGTGAAAGTTGGCAATGGAATCAAGTAGTTCACGGCGCGGTGAGGCTGGATGCATGTAACGCCCGGGGGGCGCGGCATACGATTGCACAACGCGGTAGGACGCGTCCCGCGCGGGCGTCAGCCAAAACGCGCTAACGGCCGAGCAGTTCGCCGACGCCGTGCAGCGCCGGCACGCGGTCCGCGATCGTCTTGAGGATCGACGCGAGCGGCGCACCCAGCAGCAGGCCCCACCCGCCCCAGAGCCATCCGAAGAAGACGAGCGACACGAACACCGCGACCGCGTTGAGCTGCGTCGCGCGGCCGTGCAGCCACGACATGAACCCCATTCCGATGGCCGCCGAGACCGCGAACACGATCACCGCGGCGCCGGCCGCGGAGGCCAGCGTGCCGAACTGCAGGAAGGCCGCGATGGCGATGACGATCGTGGTCAGGAGCGAGCCCACGTACGGAATGATGTGCAGCACGCCGGCCGTCGCGCCCCACATCGCCGCGCGCTCGAGCCCGAAGACCGCGAGCGCTCCCCAGATCGCGAACGCGATCACCACGTTCGTGATCAGCATCACGAGCAGGTAGCGCTGCACCTGGTTGTCGATCTCGTCGAGGATCTCGATGGTGATCCGCCGCGATGCGAGCCTCGGCCCCGCAAGCCGGACCGCCTTCAGGCGGAACGTATCGCCCGAGGCGAGCGTGAACAGCGCGAAGAGCGCGGCGACGCCGAGCTCGGAGAGGGTGTCCACGAACTTGGACGATTGCTGCGACGCCCAGGAGGTCGATTCGGCGGACGGGGCTGCCGGCGCGGCCGCGGCCGGCGGAGGCGCTGCGGCGGCGCCCCGCGTCGCCGCAGGCGCGGTCGGCGGTGGGGCGGACGGCGATCCCACGGCTTCAGCCGCCGCGCGATTCAGCTCGGCCGCCGCTTCGCGCACGTGCCCCACCGGACTGTTCGGCGCACGCGCATTTTCCTGCGCCGCGAGTCGCAGCTTGCGCGCCGCCTGCGGCAGCTCGGCGAGCACCGCGATCGCATCCTCCTTGACGAGCGCGCCGGCCCCGACGATCAGCGCGGTCACCGCGGCCATCACGAGCATCGCGCTGGCGGCGCGCGGAATACGGATCTTTTCCAGGCCCTCGACGAGCGGCCGCAGCGCATACGCGATCAGCATGCCGGCCGTCAGCGGAATCAAGAGCGGCGCCGCCCATTTCAGCGCGACGATCGTCGCGATCACGGCGAGGACGACGAGCGCGAGTTCGGCGGCGCGCCATTTGCGCGGCGAGCGAGGCGTGGGCGTGACGGATTCAGGCATGTGAATAAGACAACGGCATCGCGGACTCGCGCCCGCGATGCCGTTGTATCGACCTCGAGTGCTCGAGGACGAGGCTTAGTACTTCTTGTTCTCTTGCGCTTCCTTCTGGATCTTCTCGCCGCCGCGTTCGATGTCCTTGCCGGCGCCTTGAACCGTATTGCAGCCGGAAATGAAGACGTAGGTGGCCGCAAGTGCCAGCGCGATCAGTCGCTTCATGGTGGATCCCCTTTCGTTGAATTTGTTGAAGTGGTCAGGCGCATTTGGGCCATCACGCCGCCACACTCTTGCTTGCACGCGCCGTGCCACCGCGCGCCTCGTTACGAATCAGCAGCTTCCGTGCCGTCTGAGGTTGCATACTTGCACGGACCGGGCCGCAAATCGGGCGGCCTTGCAGAGGCGTCAGCGGCTGTCGGACACGCGCGTTCCGAGCATTCCGTCGAGCACTTCCCGAACGCGGTGGTATTCGCGCGCCTTGTCGAAGAAATAGTCGGCGCCGAGCGACATGCTGCGCTCGCGATACTGCGGAAATGCGTAGTTCGTGAGCACGATCACCTTGGTATCGGGCCGGCGCACGCGCATCAGCGCGCGCAGCACGCCGAGGCCCGTTCCGCGCCGCAGCTGCAGATCGAGCACGAGCACATCCCACGCCTCGCGACCGAGCAGCGCAATGGCGCCCTCTTCGGTGTCTGCGTGCGCCTCGACCTTGATGCGGCCAGGCTCGGCAAGCAGATCCTCGAGACGCTCGCGGATATAGGGCGAGTCCTCCACAAGGAGCACCCGCAGGGGAAGGGTTGGTTCCATCTCGGCTGGAGTGTGCCGCTCACGGGCGTCCCTGGCCCCGATCGACCGAGAAAACGTACCAGTGTCAAGCATGGTTATCTGTCAGCGTTCGTCCTACATCTCCCCCCGGATGCGGGTCGACGCCACGGCTTTATTCGATAAGTCCGTTCTTGATGGCGTAATACGTCAGGTCCGCGTTGGACTTCATGGCCATCTTCTCGAGAACGCGCGTGCGATACGTGCTGACGGTCTTCACCGACAGATTGAGCTCGTCCGCGATCTTGGACACGGCGGCACCGGCGGCGAGCTTGCAGAAGATCTGGAACTCGCGCTGCGACAGCTCGGCGTGCAACGGGCGGTCGGCGTCACCGGAGACGCCGTCCGCGAGGATCTGCGCCAGCGTCGGACTCACGAACTTGCGGCCCAGTACCACCGTGCGGATGGCGCCGACGAGCTGCTGCGACGCCGCTTCCTTGTTGAGATAACCGGCCGCGCCCGCGCGCAGCAGGTTGACGGCGTACTGGTCCTCGGCATACGCCGACAGCATGAGCACGGGCAGCTCGGGGCGCACGTGCTTGATCGTCTTCAGCGTATCGATGCCGTTCTTGTCGGGCATCGAGATGTCGAGCAGCACGACGTCGAATTCCTGGGCGCGCACGGCGGCGATCGCTTCGGCACCGGTCGACGCCTCGGCAGCGACTTGCATGTCGGCATGATCGGCGATGAACTGCCGCAAGCCCGCGCGAACGATGGCATGGTCGTCGGCGATGAGGATCCGGATCATCGTTCGGGGACTCGCGCGTGGGCGGGATTCGGGGAGGGTGGAGGTGGGCGAGAGCATATTATCCCGGCCCGTTGGCGGCGCGCAGCAGCGTCGGCGTGGACGACGTCGACGATTGGTATTCGGCCAGCCGGTTGTACAGCGTCTTGAGGCTCACGCCCAGGATCTCGGCTGCGCGGCGCTTGTTGCCCGCGCAGTGGTCGAGCGTCGCGAAGATCGCCTGGCGTTCCATTTCGGCAAGGGACGTTCCGACCGGCACGCGCAGGCACTCGCCTTCGACCGGCGGACATGCGAGTCCGGCGAACTCCATCTCGACCACGTCGTCGCTCATGATGAACGCGCGCTGCACGGCATTCTTGAGCTCGCGCACGTTGCCCGGCCAATGATGCGTGCGGATCGTCGTGATCGCGGCGCGCGAGAAGTACTTGGACGTACCCGATTCCACGTTCATCCGCTGGAGGAAGTGCTCGGCGAGCAGCTCGGCGTCGCCGATGCGCTCACGCAGCGGCGGGACGGCGATCGGAAACACCGCGAGGCGATACAGCAGATCCTCGCGCAACCGGCCGTCACGCACCGCCTGATGCGGATCGCGATTGGTTGCCGCGACGATGCGCGCGTTCGCGCGAAGCTCGGCGTCGCCGCCGACGCGCATGTAGCGCCCCGTCTCCAGAACGCGGAGCAGGCGCACCTGCATGTCGAGGCTCATCTCGGTGATCTCGTCGAGCAGCAGGGTGCCGTCTTCCGCGCGCTCGAAGCAGCCGCTGCGGCTGCGCGTGGCGCCGGTGAACGCGCCCTTGTCGTGACCGAACAGCTCCGCCTCGATCAGGTTCGACGGGATCGCACCGCAGTTGATCGCGACGAAAGGACCGCGCGACCGGCGGCTGCGCTCGTGGATCGTGCGCGCAACGAGCTCCTTGCCGCCGCCGGACTCACCGGTGACGAGCACGGTGGCCTCGGTCGGCGCAACCTTGCTAATCTTCTGGTATACGTCTTGCATGGCGGAAGAGCTGCCGTACAGGGACCCGAACCGCCCCAACGCCGGCGCCGAAGCGGCGCTCGCGGCGGCGAGGAAGGGCATGGGGACCACGGTCGGGCTTTCCCGATCGATTTCCTGCAGATCCATCTGGACTCCCAGTGGTGAAGCAACGATACGTGCACTGTAAGGAAGGCTTTGCAACGCCCGTATCGGTATCCGGCGGATGCGGCTGTCGCGCTTTGTCCTACATCGCGCTCTTGGGGTAAGTCCCGACGCGTCCTACATGGGGCCGGTGCGTTAAAATCCGCTTTCTTCCCGGCTCCCGCCCTTCATTCCGACCCGCACGGATCTCATGCCCGCAACGTCCGTCATTCCGATGATCCTCGCCGGCGGCGCCGGCACGCGGCTGTGGCCGCTATCGCGCGAGGCCGCGCCCAAGCCGTTCATGCCGCTGCCCGACGGCGAAACGCTGCTCGGCAAGACGGCGCGGCGTGCGCTCGACGTGCCGGGCGTCTCGCGGCTCGTCACGATCACCAACCGCGACTATTACTTTCACACGAAGGACGTGTACGCGAGCGCGTCGATCGCGCCGCCGGCCGGCGTGTCGTTCATGCTCGAGCCGTTCGGCCGCAACACCGCGCCCGCCGTCGCGCTCGGCGCGCTGTTCGCGCAGTCGCAGGGGTGGAACGACGCCGTTCTGCTCGTGCTGCCGGCCGACCACCTGATTCGCGACCAGGCGGCATTCGCCGCGGCCGTCGCATGCGCCGCGGACCTCGCGCAGCGCGGCCATCTCGTGACATTCGGCATTGCGCCCACGCATCCGGAAACGGGCTTCGGCTACATCGAGCTCGGCGAGAGCGTGCAGCCCCCTTCGGAGAATCGTCCGCCGGCGTATCGCGCGCAACGCTTCGTCGAGAAGCCGCCGCTGCTCACTGCGCGGCAATACCTCGCCGCCGGCAACTACGTGTGGAACTCCGGCATGTTCGCCTTCACGCCGGCCGCGATCATCGGGGCGTTCGCGCGACACGCGCCCGGCGTGCTCGCAGGCGCGCGGCCCATCGCCGCCGCGTTCGCGGCCGCGACGAACGGCATGGCCGAGATCGACCCGTCGCTGTTCGCGGCCGTGCCCGACATCTCGATCGACTACGCCGTGATGGAGCCCGCAGCCACCGCCGGCGAGGTTGCCGTGGTCCGCGGCACGTTCGACTGGAGCGACGTCGGCTCCTGGCAGGCGGTCGCCGACCTGACCGAGGCCGACGAGCAGGGCAACGCGGGCCAGGGCGAGCGCGTGGCGATTGCCACGCGCGGCACCTACGTGCACTCGGAGGATCGCGTCGTCGCCACCGTCGGCGTCGAGAACCTGGTCATCGTCGACACGGCGGACGCCGTGCTCGTCGCGCACCGCGACCACCTGCAGCGCGTGAAGGACGTCGTTGGCGAGCTGAAGGCGCGGGGCCACGACGCGTACAAGCTGCACCGGACCGTCGCGCGTCCCTGGGGCGCGTACACGGTGCTCGAGGAAGGCCTGGGCTTCAAGATCAAGCGGATCGAGGTGAAGCCGGGGGCGGCGCTGTCGCTGCAGCTCCATCATCGTCGCAGCGAGCACTGGATCGTCGTGAACGGCACCGCGCGCGTCACGCGCGACGAGGAGGTGTTCCAGATCGGCGCGAACGAGTCGACGTACATCCCCATCGAGACGCGGCATCGCCTGGAGAATCCCGGCACCGAGCCGCTCGTGATGATCGAGGTGCAGTGCGGGGGTTACCTCGGCGAGGACGACATCGTCCGCTTCGACGACAGGTACGGGCGCGCGCCGGCCTGAGCGCTATTCAGGCGCCGCCGGCGCAGGCAGCGGCGCACGCCGGCTGGTGATCGCGATCCCGGTCAGGATCAGCGCGATGCCCACCAGGTGGAACGCCATCAGGCGCTCGCCCAGGAATATCCACGCGAGCACGACGCCGAACACCGGCATCAGGTGGACGAACAGGCCCGCCACCGGGGCGCCGACCGTCTCGACGCCGCGATTCCAGAAGATGTACGACAGCACCGACGAGAACAGCCCGACGCACGCGATCGCGACGAACGCCATCCACGTCCACGTCATCGACCGGCCGAACGCGGCTTCGGCAAGATAGAGCGGCAGCACGACCAGCTCGCCGATGCACGCGATGGTGAACAGGAAGCCGACGGTGTCGAGCCCGGGCGGACGATAGCGCAGGCAAATCGTGTAGATCGACCACATCGCCATCGACAGGATCACGATCAGGTCGCCGCCGTTGAGACGGAACGCCGCGAGCGCTTCGAGCGAGCCGCCGGAGATGATCGTCAGCACGCCGCCCAGCGACACGACCACCCCGAGAAGCCGCGACGGCGACAGCCGCTCGCGCAGGAAAACGAAGCTCATGGCGACGATCATCACGGGGATGAACGAGTTCAGGATCACGCCGTTGGTCGCGGTGGTGTAGTTGAGGCCGAGGTACGCGAGCGCGTTGTGCACGCCGATGCCGATCACGCCCAGCGGCACCAGCACGCGCCAGTGGCGACGGACCACCGCCCAGTCGCGGCGGACGCGCGGCAGCGCGAACGGCGCGAGGATCAGCAGCGCGAAAAGCCAGCGATAGAACGTCATCGCCAGCGGCGGGATGTCGTGCGAAAGCGCGCGTCCGACGATCCAGTTGCAGGCCCAGAAGAACGGCGCGAGCGTGAGCAGGAGATACGGCGAGCGCCACCGGCGCGCGGGATCGGGGCGAGGCGGCATCCGCGGATTATCGGTCATCCCGCCTCCCGCGCGCGCCGCGACGTTGCGACAGATCCCGCTTGAGGCAGGAAGCAGACGGCGTCCTCGCACGGGCGAACGAGCGCGCCGCGTATAATTCCATCCGATGTCGCCGGCTTCCTCGATCGCCGGGACGGCCGCGGCGATCGATTCGCCGTCCCCGGACGCCGCCCCACCGCCCCTCGCTCCCTACGCGTCGCCACTCGCCGCGCTGCCGGCGCTCGCGCCGCCGCCTCCTGCGCCCGGTCGCAAGACGGCATTCGGACCGCTTCCCGCCGGCGCCGATGCGCTGGCGCTCGCGCAACTCGCGCTCGCGGCGAAGCGCGAGAACCGCGTGGTCGCGATCGTCTGCGCCGACGCGCTCGCCGTGCAGAGACTCGGGGACGAGATCGCGTGGTTCGCGCCCACGCTCGCGGTCGCGCCGTTCCCGGACTGGGAGACGCTGCCCTACGATCACTTCTCGCCGCATCAGGATCTGGTCTCGACGCGGCTTTCCGCGCTCTATCGCGTGTCGCGCCGCCAGTGCGACGTCGTGCTGCTCGCCGCGCAGACCGCGCTCTACCGCCTGTCGCCGCCGTCGTATCTCGCGGCGCGGACGTTCTTTCTCACGACCGGCGAGACGCTGGACGTCGAAGCGCTGCGCGCGCAGCTCGCGCTCGCCGGCTACGCGCACGTGACGCAGGTGGTGTCGCCCGGCGAGTTCAGCGTGCGCGGCGGCCTGATCGACCTCTTCCCGATGGGCTCGGCGCTGCCCTACCGTATGGATCTGTTCGGCGACGAGATCGAGACGATCAAGACGTTCGACGTGGACTCGCAGCGCACGCTCTATCCGGTCCGGGACGTGCGCCTGCTGCCGGCGCGCGAGTTTCCGCTCGACGACGCGGCGCGGGCGCGCTTTCGCACGCGCTTTCGCGAAGTGTTCGAGGGCGACCCCTCGAAGGTCGCGCTGTACAAGGACGTCAGCAACGGCGTCGCGCCAGGCGGCATCGAGTAGTACCTGCCGCTGTTCTTCGACGCGACGGCGACGTTCGCCGACTATCTCCCGCCGGACGCGGTGCTGGCGCTGCACGGAGACGTCGCGGGCGCCGTCGAGCGCTTCTGGCAGGACACCGACTCGCGCTACAAGCTCCTGCGCGGCGACAAGGCGCGGCCACTGCTGCCCCCGCACGAGCTGTTCCTCGCGCCCGATGCCTTCAACGGCGTGGCGAAGGCGTTCGGCCGCGTCGCCGTCGAGCCGCTGGCCGACGCGTCGGCCGAGCCGGTCGACGCGCCGGCGCGGCGCCTGCCGCCGGTGCAGGTCGACCGCCGCGCGGACGACCCGCTCGTCGCCCTGAAGCGCGCGATCGCGATGTTCGATGGGCGCGTGATGATTGCCGCCGAGAGCGCGGGACGCCGCGAGACGATGCAGCAGTACCTCGCGGAGTACGGCCTGAAGCCGGCGCTGGCCGACGACTTCGGCGCGTTCGTCGCAGGCGACGCGAAGCTCGCCCTGGCGGTGTCGCCGCTCGGCGCGGGCTTCGTCTGGCCCGCCGCGCGCCTGGCGTTCATCACCGAAACGGAGCTCTACGCGAACGTCGTTCGGCGCGCGCGCCGCGACGCCGCGCAGCGCTCGAACGTCGACGCGATGGTGCGCGACCTCTCCGAGGTTCGCATCGGCGATCCCGTCGTTCACGAGCAGCACGGCATCGGCCGCTACCTGGGCCTCGTCACGCTCGACGTCGGCGACGGCGACACCGAGTTCCTGGAGCTGCTGTACGCCAACGACGCGAAGCTCTACGTGCCGGTGTCGAGCCTGCACCTGATCGGCCGTTACAGCGGCGCGTCGCCCGACGCCGCGCCGCTGCACGAGCTCGGCAGCGGACAGTGGGAAAAGGCGAAGCGCAAGGCCGCCGAGCGCGCGCACGACACGGCCGCCGAGCTGCTGAATCTCTACGCGCAGCGCGCGGCGCGCACGGGCCATGCCTTCGCGTTCAACGCCCACGACTACGAGGCGTTCGCCGAGGGCTTCGGTTTCGAGGAAACCCCCGACCAGCGCGCCGCGATCGAGGCAGTGATCGCCGATCTCGCGTCGGGCAAGCCGATGGACCGCCTCGTGTGCGGCGACGTCGGCTTCGGCAAGACCGAGGTCGCGCTGCGCGCCGCGTTCGTCGCGCTCGCCGACGGCAAGCAGGTGGCGTTGCTCGTTCCCACGACGCTGCTGGTGGAGCAGCACTTCCAGGTGTTCTCCGACCGCTTCGCCGAGTGGCCGGTGAAGCTCGCCGAGCTGTCGCGCTTCCGCTCCGCGAAGGAGGTGAAGGCCGTGCTCGCGGGCGTTGCGGCCGGAACGATCGACCTCGTGATCGGAACGCACAAGCTGATCCAGCCGGACGTCAAGTTCAAGAATCTCGGGCTGGTGATCATCGACGAGGAGCATCGCTTCGGCGTGCGGCAGAAGGAGCGGCTGAAGCAGCTCCGCGCGGAAGTCGACCTGCTGACGCTCACCGCCACGCCGATCCCGCGCACGCTCGCGATGTCGCTCGAAGGGATCCGCG
>Ga0157378_10003798_pt1 | contig 13377 bp, 14 predicted proteins | sample M65metaG_FD_115309 | JGI IMG/M metagenome (GOLD analysis project Ga0157378, IMG submission 115309) | Miscanthus rhizosphere microbial communities from Kellogg Biological Station, Michigan, USA - M6-5 metaG | ecosystem: Host-associated > Plants > Roots > Rhizosphere > Soil | place: USA: Michigan...
CAACGCTTATTTAACGAATTGGATCTTCCTTTACCAGAAACGAAACTTCAGTTGTACATGACCGGCAGGGAACTGCTGGCAGGCAGTGGTTATTATGATATAGGCATGGATCATTTTGCATTGCCACACGACGAATTGTATACGGCCATGCAAAAGGGAAACCTTCACAGGAACTTTATGGGCTATACCACACACCATACGGGACTATTGCTGGGATTGGGTGTATCTGCTATCAGCGATCTGGGTAATGCTTTTGCACAAAACGACAAAACGCTCCATAACTATTATGAACTGATAAAGGAGGACCGGTTTGCTATTAAACGCGGCTATTTTTTATCATTGGAAGACATGGCTTTCAAACAATACATCATGGATATTGCCTGCAAGGGCAGTACTTATTTTTACCCTGCTCACCTGCCGCTGTTGAAGGAATACTGTTTTCCCCAATTGCAGCAGCCCCTGGCAGACGGACTGGTAGAATATGATGAACGACAACTGCGTCTGACGGATACAGGACATTATTTTATCCGCAATATCTGCAGCGCCTTTGATTTGCACCTGCAACGAAACCTGAATTCGCTCCCGGAGCAGGCGTTCAGCAAAGCCATCTGATGCATTAAAACCAGGTTACGCTATTTATATCTTTCATAAAAGGAACGCTCAAGTTCTTCCCTGTGATCCGGATGTGCTATGCTTATCAGAGCCCGGCCTCTTTGCTTCAGGTTTTTTCCGAATAGATCTACCATACCATACTCGGTAACCACCCAATGTACATGCCCGCGGGTAGTAACCACACCGGCCCCCTCTTTTAAAAATGATACGATGCGTGTTTCTCCTTTGGAAGTAATGGAGGGCAGCGCGATAATTGGCTTTCCGCCTTCCGATAAGGACGCACCACGTATAAAATCCATTTGACCGCCAATACCGGAAAACTGGTAAGTGCCGATAGAATCAGCACAAACCTGCCCGGTCAAATCAATTTCAATGGCACTGTTTATGGCAGTGGCCCGGGGATTCTGACGAATGACGCTGGTATCGTTTACATATGAAATATCCATTACCCTTATTTGAGGGTTATCGTTGACAAAATCATACAATTTTTTTGTACCCAGCATAAAACCGGTAACACTTCTTCCCGTATTTAATTTCTTTAGCCTGTTGTTGATAACACCCATTTCAATCAGCGGTATAATTCCATCTGAGAGCATTTCGGTATGAACACCCAAATCTTTATGGCTCCTTAAATTTTGCAGCACCTGGTCGGGTATACTGCCAATACCCATTTGCAAAGTGGCGCCATCTTCAATCAGCGAAGCAATATTTTTTCCAATCTGCCCGATGGCATCACTTGTTTTGGTGGAGTAATCGACCTCAGGAAGACTGCAATCATGCCATACCATGCTATTTATTTTATTTACATGCACAAATCCATCGCCATGTGTCCGGGGCATATTGGGGTTTACCTGGGCTATAACTATTTTCGCTGTATCAACAGCGGCCCGGGCAATATCAACAGAGGTTCCCAGCGAACAAAACCCGTGTGCATCGGGTGGCGAAACATGAATAAATGCAACATCGATAGGAAGAATATTCTTCCTGAATAATTGCGGTATCTGGCTAAGAAATATGGGCACATAATCTCCGTCCTGGCTGTTGGCAACCGCCCGCGTGTTTGCGGAAACGAACAGGGAGTTAAAGAAAAAACTTTTTCGGTATTCGGGCCGATCGAAATCAATATTCCCCATATTGGTAATGCTTACCAGTTCAACTTCCTTTAATTCTGCATGTCTTTGCTGCAGGGCATTAACAAGATAAACAGGTGTTGCGGCACTGCCATGTATAAACACACGATCGCCGGATTTAACAATTTTTACGGCTTGTTCTGCTGAAATATATGCTGCGGTATTATTCATGGTACCGGTTCATTTTAATTGGAAATTGAAGCGAAATTATTACCAGCCTTGCAATTACTAACGGAAAATCTATCTCTTCATCGCTTCCTCCATACTCAATGCCTTCGGGAATAGTATATTATTTTCAAGGTGTACATGTGTATGCAGGTCGTTTTCAAATTCAGCCAGCATTTTATACAGCAAGCCGTAACTGCCGCAAGCATCATCGGGCAATGCATAATTATTTGAAAGATGCCGGATCTCCTCCAGGTTCCTGCCCACCAATTCATGTTCCGTTTCCATAACGTCTATCGGGTTCTGTATCGTGCCGAAATGAGGAGCCTGAACATTTTCTCCGTCATTGACAGCAGCAGCCAATGCTTTTATATAAGGAAAAAGCACCTTCTCTTCTTTTTGCATGTGTGCAGTCAGTTCGGCGTTTATCTCTTCTACCAATTTGCAGATGGCGAGCAACTCAGGATGCTGGCCACCATGCACCCTCGCTACTTTAGATGCATAAGCTAGCATTTCGGGCAGCGTCTTCTTTACATAGCTATGGTGTGTATTCACAATATAGTCCGCCAGGAAATCCAGGTTCCAGTCATTATAAGGCAAGGAAGCTCCTGCCGGTATTGTGTCCACCTGTTCCAGTTCGTTTTTTATTTTTGTTATGTCCAATCCTTTTTCCGCACACGCTTCCGTGATGGTCTTTTTACCACCACAACAAAAATCAAGTCCGTATTTCTTAAAAACTTCTGCCTTACGCACATCTTTCGCGGCTATCTGCCCCAATGTTTCATCATTATTATCGGTTATCCGTTTTGTTATGTTTACCTTCCACCACTCTGGCCCTTCTTCCAGGTAATCCCAGGAAAAAATATTACCCCGTTCTATTAATTGTTGATAAAGCGCCTTTGGATCATGGTCGTTGTAAATGGTTAGTGTTTCGCCCGTGGTTAATTCATCAAACCGTATAAAAACAAAAGGATGTTTTTCCCGGGGTTTAAGCATGGTAATATCCAACAGGTTTTCTTCTGAAAGTGTTTTCATAATAAAAGATTTTATTTAGTTAAATACGAGCACACAAATAACGGAAGTAAAAAAGAAATTATTTATGAGTAAAATCATCTGCTGCAATGTAAATTGCTGTCCATTGTTATTTGCAATTTGTTTTGTTGGCAAAGCATCATCCATTACCCGTCCGGTTCGTATTGCGCGTCTCGGAAGGTGGTGTCGGACTTTATGGCTGCGCGCTAAGCGTCGTGAGAAAGTTTTAGCTGCATGACGGTCGAAATACTGAGGGCCCTTTGTTTGGCAAGTACTGCCTTATCGCCCTCAAATAATTCATCTATGGTTGAAGCAAACAACTGGTTCCAGCGGGAAAAATGGGCTGCATTCAGGGGAAACAGCGTATTAAGGTGCTGATGTGTTTTCATTGGATTACCCGTGTAGGAGCCTGTAAAAAAAATGGTGTTTTCCCAAAAATCAAACATCACCGGTAAATGCTTTTCCCAATTTACGCTGGCAATATCCGTAAAAATATGCCCGATGATAGGATCGATCTTTACCCTTTCATAAAAATTTTTTACCAGCAATTCTATATCAGCCCTGCTTTCAATATCTTTTTTCATCGCCAGTTTTTTAGTGTAGAAGCATTATTTCTGCCAGCATTTTTTCCGGGCAGTGTTGTTCTATCAGTGGAAATAATACACGTTCTTCTTTGCGTATATGCTGTTCAAGCCTGTTTCCCAATGTATGCAAATCATTCACCAGGTCATCAGATGAACGGATAGCGATAAAGCTATCTGTCAAAGCACGATGCTCCTGTATAATTTCAGCAGCAAGCAGGTCAATTGCATGATTCAACCCCTTTAGCTTTTCAAGCATTTGTTCTTCTTTACTAAAATGCTGCTTTATAGATGAATCGAATTGTTCAGCGGCGTACGCAGCTTTGGATACCGGCTCCGTGGGCATTCCCCGATATGCCGGAGCATTCTTCTTTAACAATTGCGCCAGCAGCAAAGAAGGATGATGTTCTCTCGACAGCGGCGCCAGTGATTCGTGTCTTTTCATGCTATAGGTCTTTCCTGTTAAATTTTCTAAGCGATAGCCAGGTTGGTACAATCATCCAGCAGCACATGACCAGTAGCGAAATCGTAAACCCCGTTCCTGTTCCAAAAAAATCTTTAAATACTGCGCCGGTGTACCCCATCATGGCAGAAATGTCCATTTTCAATAAGATCAGTATCCTTCCCAGGTCTATCGGATTTAAACCACTTACTGCTATCATTGCCTTTTCAAGCGGGTAATCCTGGAATTGGAAAAGTATAAATACCACCAAGCCATCAAATAGCAGCGAAAAATAAAGCCACAATAAAATGGAAATGCCAATCCCTTTTGCTTTGTCGCGCGTAGTAACAGCCGCCAGCATAGCAATCGCCACAAAAATGATCGATAAAAATATACCCACCACAATCATAATTAGCCCGGTTGCTCCCGGAGCGTACAGCATCACAGGAATGCCCGCACCGGCAAAGAATGCGAGCGACAATGAACCCGACAACCCCGCAAACAGGCTAATCCAGATTTTTTTCCGGCGCAGCGGCTGGCTTACCAGCAATTCTATAAACTCTGCGCTGTTGTAAATATAAATAGTTGAAAAAACAACCGCCACCAGCGGCACAATTATCAATATTATATTCAACAGGCTGAGCAAACCTTTACCCGCATTGTCTTCAATATTAAAAACGCTCAGCGAAATTACCAGCAGAAAGGCTGTATACGCTAAAACTATTTTGTTTCGCAGAATATCGGCAATCACATATTTGATAATTTTTTTCATGATTTCAATTTTTCATCATCAGGTTTGCAATGGCTTTTGCCAATTTATGTTCTCCCGTATCCTCGCGTAAATTTTCAATGCTTTTATGAAAAACAAGATTTCCATCCTGCATGTAAATAATCTGTGTAACCAGGTCATCCAGATCACTGAGAATATGCGAAGTAATAAGCACCAGCTTACCCTGTTGCTTTTGTTTTATAATTTTTTCTTTCAGTATCTCCGAAGCAAGCGGGTCAAGTCCCGCAGTAGGTTCATCCAGTATCAGTACATCCGGATTAAACAGGAAAGCAAGTGCCGCGCTTACTTTTTGCCGGGTGCCGCCCGATAAAGTTCGCATCCGCTTATTCAATAAACCCGGCAGTTTAAACGCATTTACCAGTTCTTCATCCAATTGCGTGCTATTGGCTTTTTTCCGTATGTCTTTCATCATATCCAGCACCTGCCCGATGGTCATATTTTCGGGATAGCGCCCTGCCTGTGGCATATACCCGATAAATTCGCGGTACAGCCAATCGTGCAAAATATTCTTGCCATTGAACGTTATGAAACCATTATCCGGGATCACCATTCCCAGTATACTTTTTATCAGCGTCGTTTTACCGCTGCCATTGGGACCAATCAATGCAATACATTCGCCCTTATTGCAGGTAACAGAAACATTATTCAATGCTTTCAGCTTACCAAACTGCTTGGAAACATTAGAGGCGATAATCATAGCTTCAGAGGTTTCATAGATGGATAATTATCTTTCAGGTTCTCCGGCGTGAGACTGGGTATTATTCTTTCTGTTTTGTCGAGCAGGGAAACCATAAAACTTCTGAACAGCATCATTGCCGGCGGATTCTTTTCAACAATGATGGAGAAAAGGCTTACCGGGTGAAACGGGATATCGCCGGTGTTATCCCTGTTAAGATCATACCCTTCATACTTGTCCCAGTAATTTCGATCGAAGGTATTCAGCACCAGAGAACCATTTGTACCCACGTCGAATGTATTTGACAGGAAATTGTTTGCAGTAATAGTGTTATCCATGCAGCTTGCCTGTATTTTCATACCCCATCCATTATTCCTGAATTCATTCTTTTCTACCCGGATGCGGGTGGCGCCCTCCATAAAAATACCACTGGTGTTATTGGTAAATTTATTGCCTATGACATAGCTGTCAGAGATTTCTTTCAGCAACAGGCCGAAAGCACCATCGCCCCAGTTATCTTCAAAATAATTATTGAACATTTTTACACCATGGGTAAACATGACCGAAACACCGGCGCCGTTGTTACGCAAAATGTTTGATATATACGCATCGTTATGAGAGAACATGAAGTGAAGCCCATACCGGATATTATGTTCTGAAAGATTTCTCCAGATAACCGAATTGGTTACAAACTCAAAATAAATGCCGTCGCGGTGGCCCGCAATGCTGTTACCGATAATGCGGAGGCTGTCACTTTTCCAGCAATGAATACCGTTGCCGCTTTGCTGTTCTGTTTGGGAAGATGCCCTGAGCTGGTTATTTTCGACTGTACAATTGGTGCCCGACTGTATATAAATACCAAAAAATGCATCGAGTATGATATTTCCTGAAACAACAACATTACGGGTGTTATAGATTTTGATACCTGCAATGTCTTCCATGCTGGAAACCCCAGAGTGAATCAGTTTGAAACCTTTAATGATAACATCATTGGCTTTTACAGAAATAATTTCATATTTATATTCGCCGTCCAGTACCGGAAAATCATCACCAATAAGTACAATGGGCCTGTTGATACTAATATTTTTTTCACGATAAACACCGGCTTCAACCCAAACTGTATCGCCGGCAGCCGCGGCGTTGATGGCCTGCTGAATGACGGTGAACTGCTGGTGCCTGCCTGCTTTTATTGTTCTGGCAAAACAGCCTATGCCGGCGCACAAGACAAAAAATATCATACAGGCGCGCTTGCTCATAACTTCAAAAGTTCGTTCCAGTGGAGAACGGTTCCATTGTATTGTTTCATTACAGCATTCAAATCACTGATATCGCTAAATGCAGCAATATTTCCGCCCATCGGGCTTTTCAATGCATCGCTTTTTAAAAACACTGCACTGGCCGCTTTAATCAGTGAATGGCTATTGCTGAAATCGGTAAGATAACAGGACTGTGTCTGGCCGGCATCCACCTTTTTTTCTTTCATCCAGGAAAGAATGCAATGCGCATCATCAAACTTATACAGCTTGCCTTTCTTTGTTATTAGCTCGGCGCCAAACCTGCTATCGCTGATGGTCATCTTGCAAAATTGGCAATTGTCTTTTCCCACCAGAATAGCGTCAGGCCCGCTGGTGCATGAACCGGCAAAAACGAATAAGGCAAGCGCAACAGACGTTTTGTAGAAATTGCTCAAGCCGGTCTTCCTTTTGAAAAATTTCCATTCGAAAACTACGAGGAAAAGAAGAATTAACCCCGTACCAATAAATATCCAGCCACCGGTAGCGGGTATAGAATAGGCACCAAAGTTCAGCAGTTGCTTAAAACCGATTAAAGGAGGTTGGTACGCCATTCCGGGAACAATAATAGCAGCATCTGGATTCAAATTATGGCCGTAGTTATATTCCCATTTCCAGAAATCAATCATCGCAACAACGCCAAAAGAAACAAACAGTGCAAACAAAATATTCAGCCATCTTCTTTTGTTGATTATTGCCACCATTGCGAACGCGGCCGCAAAAAACATGATACAAAAGGGAAGTATTTTAAATTCAACAAAATCTTCATTGTGCAGGCTCTTCATCCCTATATAGTGATTAAGCCCATTAATAATGTCTACATTGCCCCTGAGACCGTTGGCATGAATGGTCAGACTGAGTCCTTCAGGATATTGGGGAGCATCCAGGTCTATCCGCCAGATAGGTGTAAACAGTACAATCACTAACCCGATAGCAGCAACAAACAATAAAAGCCTGCTGGTCTTGCTTAATGTATGTTTCATTTTGAATCATTTTTATGTCTGCACCCAAAACCATTTGACACAAATTATTTCTTTACCGGTGGTAGAAGCACACCGTCTATTATATGCACTATTCCGTTGGATGCAATAACGGAACCGACAATAGTTGCACTGTTGTTCAGCATCACTTTGCCGTTCTTAATACTTACAGTAACATTATCACCATTCACCATGCCCAATACCTGTCCGTCGGTAAAAGTCTCTGCTTTCATGGCTGCCAGCGTTACATGATATTGAAGTATATTTTGCAATGCTTCCTTTTGATCCGTTTTCATAAGTCCTTCTACCGTCCCGGTTGGTAACTTATCAAAAGCCGCGTTGGTTGGCGCAAATACGGTGAAGGGGCCGGCATTGGACAAAGAAGTTATGAGATCTGCCTGTTTTAATGCAGCCACCAGCGTAGTGTGATCTTTTGATCCTGCCGCCACTTTAACCACATCCTTGGCTGAGACATCATCTTTTACATTTTCCTGGCCCCCGGCTGCCGGCGCCGCCTGTGTTGCATTATCGGCTTCAGTTATTTTGCCGTCCGTACTATTGCAGGCCGTCATTGTACCGAGGAGTAAAATACCCAACAGTATTTTATACTTTTTCATATTAACTTGTTGAATGCTATTTATAATATTTGAATAACGGCGGCGGGTGTAATAAAAAGCAATCACACCTGCCGCCTGTTATCATTTTATTTTGTTCCGGCTGAATCCTTTGGAGGCATATTTTTTCCAGTACTGAATAGCAAGGCTGTATTGCTGCCCGCTGGTGATACCCTTACATAACCCTGCATTTCCTGGTGAAGGGCACTGCAGAAGTCTGTGCAATAAAAAGGATACATACCTGGTTTTTCAGGTGTCCATTTCAGTGTTTGCGTTTCACCGGGCATAATTAATAATTCAGCAGTCAGGGCACCTTTTATCGCAAACCCATGGGGTACATCCCAATCCTGCTCTATGTTGGTTACATGCCAGTAAACTTCATCACCCATTTTTATTCCTTCAATATTATCCGGCGCAAAATGAGAACGGATAGCGGTTAAATAGATATCCACTCTTTTATCTTTCCTCACAACTTTGGTTTCGCCTTCACCTTTTGAAACAAAAGGATGGGTATTCTCTTCCAGTTTATAAAACTTCACGCTATTATTTCTGATTACATCTGCAGCAACGGCCTGTGCATAGTGTGGTTCACCGATGGTTGGGAAGTCCAGTATCAACTGCATTTTATCACCGCTGATATCAAATAGCTGGGCACTTTGCGCCAGTTCGGGGCCGGTTGGCAAATAGCGGTCTTTGGTAATTTTATTATACACAATTACATATTTGGCGTTTGGTTTTTTTGTGTCTCCACCGGGTATACACAAATGGCCGGGAGAATAATAGGTGGGTGCACGATCAAGTACTTTCAAATCTTTGATATTCCATTTTACAATTTCTGAGGAAACAAAAAATGTAGTGATAGCGTTTCCTTTACCGTCAAACTCGGTATGCAGGGGTCCGAGGCCGGGTTTCTTCACTTCGCCATACAATGCAGATTCATATTTTACCACGGGTATGCCGTCATAGTCTCCGATAAAATCTTTTGCCGCAATGGCTTTCATTAATTTATCAAAACTGAATACGGGGATCAGCGCAGCCAGTTTTCCGCTGCCGACGATGTATTCCCCGGTGGGATCAACATCGCAACCGTGCGGAGATTTCGGACAGGGAATAAAATAACAGATATCTTTCAGCTCCTTTGTATCCAGTACCATTACTTCTGTCCTTATTTCTGAAGTGGCAGAATGCGTTTTTTCATTATAAACATTGTGCGCATATTTTACTGACTCTTTCACGGCTTTGCCTGCTTTCAGGTATTCCTCCGCCTTTTTCCAGTTTACAGCCATGATAAAGTCTTTATCGCGCTGTGAGGCGTTTACTTCCAGTAGTGTATTGGCCTGCTCGGTATTGTAGCAGGAGAAAAAGAACCAGCCATTTGATTTTCCTTTGCCTGCGTGACTTAAATCGAAATTTACACCGGGGCACCTCAATTGAAAAGCAATAGCCATACTACCGGTAACCTTATCAACGCTGATAAAACTGATGGAACCTTTAAAATTCTTTTTGTATGAATTAATGGCAACATCGCCGTTGGCATTGTCGGGCGGCACACTGAAACGGGTGCCTGCCACAACATATTCTGTATTTTCTGTAATAAAAGGAGATGAGTGGTTGCCTGCGCTGTTGGGTATTTCGATAATTTCCGCGGTGTGGAAAGTGGTAAGGTCAACCCTCGCCACGCGGGGTGTATTGTTGGCGTTGGCAAAAATCCATCTGCCATCAATTTCGCCGTTTGTTTGTGAAAGATCTTCGTGGTGAAGATCGTCCCAGGGTACAAATCCATGAGAAGTGTTCAGCATTGGCTTGCTTTCTTCGCTGTAGCCATATCCTTTTTCAGGATCCACGGAAAAAACGGGTATCACTCTCAGTAAACGGGCAGAGGGTAGCCCATACACGCTCATTTGCCCGCTAAATCCGCCTGAAACAAAATTGTAAAACTCGTCGTATTTCCCGGGCGCTACATACACTTTGCTGGCTGCATCTCCGCTCACTGCATTACCGGCATTTTTTGGTTTACAGGAGCTGGGTCCTATTACGATCGCCGTAACTAAACCGCTGCAGATTATAAATGACTGAATATTTTTCATGATTGTGTTATTAGGAGTAAAAAGAAATGGCAGTATTACTTTACGCCGTCATTTTTGCGCATAAACTCATATATGTTGCGTGCATCGTCATCGCTTAAATTTTGGTTGGGCATTCTAACCAGGCATATTTCCAGCATGGCCTGTGCTTTTGGGTCTTTATCAATCATTACATCCGGGTTGGTGGCAAAATTCATGATCCATTCCGCGGTATGCCTTGCTGTAACGCCTTTCCAACCCGGGCCTACTAATTTTTCATCTGTTGTTTTATGACAGGCACTGCATTTGACCGTATATATTTTATTACCTGCCTCAGCTTTGGATGCGTCAAGAGCAGGGCTGATTTGCACGTTTGAAAACTTACCTTCGCCTCTTTTGGGATCGTAGGAAGGATTCGCACCCGCTGTTTCTTTCTGGTCTGCTGTTGCAGCCGGAGCGGCATCCTTCTTCTCATCTGCATTACCGCCACATGCAACAATGGTTAAAGCAACGATACCAAGGAAAACCAGCTTTTTCATAATTATAATTTTTATTGTTAAATAATTTGATGTTGCAAAGATTAACCATGCCAGACCGGCATTTTATGCGTTGAATCATACTAATGGGAAACATGTAATCGCAGCCGGTACCGGATAAATAGCTCATCTTTACAAAGCCTTGTACAACAGGGCATTTAAAAGAACATGGAAACAAAACATGATTTTAATCAGATTTGTTCCTTATCAAAGTCATGGTACTGCGCATGCAATGATTTTAGTTTCGGGCATCTGTTTAAACCTGAAATCAAAATATGTATGATGATTGACATAGATATCCTGCTTGCCTGGGGTGCTACCTACAAAAAAGTAGCACCTGATGAATGCATTTTCAGTGAAGGAAGCGAAGGACGTTTCTATTACCAGTTGGTAAGCGGATCAATCAACTGGGTAAATATCAACGATGCAGGTGGAGAATTCCTGCAGGATATTATTGAACCAGGGGAAAGCTTTGGCGAATTTCATTTATTTGATGATAGTGTGTATGCTGCTTCTGCCATTGCCAGCGAATACTCCGTTATCATTCGCCTAAATAAAGCCACTTTTCTGAATATGCTGAAAGAGCATCCTTCCATTCATTTTGCTTTTACCAAATTGTTCACAGAAAGGTTACGGTTTAAATTCCTGTTGTTAAAAGAGCTTTCCTGTTTTGGCCCGGAACACCGGATCTCAACTTTGTTTTCACATTTTAAAGCAGTGAAGAAAAACATTTGCGATAACTGTCATCAAATAAAAATTACACGGCAACAGATTGCAGACATGACAGGCCTGCGCGTAGAAACCGTTATCCGCAGTATCAGGCATCTGCAGGACAAAGGCGCATTGGTTATTAATAAAGGCAAAGTGTATTGCTGATTTGTGATCCCAATCATACAGAATTTTTTTTTTCTTAGTTTACTTTGCCTAAAACGATATGAACCTCCCGATCCGTAAGTGGTTGCAAATTTCTTTTTTTAATTTATTGCTGGTCGCATTACTCGGCATCATACTACGTTACAAAATCGCTTTTTCCCTTCCATTTATCAACCAGGGATATTTACTGCACGGTCATTCGCACTTCGCATTTGCAGGGTGGGTAACGCAGTCCTTAATGGCTTTACTGGTAGCTTATTTGGGGGACCAGGGCCTTGAAAACATTTTCAAAAAATACCGCTTCCTGTTATGCGCCAACCTGGTCACCGCTTATGGCATGCTGGTTACGTTTCCGATTCAGGGTTATGGGCCATTGTCTATTTGCTTTTCAACTTTATCAATTATTGTTTCCTATTTTTTTGCTATCCGTTTCTGGAAAGATCTGAATAAGTTGCCAGCCACCGTATCTCACTACTGGTTCAAAACGGCGGTTGTTTTCAATGCATTTTCTTCTTTAGGCGTATTTGGCCTCGCTTTCATTATGGTCACAAAAAACAATCACCCGGCCATCTACCTGTCATCCATTTATTTTTACCTCCATTTCCAATACAACGGATGGTTTTTTTTCGCCTGCATGGGCCTGCTTTGCACGCAGTTGATGCGATATGGTGCAGATAATAATCAACTGAAACCGGTGTACTGGCTCTTCACCCTTGCCTGTCTTCCTGCTTATTTGCTATCTACCCTCTGGCTGCAGCTACCCACCTGGGTATATACCCTGGCAGTAATCGCCGTTTTTATGCAGTTAGTTGCGTGGTTTAAACTTCTGCGGCTAATCAAACCCATACTTGCCGGCATAAAAGGAAGTATTTCGGCATTGACGCAGCGGATAATAATATTGTCGGCGGTTGCACTTACCATAAAACTGTGTTTGCAGGCCGGTTCCGTCATTCCTTCTTTAAGCAAACTCGCATTTGGTTTCAGACCAATTGTAATAGGTTACCTGCACCTTGTTTTGCTTGGCATTTTTACCTTATTTATTATAGGGTATGTTTTGGCTGCAAACTATATTTCGGTTAACAGGGTCGCTGCCGCAGGGTTAATGCTGTTTGTGACCGGAATAATTTTTAATGAAGCCTTATTAATGGTCCAGGGGATAGCTGATCTAAGCTACCGTGGCATTCCATTTATTGAATTCCTGCTTTTACTGGCCGCGCTCATCCTGTTTACCGGCATATTGATTGTCAACTACGGAATAAGAAAAAGCAGATCTCCCATGCAAAACGCCGCATATTGACCGGAACCAGCGGGCCATGATTATTATCAATTGGCAACCTGATAAGCGTCATTTTAACCGAATCAGCGCAGGAATAACTTCGCAGGGTTATGTTTCTCAAAACAGGCCTTCTATCCTTACAATTGCTGTTTCTGACATAAAGCATGATTGATACATATTGTACGTATTCATGAACCTTAGATTGGTTACCTAAATAACAACAGAAAATGCTTTTACACAAAATAGCTATAGAAAGGACCTCATTTGTAAACGATCTGGTAAGAAAACACCATCATACAGCGGATGTTTTCCGTA
>Ga0157378_10003800_pt1 | contig 13374 bp, 5 predicted proteins | sample M65metaG_FD_115309 | JGI IMG/M metagenome (GOLD analysis project Ga0157378, IMG submission 115309) | Miscanthus rhizosphere microbial communities from Kellogg Biological Station, Michigan, USA - M6-5 metaG | ecosystem: Host-associated > Plants > Roots > Rhizosphere > Soil | place: USA: Michigan...
GTATTGGTGAAATCCCAGAATAATAATTGTACACCGCCTTTATTGTTTTTGGAAGCCCATGAACGGGTATCGGAATTAGTAAGTTCCGTCTCCCCTAATTTATTCAGGAATTGATAGGCATAAAAGGCCGGCTTGTTAATACCTTGAATAGTAAGCAGGCCAAAACCCCCATGAAAAGGCGTGTAACGCGGCCCCGGCTCTTCAAAAATATCGGTGAAAACCCAATACGACATTGAGTTGGCCGCATTGCCAACCTGCTTTAATTTTTCTAGAATATAGGCCGCTTCGTGATAACTGTCATGAATAGGATCGGCTGGAGTGTAGGATGAACTCCATTCGGTATAATGCAATTCCAAACCTGGTTTCGTGGAGGCTTTAATTTCGTTTCGGGATTGCAATACATCACCACTTACACTCATGGGATTTTTGTCGAGCACAGTACCTCCTTGTCCGTATTCGTCCAAAAATCCCTGCTTCACACCATAAGCATGGGTGCTGATGAAATCTATGGGAACATTATTTTTCTGGCAATACTCAATCATCTCGGGCTCCCAGGCAGCGCCTGCTGTACCGGGACCGCCTACACGATAATCTTTATTTACATCTTTAACGGCCTGTGCGGCGTATTTGTATAATTTAAAATATTCTTCCTGCGTACCGGTCCAGAATCCGGGCGATAAATTGGGTTCATTCCATACTTCAAAATACCAGGTCTTTACTTCAGCGGCTCCATACCGTTCTGTAAAGTGTTGTGTAAGATTTTTTATCAGACCCGCCCACTTGTCATAATCTTTTGGCGGTGTTACATTGCCCTTCCACCAGAAAATAGTCCGGCTGCCGCTGGCAAGTGCATTGGGCATAAAACCCAATTCAACAAAAGGTTTCATTCCAATGCTTTGCAAAAAATCAAACAAAGCGTCCACGTACATGTAGTTGTATTGGGGCTTGCCTTTGTTGTCTTCCGTATAAACCGCCATTTCATCTGTTAACAGCCCATGCATGCGGATGTATTTAAAACCGCATTCTTTTCTTACATAAGTCAACTGTTGCTGCCAGTCGGCTCTCAATCCTTCATTGGCCCTGCCGGCTCCAACACATTCTTTGAAAAAGCTATTCAGGGTTCCTGCAGACTTGCTGAAATCAATATTTATGAGCCTTTCCTGCCCGAAAGGTTTATTTTGGTTTGGGATTTGCGCATGCGGCTTCCCTGGAATGCAGGAAAGCAGCATCATTAAGAATAAAAATCGGTTTTTCATTTGTAGTCTTTATAAATCTTTTCTTAAATAACATGACCGCTCCGATGACAGTTTCTGCTAATAGCCGCCTGCGGCCCTCAGTGTGCTTTTAAGGGTTGTCTAACCACGGTTCCCGCTTAAGCGGGAACACAGAGTAACGGAGTGTCACGGAGGATCCTCGTGTAAACTCCGTGCATTATGTGACCCCGTGGTTAACCACTTGCACCAAACCGGTAATAAAAGAGAACACAGAGAGTGAGCTTTGCTCACTAAAGCGTTAACCAGCAACTTGGGTAATAATCATTGATCCAATACTTTTATTTAGTACCTGCGATAATAGCATCCAATGAGCGCTGATCAATCACTGCATTATTACTCCTGTTTATAATTCCACCCGTATCCCACCAGAAAGGTTTGATACCACGGGCCAGTGCCTGTTTGGTTAAATAGGTTATCCAATAATCTACCGCATCGTTATGTGTAGCTAAATCTTTGGGTATATGATTGGAACCACCGCGTCTGTAAGCGCCATATTCACCCATCAGCACCGGGATATTTTTGTCAATAAACATGGACTTCATCTTATCCAGCCATTTTATCTGTTCACTTTCTTCCCCCCAGTTTGGATTGCGATCAGGCTCTATGGTTGAATGATGACCGGCTCCCCAGTAGTAGAACATTTTACCCCAGCTTGCATCTCCGTCCAAGGCAGTAAACTGGAAGGGGGTATAGTTGTGTTCTTCATACATCAATTTGTTGGGAACCGGGTCAGTGGGGAACGCATTCGCAGTGATCAAATCACTCGTTCCCTGAAGAACCAGGCACCTGTTGGCATTTTTTCCTCCGGTAGAGCGAACGGCATTGATAAAAGTCTGGTGATAAGAAAGCAGGACATTCATCTCTTCGGCATTATTAGTAACCGGCTCATTGCAACTGGCAAACATTAAATGCTCATCAAAATCGCGCATAGTGGTGCCTATTTGCTCCCAGAACGCTTTCACCTTGGCGCTGACAGAATCTTTTTTAGCCAGTGTACAATTTTGGTCCAGCCAGCCACCGTCCCAATGGATATTGAGCAGAACATACATATTATTATTTACACAGTATCCCACAACCTCTTTGACCCTATTGAGCCAATTAGGATCTATATGGGCGGTTGCCTTATTGTCAACATGCCAGTCCCATGCACAGGGTATACGAATAGCATTAAAACCAGATTGCTTTACAAATTTTATATACGACTCGGTTGTTACGGGATTTCCCCAGCCGGTTTCGCCACCGGAAGCTTCCATTGTATTCCCAAGGTTCCAGCCCAATTGGATTTTTGCCGCGAGTTGAACAGCCGTACTACTCATTCCGGTTGAGTCGGGCGCTTTGGGTGTTATATTATAAGACGGATAGGTAGTCGTCGCCTGGGAAACCGTTACCTTTCTTGACTCGCCATTGGAAGAATTTACCGCTAAGACACCAGAGCGGATTGCCCCTGTAGCATTTTGCGACAAGGTTGTTAAATGAATAACAGTACTGCCGCTATTCCCGGATGTTGTACTTAATTGCAGCCACGAAACAATCGGATTGCTGACATTCCAGTCAGCATTACTGGTAACGCTGATGTCCTGGGATCCGCCTGCAGCCGCGAAACTTACAGTTGATGAACTAACTGCCAGTACTGGCGTAACGTTGCTTCCCTTTTTGCAGGACGATAATGCTGCAATCCAGATAAGAGACACGAATATTTTAAAAAAATGTTTTGTTTCCATTTTGATTCAATCTCTATTGTATGAATTTTCTTTCATACAGTTTTCTTTTAAAATCTTAATTAATAAATGAGTTCATCTTTATTGTTATCTTCTGCCCTTCATAGCTTATATCTTTATCGCTGTCATCAAAATTCAAACCCCTTTTTTTGTTTGCTGAAATGATGTTGATGCGGAATATTCTTTTCCTAAGCATTCCATTGAACGAACCTTTACGATCACCGACGGTTATCGTCTTTGCCGATTCGCTGTATTTTACCGGAATAACAGAAAATGCTCCTTTCTCGTAATTATAGTTTGTTCCTTCGTCCTCATACAAATTGAAAGAAGCATCGGCGCCGGTATAGACATTAAGCGTGATGGTATCAGCAGGCTTTTCCGCAGTGTATTGCAATGCGGGACCGAATGGAATAATGGAACCGGCCTTTACATAAACAGGCAATCTTTCGTAAGGAGCAGCTGCAACCATTCTTTGCCCGCCTGCATACCATTTTCCGGAATACAGATCATACCATCCTGCAGATTGAGGTAAATAAAGTGAACGTTCCGTTTGCCTGTATTCATAAACAGGATTGATCAGCAAAGAAGGTCCGAACATGAATTGATCGCTGATATTCATTACTGCCGTATCCTTTGCAAAATCCATTACCAAACCCCGCATCATAGTGTAGTTGTCGTGATAAGCCGCACCCGCAAGTGAATAGATATAAGGCATCAAACGGTATCGTAGTTTGTCGTAATAAAGAAAACTTTTATAGGCAGCATGATCGTCGGGGGCAATATTGAATATCTCCCGGTATGGATACTGGCCATGTGCCCGGAACAATGGAACAAAAGCACCAAACTGGTACCAGCGGGTATTCAATTCTCTCCATTCTTCCAGGTTTTCTGGATTGGGTTTTTCAAATTTTAGGGGTACCACAAATCCTCCAATGTCCATTGTCCAGTAAGGCAATCCCGACATAGAGAAGTTGATTCCGGCTGCGATCTGTGTTTTCATATCGTGCCAGGTAGAGCCGATATCACCGCTCCAGATTGCAGCAGCATAGCGCTGGGAACCTGCAAAACCTGAACGCGTCAGAAGAAATACTCTTTTATCCGGATCGGTTGAACGTTGTCCTTCATAAATACCTTTTGCATTTTGCAGGGGGTAAGCATTCAGGTATTCCGCAGCACTGCCCAGTGCCGTGGCCCCCATTTGAAATTTTCTTTTTTGCGGGTTTACATTGGAAAGGATATCCGGTTCGCTGGCATCCATCCACCAGGCATCAATACCTTTGCTGTAAATTTTTTTGTTGATCAGGTCCCAGAACCCTTTCCTTGCATTGGTATTAAAAGCATCATAGAAGGTGGAAACATAACCCTTACTGATCCAATCTCTTTGCCTGTCGGCAACATTTCTTTTATAAAGCCAGCCATTCTTCTCAAACTCATTGTAGGTGGAAATGCCCTCATAGAATTTTGGCCACACGGAGATCATGATCTGCGTATGGTATTTTTTGTGCAGCAAATCGATCATGCTGTCGGGCGAGGGAAATCTTTTTTCATCAAAATCCTGGCTTCCCCATTCAGCTTCTCTCCAGTAACTCCAATCCAGCACAATGTTGTCAATAGGAATATTTCTTTTGCGGAATTCATCAACAGTTTTGAGGATTTCATCCTCTGTTTTATATCGTTCCCTGCTTTGCCAGAAGCCCAGTGCCCATTTAGGTACGATGGGCGCCTTGCCGGTAAGTTCTCTGTAACCGGAGATTACTTCGTCCATGCTGTTGCCATGGATAAAATAATAATCGATTTGCCGGCCGGCTTCTGAAGAAAAACTAAAACTGTTTTGTGCTTCTTCGCTTAATGGTTCCTGCCACTTCAAAGAAATATAGGATTCGCCTCCTTCCGGAGTCCATTCAATTTTGATTTGTTTTTTTTCTCCCTTAATAAAGCTAATGGCAACCGATGCCGGTGCAGGATTCCATGCTTTTCGCCAGCGATCCAGTACAAGCTTTCCATCGAGCCATAGTTTTAATGAACCGCCGAATGTAAAATGCAATTGGTGAAGCCCGGAAAGATCACTGGCCAGACTGCCCTCCCAGCTTACTACGCCTGTGGCGGCCGTGAACTCTGGTGGCAATTGAATTCTGGAGTCGCCCAAAAACTCCATATTAATATTGGATTCAGCCCTTTCAGTAATAATTTCCGCTGGTTTTGATTTATCATTTGCATAAGAAGCCGTAAGCCATCCGGCTTCTGCTTTTTTTGAAAAAAGTTGCAAAGAAGAAAGCTGATGAAGCGGTCGGGTATCGCCTGCAGTTGTCAGCGAATAGTTGTCCCAAAGGATGCCGTAATTTTTAGTTGAAATCAAAAAAGGGATAGCAACTCCCGTGTTGTTTTGAAAGAAATTGACTTGCTGTCCCCTGTAATTGTAAACACCATCCTGGTGCTGGCCTAATCCATACCACGCGTCATCAGCCGTCGTTTGAAAAGTTTGAACGATATGGTAATAACGTTTACCATCGAATACGGCGGGTTTAAAACTGCGCCCCGCAATTGGTTTTTCATATAGTATCTTTTTGCCATTTGCGTCGAAAAATGAGACCGCGCCGCTTTTAAGATCAACGATGGCAGTAAGTGCTTTGGTTTTGAGCGCTACTTTTCCGCCGGACTGGACGATATTCCAGCTCAGACCCACTTTTTTGGTATATACAGTAACCAGGCTTTCTGTGGTAAGAATATCTTTTCCGGGGCCCGCAATAACCCGAATGATATTATCGGAAATAACTTCCAGTTTAACCGACCCAGGTTTACCGTTGTTGAGTATATCTGTAAAAACTATTACACCGTCTTTTGTTGAGACGTATGATGGTGGTTCTGCCAGTGTGGCATTAAAACCCGAAAAACATGTGAAAACAAGCAGCAACAGTCGTAGGTTCATAAGCAGCGTTCAATCGTTGTTGAATGCTGCAAAACTAATACAATGCTATCGTGACAAGGGACCGGAATGTTTCAAACTAGGGTGGCAAATGTTTCAAATGAATGATTTTCATTAAATTCCGTTCGTGGCCCGCTTTCAAACATTTTTGTCTTTACAATTGCTGATATACTGTGAGGGAGTAACTTTAAACTCTTCTTTAAAAAACCTCGAGAAAACCTTTGGGTTGTTGAAGCCGACCTCGTATGCAATTTCGGCAATAGTCATCCCGCTTTTTTCCAATAACTGCGCGGCTCTTTTCAAACGGATGGTCCGTATAAACTCCAATGGAGGTCTGCCGGTCAGCGAAAGGGTTTTCCGATACAACGTGGCCCGGCTCATATTCATTTCGCGGCTTAAATCTTCTACCGAAAAATCCGGGTTGTCCATATTCTTTTCAATTGCCTCAAGCGCCTCTTTCATGAATTTTTCATCCAGTGGTGTAACGGTAATTTCGCTTGGATTAACTTCAATCTGTTTCTGGAACCGCTTCTGCAAAAGTTTTTGCTGGGCCAGCAGGTTTTTGATACGTGATGCCAGTATCTCAAACGTAAATGGTTTAGTCACATAATCGTTAATCCCGATTTTATAACCTTCCAGTTGTTTTTCTTCGCTACCCATTGCAGTAAGCAGTATAACGGGTATATGGGCCGTAGCGGTGTCTGTTTTTATATTGCGGGCCAGCTCAATACCGTCCATCAGCGGCATCATGATGTCACTCACTACCAGGTCAGGATTTAACTGCCTGACTTTTTCCCATCCTTCTTTTCCATTTATCGCTTCTTCTACACGGTACTGCCCCTTCAGGTTATCTTTCAGGTAAAAGCGCAGGTCTTCGTTGTCTTCTACTACCAGGATGGTTTTCGTCTTACCCGTGTTCTGAATCTCATCCGATGCCAGGGTATCTGCTTCTTCCACCGACAGGTTCATATTGGTTGAACGTAAAACAGGCTCATTGATTTTGGTGGCGGGGAGCAGAACCGTAAAACAGGTTCCCTTTTCAGGTTCACTTTTTACAGTAATCACGCCTTTGTGAAGCCTTACAAATTCTTTTGTAATAGCCAGGCCAATTCCAGTACCCTGGTTTACCATACTATCCGGCACATCGGTCTGAAAAAAACGTTCAAATATTCTTTCATGCATATCGGCAGGTATACCAATGCCGGTATCGCTGATTTCAATGGTAATGATACCTGCCGTCTCGTTGATCGGTGGGGCCGTATACTCCAGGCGGACAGTCACTTTCCCGTTATCATATGTATACTTGTAAGCGTTGGAAAGAAGGTTGAAAAGTATCTTTTCAATTTTATCCCTGTCAAAATAAATTTCAAGGTGTTCAATATTCGATTGAAAAAAGAATTGAATTCCTTTCTTTTCAGCCACATCAGAAAACGAATAACTGATATCTTTTATAAATTGAACGATATCTCCGATGGCCGGGTGCAGCCTTAGTTCCTGCACTTCCATTTTCCGGAAATCAAGAAGCTGGTTCACAAGACTCAATAATCGCCTGGCGTTCCGGTGAACAAGGCCCAATTGTTTCTTTTGCTCATCGTCATTTGCATATTTGATCATTTTATCCAATGGAGCAATGATCAGGCTGAGCGGGGTTCTGAATTCATGGCTTACATTGGTAAAGAATTTTGTTTTAAGCTGTTCCAGCGCATGCGCCCTTTCTGCTTCCCTTCTTTGCTGCCGCACTTCAAAACGCATATGTATTCTGTCCAGTGTTATGCGGCGGATAAGATACAGCAAGCCGGCTATCAGCAGCACATAAATAATGTAAGCCGCAGGTGTTCGCCATAGCGGCGGGGCGATATAAATGCCCAGTGTTTTTTCTTCACTCCACACATGGCCGCCCTTTAAAACCTTCACTTTAAAAGTATAATGACCGGGGTCAAGATTTGTATACGTTACCCTTCTTTGATTTCCGTCTGCGTATAACCAGTCAGGGTTAAATCCTTTCAGCATATAGGCATATTTATCCCGGGCACTATGAGCAAAATCAAGCGAAGCAAACTCAATGGTGAAAACGTTTTCTTTATATTTCAAATCAATATGCTGCAATTGCGGCAACGATTGCGGCAAAAGAACCCGGTCATTGATCCGCTCGCCCGGCTCTACATCATTATTTAATATTTGTAAGCCGGTGAATACAATTTTGGGATGATAAACGGGCTTTTCAATTTTAGACGGATTAATAATATTAAACCCTGATGGCCCCCCAAAGATCAATTCACCCGCTCTTGTCCTGAGTGCTGCGTTGTCATTGAATTCCCGGTTCTGCAGGTTATTCATTTCATCATAATTGATGATGGAAAAGCCGACCCCATTTTCCTTTTGTTCGGGAATAGCATTGCACAATCCGCCCGGCGTCGAAATCCAGAGTGTTTGATGATCGTCCTCAAGAATATTCAATATGGTATTATTCGGCAATCCATCAGATGTAGTGAAGATTTGGAAACTTTTTGTTTTCTCATTAAACAGGTTCAGGCCCTCACGGGTTCCCACCCAGATTCTTCCCTTACTGTCTTCCAGAAGACAGATCACATTAGCCGTGCTTAAACTGTTTTTTTCGGCTGTATGCTGGTAGAAATCGGGCCTGGTGTTGTTCTTTTTAAGAACAGTAATTCCAAAGATTGTCCCAACCCACAAATCTCCTTTTTTGTCCTGCAGCAGGGCGGAAATATAAGTAAGCGGAACAAGGCCCTGCACTCCCTGGTGGTACTGGTAATGTTGAAAGCGTTTGGTGTCCCGGTCAAAAATATCCAATCCACCGCCAAGGGTACCTATCCACAAACGCTGATCCCTGTCTTCAAATATTTCCCATACATTATCATTTGCCAGGCTGGAAGAGTCGTTGTCATTGTGTTTGTGATGGACAAACTCCTTTCCGTCAAAACTATCGAGACCGCCGAAATAAGTTCCAATCCAGAGTTTGTCTTCATGATCAATCCACAGGCTCACAATTACGTTACTGCTTACACTATTGCTGTTGGATGGGTCGTGCTGGTATTGTTTAAATTTATTGTTTTTCCTGTCGAAATAAATTAGCCCTCCTCCATTGGTACCTATCCAGATATTACCTGATTTGTCTTCCACAAACCTGTTAACATCATCATACGGAAGGCTGGCTCCATTCGATTCCTGGTGATGGAAATATGGAAATAAGACTATGTTGCTGTTTAAATAATTCACGCCCTGTTTATAGGTGCCCAGCCAGATAATTCCACTATCATCTTTATAAAGTACATGGATGCTGTTTTGACTGAGGCTTCTTGAATCTTTGGGGTCGTTTAAGAGATAGCTGACATTAAAATTGTTTTTTTTATCGATCAGGTTAACACCGCCATGGTCTGTTGCCACCCAGATCAGGCCATTGTTGTCCTGCACAATCTGGCTGACCAGGTTGGTGTTTAGTTTTGAAGGAAACGAATTTTCATTGAACTGTTGAATTGAATTGTTCTGCGGATGAAAAAGAAACGCTCCCTGGTTAAGCGCCCATAGCCAAATATCTCCATCGCTATCGATGAGAAGATTATACGGATTGTTTCCCTTACTCAATTTTTGCACAGCCAAACTGGAAAAAATAAGTTTACCCGCCTTTACATCGTACTGCTGCAACAGCCCGCTTTGATATACTATCCACAGCTTTCCATCTTTTGTTTCATTAAAGAAGGCAATTCTTTCAGAAGGATTTGTCTTTAGATACTGTTTAAAGGGCGTTGCAATTTTATCCGCGCCCGAATACAGGTACAGATCAAGATTATCGTACAGAAACCAGTATCTGCCGGCGTTTCCTTTAATAATATTCGCGATTGAACCGGGGGGCAGGTGCAGGGATTTCAGGTACTTATCATAATCACGATCAAATTTTTCCGTATGGGAATCATAAACGCCCGATCCGCCCCTGGTTACCACCCACATTTTCCCTTCGGGCAGTTCATACAGAGAAAGTATAAAATTGTCGAAAACCGAAGTACTGTCGTTCGGATTGTTACGATATACCTTGAAGGAAAATCCGTCGTAACGATTAAGACCAGACATCGTACCCAGCCACAAAAAACCATCAGCATCTTTTAATATTGTGTTCACCTGGTTTTGAGACAGGCCCGTATAGGTGTCAAGCTTGGAAAAATTATAGTGGGTATTTTGAGCAAAGCCAAAAGTAATCTGTAACAGCAGTCCGGCACTAATAATAAAACGCATCACATCAGGTTTAGCTTCGGCACATTGCACTGTTGGCACAAGCCGGTTCTTTATAGCAGTAAAATCGGCGGTAAGTTAATAAAATGCGCGGGATTAGCGAAGAACGGTATGCGAAGCATTCGTTTACATCAATTCGCAAATTACGTTAAAACAGGAACGGCGCAGGACTGTGTTCCGTTTGCTTTTCGTGGTAAAACAGGCCGTTGAAATCCGGCCGTATGTCTATTGGCTAAATGACAGGTTCTTCGCAAAGAATGGCAACATATGCTGTTCAATCCTTTGGGCAACATGGTTAATATGGTCGCCTTCATAAATTTCAAAGAAATGCTGGACTTTATATTTACTGAGTTCTTTATCCAGCGTTTTGATGCTTCCTGCTATAGCTACATCTTTATTACCCGCGTCAAAACCGATGGCTTTTAATTCCCTGATATTATAAATGTATTGGTCTAAACTGTTCAAAGGCCGGTTGGCATCCCATTTTTGCAAGACCTGTGACTGTAACACTCCATCCTTTACCGGAAGATCAAGATAAAATGGAGGATTGGCAGGATTGGGTGACCAGGCTGCCGCCGAAGCAAAAAGCACTTTGGTAAAAAAATCAGCTTTTTGAAATGCATCCGTTGTTTTGATGCTGTCTGCGCGTAAATAAGCAGCGGGCAGCGGCTCTGTAAGGGCAGGACCAGAATTTAAACAGCAGGGGCTTAACAAATACACCGTTGAGAATACATCAGGATTCTTTTCTCCAATCCTCAACGATCCATAGCCGCCCATGGAATGGCCACAAAGGCCGCGGCTTTCTTTTTTGGCAATAGTGCGGTAATGGCTGTCGATATATGCTACCAGTTCCCGCGCAACAAAACCTTCCCAATTGCCCGTTGTTACTGAATTGGAATACATGCTGCCCTGGAAAAGCGTATAGGCATCGGGGGTAACAACAATCATTTCATGGGCCGGGTCCTGTGCAAACAACGTATCTAAAATGGGTGGCAATACCATCCAATGTTTTTTGAAACCATAAAACTTTGCATCGTCATCCGTGTACCCGTGAAGAAAATAAACCACCGGGTAATGCTTTTTCGGGTTGCTGCCGTAGCCAGCAGGCAGATAAACCGAGACGGAGCGGCTGGCACTATCGCCACTGAGATTGCCTTTCAGCAGCTTACTGTCAATTTTGATTCGCTGAACGGTGCCTTTGCCGATTTGTTTTTGTTGAGCAGCGCTCTTTATTGAGAAAGAAACCAGTATGAAGAACAAAGCAACAGCGGAATGACTCATGTATTTTTTCATGTTATTGGCCATTAAATGAGTGGTTGCCGAAGATAACGTACGAATGGGGATTTACTTAAATGGTGCACCAGAAATTTCGGCATATTTTAATAACATGCTTTACAATTCTTAAAGTGCATTGGTTTACTAATCCGTAAATACAGTACAGTGTTCAATCCAGGCATTTCAGCAAATATTTTATAGTCTTGCCAATGCTTCAAAATCGGCAGTCAGTTTACCGGTAAGATTTTCAAAAACCGTGTAATATCCTGCGTAGATACTATTGTTGCGCTTGCTGGGTGTATAGGCTTCCGGTAGTGTAATAGACCTGGCTGCATCTTCAATATCTTTAAACACCCCAATATCGGTCGCACTCAATAAATAAGCTCCCATACTAACACTGCTTGCGTTTGTACTGGCGCTGACCGGCAAATTGAAAATGTCGGCAATAAGTTGGGTGCAAAACGGAATAGAAGCAAAACTTCCGTTGATGGAAAGTTGTTTTATATTCCGGTGTTCCTGTAACATTTTTTCGATACTGTACATTTGATACAAAACACCTTCAATGACTGCCCGGGCAAAATGTTTTCTTTCATGATTGATATTTACTCCGAAAAATACACCCCTGGCATGCGCATTCCAGATGGGTGCCCGTTCACCCAGCAGATACGGTAAAAAAAGCAATCTTTCTGAACCGGGGTCAACCGTAGCAGCCTCTTTTATGAGATCTTCCATACAGGTTTCCAAATCATACGCGTCCCTGAAATCGCCGAATTGTTTGGCAAACCACTCAAAAACAATACCGCCGCTGTTCGAAGGCCCGCCCGACACATAATGGGTTTCGTCGAGTACATAATTAAACAACCTTTGCTTTTTATCAGTTAAAACACTTGTTCCAACTACCCGCACTGCGGCACTGTCTTCTATTGTAACAGTTGCCTTATAGTCATCCCATACGCCTGCACCCAATGTGGCAAAGCAGCCATCGCTGGAGCCCACTAATATTTTTGTGGCAGCAGGCAATCCCAATGAAACGCGGTATTGTGGCAATAGTTTTCCGGGAGAATAATTAATAGGAACCGGGTCGGGAAGCTGCTCTGCGCTGATACCTGCATATTCCAGCGCCGTCTTGTCCCATTCCTTTTTATAAATATTCAGCAAGCCGGTGGCTGATGCGAGGCTATGATCAATCACGCAGGCTCCTGTTAGTTGTTTAATGATATAACTTTTAAGGGACATGAATTTGGCCGTCCGTTGAAAAAAATCGGGTTGCTGATTTTTCAACCAGATAATTTTTACCAGGGGCGACATTGGATGAATAGGCGTACCGGTTGCCAGGTAAATTTTTTCGGCGATAGCAGCATCCTGCAAAGTGCGGGCTTCATTCTGCCCCCTGCTGTCTGCCCAGGTGATGACATTGCCCAATGGAGCGCCATGCTTGTCAATAACCAGAAGACTGTGCATGGATGCACTAAAGCAGATCGAAACAACCTTATATTTCTTTGAATGGATTTTTTCGTTGAGCAGGTTTTTTAATACATACAGCATGGTAATAAATATCTGCTCCGGGTCCTGCTCACTGTAATTGGGGTAAGGGTGAAAGGTGGGATAAGATCCTTTGGCAAATGCAACCGTATTTCCCTGCAGATCGAATGCATATACCCGCACCGCGTTTGTTCCTAACTCAATACTGATGATACAATCCATAAAATAAATTTTTAGCTTTCAGCGCTGTTTTTTTTCCTGAACTCACTGGGTGTGTAACCAGTGAGCTTTTTAAAAGTAGTCGAAAAATGTTGTGATGAATAAAATCCTGTATCCAGGGCTATATCCGTAAAATTTAGTTCCGGTTTTCTCAAAAGTTTGATAGATTCTGCTATCCTGAGATTGATAAGGTAATTGATGGGTGTAAATCCTGTATGTTTTTTCACCCGCAGGTTAA
>Ga0157378_10003801_pt1 | contig 13365 bp, 15 predicted proteins | sample M65metaG_FD_115309 | JGI IMG/M metagenome (GOLD analysis project Ga0157378, IMG submission 115309) | Miscanthus rhizosphere microbial communities from Kellogg Biological Station, Michigan, USA - M6-5 metaG | ecosystem: Host-associated > Plants > Roots > Rhizosphere > Soil | place: USA: Michigan...
TCGGACGAGCAGATGGTCACGGTGCGGTGGCAAACAGTGCAGCGTTCAAGCTCGCCAGGATCGCCAAAAGCACCCCTAATCCTTTTGGCGGTGAAGTCTCGAAAGACAGACAGAGTGGTGAACCGAACGGCATGCTACTCGATGCCGCTCAAGGTCTCGTAAGAGATCTGGTTCCTGCAACCACACGAGCTGATGACGAACGAGCAGTCGTGCTTGGTGTTAACCGCGATGTCGCACTTGGATGGACACAGGTCCAGGATGCCGGGGGCAGTTACGACGATATTGAAATCTTCAAAAAGCTCTACGCGTCGGGCGAAATAAAACTTCGTATCTACAAAGCTGTTTATGGACCGGGTGAGAATGCCAACAGGTTGCTCAAAGAAGGCCCGATCATTGGTGACTTCCAAAATCGACTCACAGTAAGAACAATCAAAGTAGTTTCTGATGGAGCGCTTGGTTCAAGAGGCGCGGCGTTGTTGGCGCCTTATTCTGACGCGCCTGATACAGCAGGTTTTCTAAGAGTAAAAACTGAAGAGCTGCGTCCGATGTTAGCTGAAGCGCTTCGCAAGGGGATTCAGGTGGAGACACACGCAATCGGCGACAAAGCAAATCGTTACATCATCGACGAATATGAGATGGCTCTGAATGCTGTGCCGCGCGCGCAGAGAAAAGTAGCTAAGCCAAGATGGCGTGTAGAGCACGCACAAATCGTCAATCCCGCAGACATACCGCGATTTGCCAAGCTCGGTGTGATCCCATCGATGCAGCCTTCACATGCAATTGGCGATCTTTTCTTCGCGCCGAGTCGACTCGGGTTGAACCGTCTGAAGGGTGCGTACGCGTGGGAAAGCTTTATCAAGTCGGGAGTAGTCGTACCCGGTGGAACGGACGCGCCAGTAGAACGAGGCGAGCCGATGATTGAGTTCTACGCTGCTGTTGCTAGAAAGGATCAAAAGGGTTTCTCGACTAAAGGTTGGCATCCAGAAGAAGCAGTTACTCGAGAGCAGGCATTGAAGATGTTCACTGTCTGGCCCGCTTATGCGGCGTTTGAAGAAAAACTGCGAGGCACAATCGAAACAGGAAAACTTGCTGACTTAACCATCCTTTCGGCCGACATCATGACCGTTCCCGAGTTGGAGATACTGAAGACGCACTGTGTGATGACAGTGATCAATGGGGAGATTGTTTTTGAAGGGCAATAGGCCAAGTCGATAGCGGGATGAACTCTTGAAGTGAACAAGGCTACGTCCTGAAGGGACGAAAACTACTAGCCGGGGACGGCGGCTTGGCGCGAAGTCCCCGGTCACAAACCAGAATGGTAAGGACCTGAAAGGATCCAACCACTCTTGCCATAGCTACCGTGGGCTTTGCGCAAAGCCGCTCGCCCACGGCTATTAAATTACATCCTTTCAAGATGCAAGCGCTTGATCGCAAGTGCGCTGTTACTAAGAGAAAACTAGAGGGACGGGCTCAAAGAATTAGACCCAAGGTGGAATTATGATGAACAGCGAAACAACTCGTCGCAACTTTCTCGCGCTCGCAGGCAAAGGCATGGGGCTCGCCGCATTGGCTCACCCGGATATTGGCGCCCTTTTGAAAGAGGTTCAAGCAGCATCGCGCAACGTCGCGCACCTCTCGCCTGAACAGGCGGCAATGGATGAAGACTACTGGTCTGTCATTCAAAACTCCTTCACAGTTACGCGCGGCATCATCAACCTAAACAACGGCGGCGTGTCTCCAAGTCCACGAATCGTGACCGAAGCTCTTGTTCGCTACATCTGGCAACAGGAAGATGCAACTGCCTACACGATGTGGCAGATACTTGAACCGCAGTCGGAGACTATTCGAACAGGGCTCGCCGAAATCTTCGGTTGTGCTAGTGAAGAGATTGCGATCACGCGTGGTGCTTCAGAGTCGCTCGAAATACTGCTGAACGGCATCGACTTCAAATCGGGCGACGAAATTCTCACGACGACTCAAGACTATCCACGTATGCTCAACACTCTGAAGCAGCGTGAACGTCGTGAAGGTCTTGTACTGAAGCTTGTTCAGATTCCGATTCCGCCAAAGAATCTCAGCGAGATCGCTGCAGCATTCGAGAAAGGCATTACTCCTAAAACCAAACTGATTTTGATTTCGCATGAAGTTAATCTCACCGGACAGATCACTCCGGTCAAAGCCGTGTGCGACATGGCGCGAGCACGCGGAATCGAAACGATCGTTGACGGTGCACACTCTTTTGCGCAGTTTGAATTTACACAAAAGGATCTTGGCTGCGACTACTTCGGCACGAGCCTTCACAAGTGGCTTTACGCACCAAAAGGAACAGGATTGCTATATGTGAAGCGAGACAAGATAGAAAAGCTCTGGCCTCTGATGGCTGCGGAAGTCACACAGTCACGCGACATTCGAAAGTTTGAGGAAGTCGGCACGCACTCGGCCGCACCTCGCCTGGCAATTGGTGAGGCGATGCTATTTCACAACGGCATCGGAGCGAAGCGAAAAGAGGCGAGACTTCGTTATCTGTCGCGCTACTGGATGAACCGACTGAAGGACGTTCCCAAAATTGGCTTCAACACGTCTTTTGATCCGAATCAATCTTGTGCGATCGCAAACGTTAAAGTGGAAGGAATCGAGCCCACAGCAATTGGCAGCTATCTCTTCAACAAACACAGAGTGTTCACAACTCCAATAGTGCACGAAGAGTTTAAGGGCGTCCGCATCACACCCAATGTCTACACGACGCTAGGTGAACTTGATAGGTTCTCTGACTTGATGGAAATGATCGCTAAGAAGGGTCTTCCGAGTAGTTAGTTTGAAACACTAGCTCTTGCTCAGAAGCAGTCGGGAGGGCGGTCGATTCTCCGACATGTACCATTAGAACCCTCGCGCCGGCCCGCCGTCTCACTGATGTCCCAACAATATTCACTTCCAGTATTGGCATTGAACCTGCGGGGGCATGCTTCGCTTTGCCCCCCTTCCCAACTGCTTCTGGGTGAATTCCATTATTTGACTCTGCCACTCACAACGACGCCGGAACTACGCCCTGAGTGCCCGCGTAAAGCATATAGTGCTAGAATTCTTGCGCTGCGCTATTTGCTAGCTGAGCGCGGTTGAGTGGAGGTTAAAGATTTATGGAAGACACGCGGGATCGAGTTTGCAATGCAACAGACGCCGTCTGCGATGGTTTACGCCAGATTGGAGATTTTTCGTACGCTATCCTGCCGCGAGACATTGCCCACGCCGTTGGCGACCTGAAAAAAGCATTCCTGAACCAGGTCCGCAGCATTGTTGACTGGGAACTCGAATGGATCGATGAGCGGGTAGCGGGCGGCGACAAAATTCGCGAAGAGTGGCGTGAAAAGTGCCGGCAAAATGCGGCCGGTGATGTGCCACCAGAAGCGGTTTAGCTAAATTGAGCTGAAGGACAGGTCCGGATGGAAGTTCTCCTTGCAGAAGAATTTGGGTTTTGTTTCGGCGTCGAGCGCGCCGTCGAAATGGTGGAGGAAGCCGTTGAAGAGGGCGCGCGTCCGATTCGTTCACTAGGACCGTTGATCCATAACGCCCAGGAAATGGAACGGCTCGGAGCGCAAGGTGTCTCCACAATCGACACTCCCGACGAAGCCGACGGCGACACCATCGCGGTCATTCGTGCTCATGGAGTTACACCACAAGTCCAACACGATTTGGAACAAAGAGCTGCAAAAGTAATTGATGCGACCTGTCCGTTTGTGACTCGCGTCCAACATCTCGCTGAACGCGCTGCACGCGAAGGCCGAGATGTCGTCGTCGCGGGTAATCCGGATCATCCGGAGATGATTGGCGTCGTAGGTTACGCTCCAGACAATACCTACGTAGTGCGGGATGCTGCTGAAGTAGCCTCGCTTCCTTACCTGCGTTCACCCCTGGTCGTTTCGCAAACGACGATCAAGCTACAGACGTTCCTTGAAGTTGCAGAAGCAGTTCGGGAAAAGACCGACGCTGAACCGCAAGTCGTGAACACAATCTGTTCAGCAACCCGTGATCGTCAGGACGCAGCTCGCGCGCTGGCCGGGCAGGTTGACGCTTTCTATGTTATTGGAGGCCGTCACTCGTCTAACAGCGTAAAGTTGTTGGCAGTTTGTCAGGAACAGTGTGCGAAGAGTTTTTTGATTGAAACACCTGCCGAAATTAATCCTGCCGATTTAGCGAATGTGCAAAAGGTGGGAGTTACCGCTGGGGCCTCAACGCCAAACTGGTTGATTGACCAGGTCGTCAAGCGACTTCATGAGATAGGGACAAACTAACCATTGGTCTTTGGACCTTTGTCTTTGGTCTTCGTCAATGCGCGGGCCGCAGACCGGGGACAAGTCTAAGACTCACATTTCCTCTCCCTGATCCAAAACGCTCACAATCTGTCGCGCTTCCTCAGAACCATATTCAATCACTTGCCTGCGTAATGCCGCACGCGCGATCTCGGAATCAACCGGATCACTGAGTAAGCCCGCCAGCACGGAAATGGGACTGCGCGCCAGGGCTTCTTTTGCCAGTTCACGAACTATGACATCTTGTGACCGGGCGAGTTCGCAGATTTCACTGGGAGGAAACCGTGTGTTCAGCGCATCAGCAAGCAGGTCAATTCGTTTGTAGTCACGCTGCATCTCAGCTCGTCGCACCAGCTGAGTAAATACTTCTGCTGATTCTGTTTTTTCGAGCAGCACCGATGCACAAGTGTCGGCAACCGATCTGACCTTGCTAACTGTCTCAGGATCGAGTGCGTCGATCTTCTCACCAACGCGGTCATCAAGCACCGTCAAGAACCTACTGAGCTCTATATCAGCACGAGCGTCGTACTGAAAATTACGCGTCGGCTGCACCGCACCCAACGCAGCCTGTAATGCACGTTCCACCAAACCGCGCGTAGCAGGTCGCAGTTCAGACCAAACGGTTGCAATGCGACTACCAAAATCTTCAATTGCTAAAGTCGATGCCAACTCGTAAAACCCCTCCGAAAACTGAATTCAGCAAAATCGAACGGCGTACTATACGCGAGAAAATCATACGCGTAAATGAGGCGAAAGAGTGCATTAATCTTTGACCTTTGTACTTGGACTGATGAAGCCCAACAAACTCGTTCAGTTCAAACAAAAGATCTAAGCACTAAAAAGAAAGTTCAGATCTGGTTGTGATCCCTGATCTCAGCAATGGCGGGAAATGGAATCTTGATGATTTCACCAGTTGCACATTCCATTTTTACGCTAGGTGTCGTGAGGGCCTGGGTGGTCCTCATACTATGCACAATACCACGAACGCGACGGCCATCCACCGTTAGGATTTCGATATTACCTTTGCCGTATAGCGGTTGAAGTGCTGCAAGCGCCTTTGTTATTTCCACAGTTGATGTCCCTCTCCTAAATGTTCCGAATCGCAGAACGTTAAGCAGCTAATAATGGGCCTAATCCTGGATTTAGAACTCAGGAATATTAAGATCAGCTTGATTTCGAGCATCCATCGTGCCAAGGCTTCTAAACAACTGTCCTCGACCTTGAGGTTCGTCGGTAACAAGCTCTCGTGAACCACAAAAGGACATTTGGCGTATAGCCAATGTCGTGTATTCTTCCGATAACGCCAACATGGTGGGGTTTCCTATGTCGCAAAATCCTGAAGTTCAAACGGCGCACGCTCCTGCTTCCACTCTGACGACTTGTTCAAATTGCCATTCCGCGATGCCGTCAGAACTACGCTTCTGCCGAAACTGCGGATTTCGACTTGGGGAAGGAGTCGCAGAATATACGGAAACCGTACGCTTTGATGGGTCAGCGGTACCTACGTCATCACCTGCGGGTATTCCGGCAGCCACTCGAAAACGACGACGCAAGAGTGGGATGGCATGGGTGTTTGTAGCTCTGCTGGTCTTCTTTGTCGGTGCAGCCGCTTTCACGGCGGTGATTTCGCCGCGACAGGCGATAAGAAATGGGGGCTTCACTCCTACAGTGATGAAGCCGAAATCGTTCCTGGGAGTCAATGGCTTTGAGACAGCTGACAACGACGCAGGAGTCACCTTTGATAATGTGGAAGCTCCTGATACTGCAGCCGATAAGGCTGGCTTGATTGGTGGCGACATAATCACGAGATTCGACGGGCGCGAAGTACACGACGAAGATGAAATGACGGAGTTGATGGTAGCAACCCCAATCGGAAAGACCGTTGACGTTGAGTTTTTGCGCGACGGTGAAAAGAAGACAACAAAACTCACCACAATTTCGAGTGACGAGAATCGTCGATTGACGGCCTTGTTCGAGAAACGTCCCGAAGGCCTTGGGCAATTCGGCTATGACAATGGCGACGTTGAAGAGGTGGAAGTACCAGGCACAAACCTACATGGCGTAAGGCTCGGCAAAATCTTGCAAAGCAGGCCTGCTGATCTTGCTGGGGTAAAAGACGGTGACATTGTGATTCAGCTTGGTGAAACGCCAATTCGCACTAAGAAGGAGTTCTACATGAGGGTTCGCCGGGCTCTACCTTACACAACAGTGAATGTCGTGGTGATGCGCGGCGAGAACGATAAATTCGAAAAGATCGAAATCCCCGTCAAAATGGGCAAGGTGTAGTTTCTTGTGAGCGCATTCTGGTTTCAATGCCCGCGGCCGGCGTCAGTACCCAGAACATAATCTCTTAGCCGAGCCTCCATCTCTAGTCTCATCTCTTCGCGCTGCTCTTCATTTTCATCTGCTTCAAAAGTCTCAAACAACGCATACTGCGTTTCCGCAAGTAGTCGCAGTTCCCAAGCCGTGCGATTGTTATTAGATGGACGTCCGAACCAAAGAGCGTCGATGACATCTTCTTTGATAGTGATTGGAGCGAGGATGTCCGCTTCTTTCGCGCTGATTTCTGCGCGCGTGGAAGGCTGCAGCAGCGCACGCTTCAACTCCCAACCGTGCTTGCGATAAGTCGCCACTACCTCCATAAACAAATCTGCTTTGTTCATCGCAATTTTCTTATGGTTAAGACTAGCACACTTCAACCTTCGATGCTGTTGACCACTTTTGTCCCACCCAACTATCATCGCTGCTGTTCGAAGGGTCGTCTTTCTATTTCGACTTCATGTTGTCGGGCACTGAGGTATCCATCGACAGAGACAGGCCATACAAAACAAATGCCCGGCTTAAAGCTCCACGTTCTACTCAAGTAAGTTCAATCCTGGTTTTTACGGCACTCAGCGCTACGGTCGTGGGACCGCTGTCGGCACTAGCGCGTAATTACGAAGCAGACAAAATGACGGTTACAACCAATCCCGAAGACAAGAGCAAAACAGAATCCGCTCCGTTCTACAACGCACTCTCAAAAGCATTAAAGAAGCGCAAGGCAAACATCAACGTGATGTGCCCACCGGATGATCCCGTCGCCCGGAGAATACTCGAGGAGTACGGCGCGGTTTACCTCGCAACCAAAAAGGTGATGCAGCCTCCCGTGTGCATCTTCACGACCGAAGAGCAGGTTACGAAATTCCAGGAAGCAGCAGGGTACGAACAAGAACGAATTGGCTTCGACGATATTGAGCTGCAGCCAGAGGCTCTGAAACAATTGAGGAAGGCTCGCGAAGAGGCGCAAAAGGAAGGTCTCGATATCACCCCTCGGGATGGCGCTGAAGCTGCTCGTCGAAATTACGAAGATAGCGTTCGTCTCTGGAACTCGCGCTTTATTCCAGCACTGGACTACTGGCAGTCACAGGGCCGTCTGACTGCAGATCAGGTCACAACCTTGAGGGGCCTCTCGTTGAAACAGCAAATCGCTGAAGTGTTGGAATTGGAAAAACAGGGTCTCTACTTTAGCAAAGACCTATCGAAATCAATTCTCTACTCGATCGCCGCACCCGGCACATCTCAACACATCCACATGCTGGCTTTCGACGTTAATGAATTCGAAAATCCACGCGTGCGCGAGATCATGGCAAAGCACGGTTGGTTTCAAACTGTACTAAGCGACTTACCACATTTCACATTCCTGGGCCTTAAAGAAAAAGACTTGCCGAAGCACGGTCTTCGCAGTGTGGAATTGAATGGCCAGATCTTCTGGATCCCAAACGTCGAGGGGTTAACTCACCCGGGCCTGGATAAGTGAGTTTCATCAAAGCCTCCTTTTCAAAACCAGGGAAGGCTGCGAGGTCGGTTGCTTGCCACAGTATGACCCCTGTGAGAGCATACGATTCCAACTGAAATGGCAACTCCTTCCACGTCCAAAAGTCGACACGTCTCCAAAAAAGCAAGCTCGTTTACTGAATCAGTAATTCGCGAGATGACTCGTGAAGCGCTAAAGCATGGCGCGGTGAATTTGTCCCAGGGCTTTCCGGATTTTGCTGCGCCTGAGGACATCAAGCGCAAGGCTATGGAGGCGATCGCAAACGACGTCAATCAGTACGCGATTACCTGGGGCTCGAAAGATTTTCGCGACGCGATTACGCGAAAGACAAAGTGGCACCTCGGTCTCGACATCGATCCTGAAACAGAGATAACCGTTACGTGTGGATCTACAGAAGGCATGATCGCCGCGATGATGGCAACGGTTGATCCCGGTGATGAAGTAATCGTCTTCGAGCCTTTTTACGAGAACTATGCTCCCGACGCGATTCTCTCGGACGCAAAGCCGCGCTACGTCTCATTGCGCGCACCGGATTGGAGTTTTGATCCGCAGGAATTGCGCGCCGCATTTAATGAGAAGACAAAGGCCATAATCGTTTGCAATCCCAACAACCCCACGGGAAAGGTTTTCAGTCAGGACGAGATGGAGTACATCGCTCAACTCTGCCAGGAGTTTGATACGCTCTGCTTTACCGATGAGATTTACGAACACATTTTGTATCCACGTGACGGGGCTGACATCAGGCACATCTCGATGGCCCAGATTGAGGGAATGCGAAATCGTACGGTAGTTGTTAACTCAATGTCGAAAACGTATTCCGTTACCGGTTGGCGAGTCGGCTATTGCATTGCGCCGCCGGAAATAACGAGCGGCATTCGAAAAGTGCACGACTTTTTGACGGTAGGTGCTGCAGCGCCGCTACAGGTCGCAGGAGCGTATGCGTTATCGTTGCCCAAGGAGTACTACGACAAGCTGGAGACTGAATACCGGGCTCGGCGCGACTTACTCGTACCCGTCCTCGAACAAAATGGGTTTTCGACATTTGTCCCGGATGGCGCCTACTACATCATGACTGATATCAGCGCCTTTGGATTTAACAACGACGTGGAATTCACGAAACATCTGATTCGAGAGATCGGTGTTGCCTGTGTTCCTGGATCCAGCTTTTATAGCGTCTCCCCAAATGGTCTACAGCAAGTGCGTTTCTGTTTTTGTAAGAGCGATGAAACACTAAACCGCGCAGCTGAGAGACTGTCGAAACTTCACGCCAGAAACTGATCTATTGGTCATTTTCCGTTTTACATTTTCCCATCTCTCATTTTGTGACTCAGGGACTGGACTCCGCCTATTCAATACAATCGGTGGAGACTAAAAACTCTGTTAGCCTAAATGGAAAATGAGAAATGGAAACTGGAAAATGACAAATGGGCCACATCGAAAATACATCGCTACTCTGACGCAAAGCTTCTAAAACGTCATGACCCCGCACACCTCGACACGTAACTATCTCGTCCGAGCCTTTCTCATTCTTGTGTTATCCGGGATCTCTAATGGGCAGCATCTCGCCGATCCAAACTTCAAACCCCGGGTCGAACATCCCGCCTTTGAAAAGACGTCACCAAGGCTGATGTTCGACGAAGCCCACAATAACTTTCATACCTCAACAAGCCGATATAAACCATTCGCCGATCTATTGATGAACGACGGTTACCGCCTGGTCGTCAATCGTCAACCATTCACCAGGAAGACGCTGGATAGCTTCAAGTTGCTGGTGATAGTTAACGCGCTAGGCGATGACATCGACGAAGCTGACGCCGAGAAGCCGGCATTTACTGACGAAGAGTGCACGGTGGTTCACGACTGGGTGCGAAGCGGGGGCGCTTTGCTCTTGATTGCTGACCCTGGACCGTTCGCCAAGTCAGAAGCAAACCTCGCCAAACAGTTCGGGGTAGAGATGAGCGGAAACGTAACACAGGATCCTGCGAACTGTGCGGAGGAATTTCGACCAAGCATGATTCTCTATTCCAACGATAATCATCTACTGCTGGAACATCCGATCACATCGGGCCGCAGCGCTCAGGAGAAGTTGAGTCGTGTTGTTGTGTTTTCGGGGCAATCGCTAAAAGGCCCCCAGGACGGTGTTGGATTCCTCAAGCTCGCCGATTCCGCACGTGATGTGAATCAGGGAAGCGACGGCGCTGCTACGGCGACTAACCCGGCTCGCGGTACGACTCAGGGATTGGCGTTAAAGATCGGTAACGGTCGCGTTGTAGTACTCGCAGAGGCCGATATGTTATCTGCGTTACTGGGTGATCCACCGGAGACAGAACCAATCGGAATGAATTATCCAAGTATTGATAACAAGCAACTGACGCTAAACGTCATGCATTGGTTATCAGGATTGTTGAAGTAAAGCTTATCCTCTTCAGATCTCAGATCTCAGATTGTCCGATATGCTTTAGCTCGTCGCTAAGCGTCAAGAATTGGCCCAACTAATTTTCATCTAACAAGCGCGTGGTGTTTTCAGTGACACTGGGCTGCGGAACCATTTCGCGCGTGTTCTCTCGTCGTGGCCAATCGCTAAGCGGATTCATCTTGGGCGATGGTAGCTGCGATTGAACTCGTTCCTTCAGTTTTCCGGCTGCAGCGGAGGGGGCAGGATCGCTCTTTAAAAACAAGAACGCATAAAGAAACCTGAACAGACCTAGAAAGCCAAGCAAGAAGAATGTAAAGGCACCAACCTTCGCGATCCCTTCAAAGATTCCGCTGGCGTCAAACCAGAATGTACAGACCATGGCAATGGCCCACGACAAGACGGTGAGAATTACACTTTCCGTGGCCACGCGAGACCGGACAGACCTCCGAAATCCGATCTCTGTTCCAGTGGCAGGAAGTTTCCCGTCGTTAGCCAACAACTGCGCAACAGTTTCCAAGGGAAATCCGCAACGAGAACAGTAACGCATCTCGTCAGAAGATTGTAACTGGTTGCATTTTGGACAAAACATCGCTGCGCCCTTACCCTACGTGCGGATTAACGACGAGACTCTAGTCAAAGTTTCTTCCAAACGATAATTGTGTGGGACACGAAACGACAAGCGCTCTGGATCGCAGCCGGATTAATTCTCGGTACGTACATCTCATATTCCGATTCGCTCGATGAACACGGAAAGTTTGTGCCAAGTTTCTTTGTATTTATGGAAACTCTGGTGCTGCTAATTATGGGAGTGCTGTTTTATCTGTATTCGCGGAGGCGGTAGGACGTCTGTGGGTCTCGCTCTTTTGTCTTCTAGTGTGGCTGCTGCATCGACTTCGCTCTAACCGTGATCCCCTGGTTTGCCAACACCAACAAACTCCGCGCCTGCCCGAACGGCGCACTCGAGGGAACGTAGGACAACACGTAACGATTCTTCCTCAACTCGTCGCAGATTCCCTTCGCAGCTTCAGATGGATGATCGATTGAAAAGATCTGTCCGCCCGTTCCCTCAGCCAACTTGTCGATTACCACTCTCGGCTTGGGAACGTCGCGGCGAATCGCCCCGCGCGTGCGGTCAACTGCCTGCACTGCATACACCATGATGTTTTCTGTTTGCAGCTCTGCCAGTGTCTGATCAAAGGTCGCTTTACTACCGCGATCAAGCCCGTCACTAATCACCACGATGATTCGCTTCTGGTTCTGGAGCGGTTGTAACGCTTCTGTCACCACTGCACGAATTGCGTCAAACAGGTAAGGTTGACCCTTCTTACGAAACAGTTTTAAAGACGCTTCAATTGCTTTTGCGTCGTCAGTCCAGTCAGCAACGATCTCAGCTTTTTCGTCATAACCGACGATCAAGAGTTTGTCTCCTTCGAAGATCTCATAGGCAAACTCACGTGCCGCCTGCTCCAGTTTGTCAACATCGGCACGAAGCGTCAGCGAGTTGTCTACAAGAAGAACGATGCGGGCCGGCGACGGATCGGGAGTGAAATTTCGGATCGACTGCTCAACGCCGTTGTCGTATACCGAAAGCTCTTTACTTGTGATGGGAGTGGTTGGGTTGTCATCGCGCTTTGCGACAACGCTCACGAGAACGCCACCGGCAGAATTGGCTAGTGGTCGATTTCCAGACTGGGCAAGGATCGTGCTGACAATTAAAGACGCGGTCAGCAATGTTGCTGCCAACAAACGAGTGTAGTGCTGAGGCCTGTGACTTCCTGGTACTGACGAAGTTAACGCACCCATTATTGCCGCCGAGGAACCACTTCAATCGCTTGAAGTTTTGGGAGGAGCTTTTTCGGTAGTTTTCTTAGCAGGGGAGCTCTCTTTGGTTTTTGTATCGGACTTCTTGTCTGACGCTGACTCGGATTCTGCCTTGTCGCCCTTCGTTGCCTTGCCGGCATAGTCCGTCACGTACCAGCCCGATCCCTTGAACTGAATCGCCGGGGCAGAAATGACTTTGTCCAGTCGTCCACCGCACTTTTTGCACTTCGTCAATGGCTTGTCACTAAGCTTTTGAAATGCCTCAGTGTGGGCTTTGCACTTCCGGCACTCGTACTCGTAGATCGGCATGTATGCAGTTTAACTCCGTTCGTCGTTGCTGTTTTGGATTATACGGACGCGTGCGGAGTTGATGCAAAGAAGGGGGCCGATGAAGCAAGGTAAGGGAAAGAAGCCAAAGACATTGGTCATTTTCCATTTGGCATTTTTCATTTTTCATTTGTGCTTGATTGGTAGCGATTTGAAGTGCCCGGATGGTGGCCTGGAGTTGGCGGTGCGGATGCCGGAACCCCGCATTCGCCCGGCTGAATATGGTTCCGCAATGGTAGTCAAAATGGAAACTGGAAAATGACAACTGGAAAATGACCAATATTGCCTTCCCCGCCGGGCCGCCGTCTTTTGCAACCCACGAAGGCCTCGACTATGATCCCGACCACTCAAGGAGTAATCTCCCAGCCGATTCAACATGTCAAACAGCGCACAGTCTCTTTCGTTAGAACGTAAGATCAAAATGCACGAAGCGCGGGAGGCGATTATCAATCGTCTGGCGATGACCTTACCCACGGCCATCAATCTCGATCGCTTCTTGAATGTGATCGTATCGGAGCTTGGTCGAATGATGAACGTCGACCGTTGCGACGTTATCCAGTTAACTTCCGCAAGCGAGTTGCGTATCAGCCATGAATGGCGAGCCTCCAACGACGTTCCCTCGAGCCTCGGAACAGTCATTCCGCTCGATCTAAAACAGCTTTCAGAACGCGTCGATATCAAAA
>Ga0157378_10003802_pt1 | contig 13364 bp, 11 predicted proteins | sample M65metaG_FD_115309 | JGI IMG/M metagenome (GOLD analysis project Ga0157378, IMG submission 115309) | Miscanthus rhizosphere microbial communities from Kellogg Biological Station, Michigan, USA - M6-5 metaG | ecosystem: Host-associated > Plants > Roots > Rhizosphere > Soil | place: USA: Michigan...
AGATCGTCCTGCGTGAGCGATTCGAACAGCGGAATGTTCGCCAGAAGCTCCTGTCTCGTCATGTGACGGAAGAGTACGTCAGCGCCGCCCTTCCTCCAAGCGTTGCGCGTGGGCGCTCAGCAGATCGCTGCGGGTGAGCATGCCGACGACGCGCGACGGATCGCCGCGCTCGACCACCGGCAGCCGTCCGATCTCCTCGCGCACCATGTGATCCGCGGCTTCGCGCAGCGACATGTCGGAGTAGACCACCGCGGGCGGACGGCGGATCAGATCGCCGACGCGCGTGTACGGCTCGCGGTCGATGAAATCGCGCCGCGTCACCACGCCGAGGAGGCGGCCATCGCGATCGACCACGGGAAAACCCTGGTGCGTCGGCACGAGTGCATGCACTTCGCTGATGCGCTGATCGTCGCGCAGCGTCACCACGTTGTGCGAGCAGGCGTCGCTCACGGAAATGCGATCGAGATAATCAGCCGCGTACTCCATCGGCACGCGCACGCCGCGGCGGGCCAGCTTCTCGGTCATGATCGTGTTGCGCATCAGCAGCGACGACACCAGGAAGCCGGCCGTGCATCCGGCCAGCAGCGGCAGGAGTCCCATCGGCTGCAAGGTCGTCTCGAAGGCGAAGACCACCGACGCCAGCAACGCGCGCGATGCGCCGGCGAACATCGCCGCCATACCCACCAGCGCGCAGATGCGCGGATCGATGCCGAAGCGCGGAAACTGTTTCGCAGCCAGCTCGCCGAGGGCCACGCCGGCGCCACCGCCGATGGTGAAGAGTGGGGCCAGCGTTCCGCCCGACGTTCCGCTGCCGAGGGAGATCGACCAGGAGAGGAACTTCATCACGCAGAGGAAGATGACCGCCTGGCCCGCCAGCCGTCCCGCCACCATCCCCTCGATGTTGTCGTAGCCGACTCCTAGCGTGTGCGGGGCGAAAAAACCGATCGCGCCGACCACCAACCCGCCGATTGCCGGCCACCACATCCAATGGATCGGCAGTTTCTCGAAGAGGTCCTCGATCCAGTAGACGGCGCGGGTGACGTAGACCGCCAGCCAGCCGACCAACGCGCCGACGATCGCGTACGCCGCTAGCGCTTCGCCGCTCGGGCGCGCCAGCATCGGCATGGCGAAGATCGGCTCGGTGCCGACGTAGAGCATGCGAATGGCCGTGGCCGCGGCGCTGGCCAGTGCCACCGGCACGATCGAGCGCGGGCGGAACTCGAACAGCAGCAGTTCGACGGCGAGCAACACCGCGGAGACCGGGCTGCCGAACGTGGCCGCCATTCCGGCCGCGGCGCCGGCGGCGAGGAGGGTTTTCCGTTCGTCCGCCGTCGTTTTGAGAATCTGCCCGATCAGCGATCCGAGCGCGCCGCCCGTGGCGATGATCGGTCCCTCGGCGCCGAACGGGCCGCCGGTGCCGATCGAGATCGCCGCGCTGACCGGCTTGAGCAGCGTCACGCGCGCCGGAATCCGGCTCTCGTTCAGCAGCACCTGTTCCATCGCCTCGGGGATCCCATGTCCGCGAATGGCTTTCGATCCATAGCGAGCCATGACGCCGACGATGAGTCCTCCGATCGCGGGAACGACGAGGACCGTCAATCCGAGGTGATTGTTTGCGGGCGAAGTGAAGGCGGTGGAGAAGCGGCCGTAGAAGGCGATGTTGGTGACGATGCCGATCAGTGCCACCAGCGCCTGGGCGATGAAGCCGGTGACGACCGCCAGCAGCACCGACCAGACACAGATGAGGACGACGCGTTTGTCGATGAAGGCCCGTTCGATAGGTGTCCGCGGCTCCGTTATGTCCGGCGCGACCGGAATCCCCTCGGTCGTCGCCGCTCCCTCCACACTCAGATCACTTGGCTGCCGCATTCTTTAGAGTTTTCTCCTGGGTTGGTTCCGGCTCATCTTCGAAAATCATCGGCGCCGGACCGTCGTCGGCACCGACGCTGTCGATGATCATTTCGAACGTGCTGGCGAAACGCTGCCGCTCCTCTTCCGGCATGCGATCGAACACGCTCAGCAGCCGTTCCTGCGCCGACGCCGGCGCCTTTCGCAGCAGCGCGCGTCCGGCCCTGGTGAGATGCAGGACCAGCCGCCGCGCATCGCGCTCGTCGCGGTCGCGCGTCACCAGTCCGGCTTCGACCAGCCGCGTGACGACGACGGAGACCGAGCTCTGGTCGGTGAGCGTGCGCGAGGCAAGATCGTTCAGCGACATCGCCGGCGTTTTGCCGAGCTCCGTGAGTGCGAAGAGTTGCGCGCCGGAGATGCCCAGCTCGGCCTGCGCCTGCCGGTCACTGACCCGCAGCAGGCGGACCAGACGGCGGATGGAATCGAGGATGCGTTGGCTGTCGGTCATGAGCGCGATCGTAAACATACTTGGGATCGCATGAAATCGCCAATCGCGAATAGGCTTTAGTTGCGGAATGGGTATTGACCACCGATGGTTTTGGATCTAGATTTCCGCGTACCCCAAGGGCTGAGACTGCTCCGCCCGAGTCGTTGCCGAGACTGCTCCGCAGCGCCATTCGACCCGTCCCGTTTGGACGGGTTGTTTGCTTCAGGGGAAGATTTTGAATCCGCCCTGCCGAATCTTCTGGCGGGCAATTTCGAACGGCAGCGTTTTCTCCTTCTTGTCGGCGAACCTGGCGATTGGGCTGATGCAGATATCAGCGAGTTGATGACCGACGGCGTTCGCGGACTTTGGAGCAAACCTCAGATCGATCTCGAGGCCGGAAAACGAATGGTAGCGGGAACCCTCGAGCATTAATCGGTCGAACGCTGCTCGAAGGGCGCCATTTTCATTCTTGTTTCGGCTTTCGGCCACCAGAACAATCGCCGACTGTCCTCGCTCCTCCATGCACGGTTTCAGCCGCTCGAGGCCGAATTCGAGCGCGAGTTCGTACGGGTCAGTAGCGCGGTTGCCATACCGCTGCAGGTGCTCCCGTTTGCGGATGGCCACCGCGATCAGTTCGAACGGTGCAGCCAGGATGATTGCGTTCAGCGCGTCAAAAAACCGCTCGCGCTTCTGTGCATTCAGCAATACCGAAAAGTCTCCGGTGCGATGGCGCATCTCCGCTGAATGAAGGATGACGGCGTCATGCCCGAAGGTATCGATCTTTAGCTTCGTCACTGGCGGAACGATCTCGGCGGCGTATCGCTCAGAATCGCAGATGAGAAAGCCCAAGCCGAACACCGGCGATCGCTTGTCGATGGTGGCAAGGTTCGCCGTTCCCGACTCATCAATGTAGGCGATCAAGGGCACACGAGAATCATAGGACTGCCACGTCAAGGCGGCGACCGATGTCCCATAATCCGAAGCCATGACCGAAAAGCGATACGACCGCGCCTACTTCGACCACTGGTACCGCGGCCGGAATCGCGTCAGCACGAAAGATGACGTGCGGCGCAAGGTCTCGCTGGCGGTGGCGGAGTGCGAGTACTTCCTCCATCGCAAGTTGCGCTCCGTGCTCGATGCCGGCTGCGGCGAAGGGGCGTGGCAGCCGCACATCAAGGCATTGCGCCCTTCCGCGAAATACCTCGGGCTCGATCCCAGCGACTACGCGGTCGAGCGCTTCGGCGCGAAGCGCAACATCCGTAAGGCGTCGTTCGCCGAGCTGGCCTCGGCGCGTCTTCGCGGCCCGTACGATCTGGTGATCTGCTCGGACGCGATGCACTACATCAATGATGATGACCTCCGCGCCGGCCTCCCGGAGCTGGTGCGCGTCTCCGGCGGCGTCCTCTTTCTGGAAGTGCTGACGGCGGAGGACGACATCATCGGCGATCTGAACGGCATGATCCGCCGGCCTGCGGCGTGGTACCGCAAGCTGTTCGAGAAGGCGGGATTGACGGAGGCCGGGCCATACACGTGGCTAGCCCCTGATCTACGTGAAGATGCTGCGGCGTTGGAAGTCGTGCGCTAGGCCGGCACGACCTGCAGCGTTCACGGTGCGGCCGTCAACCCAGCTACTGCTATGCTGCCTGCGATTCAAAAGGAGTCTGACGTGCGGACCATCATCGGGATACTCACCATCCTTTTCGTCTCTTCGCTAGCCGCCCAGCCGCTGACTGTCGGAGTCCACGTTCCGGACCCTACGAATACCAGCACCATCAGCCAGACCCTCGCGCCGGTCAGCTATGTGAATCTGACGGACTTCGCGACGTCGGCCGGAACGGTGAACAAAGCGAGCGTGTACTGGAGCCGTGCATGTTCGGCGGCATTCAAAGTCGTGTTTCTGCGAACGGGATTTACGACCAATTCATCATTCACCGTCGTCGCCACTCGTGGGCCCTTTAATGCCGTAGACGGACGAAACGACGTGACCCTGATCCCGCCGGTCGCGCTCGCCTTCGGTGACCTCATCGGAGTCGTACAACTACAGCCGTTCAACACCTGCGGCTCGGTTCGTACGATGGACTACGGCGGCAATGCTGGCTACAACCTGATCACCACCGGCGACATCAGCACGGCCGGAGCACTCGGAACGCCGTCGAACTACAGCCCCCGCTATCGCTTCAGCGCGGTCGCGTACGTCAACGACCCGCTGCTCGTGCGGATACTGCCCGTCGCCGGAGCGGTGCAGGGGGCGAGCTCGTTTTTCCGCACCGCTGTGCAGATCCGGAACACCGGCGCCACCACGATGACCGGAAGTTTTATGTTTCATAAGCAGGGTCAGTCTGCCAGCGAGGGCGATCCCTCGCTGCCGTTCATTCTGACCCCCGATCAAATCAAGTCGTACCCGGACCTGATCGCCTCGATGGGAACCAGCGGACTAGGCTCAGTCGACGTCGTCACGAACGGCGGCGCAATGCCGATCGTCACCGCGCGCGTCTTCAGCGACGGCGGCGCCGCCGGCACCTCCGGCTTCTCGGAGGAAGGACTCTCGCCGTCCGACGCCATCACCTTCTTCCGCCATGGGGCTCTATTCACGCCGGACGACCCTGTGAATTTCCGGATGAACATCGGCGTGAGAACACTCGACAACGGGGCAACTCTCAATATCACCCTGGTTGACGCCGCGGGAAACGTGCAGGCAACACGCTCGGTGACGTATCCGGCGAACTACTTCGAGCAGGTTTCATTCGCTGCGTTCACCGGCACCCCAACGATTCCGACAGGTGGACAGATCATCGTGAGCGTCGCTGCCTTCCCAGGCACGGCATTCATCTACAGCTCCGTCATCGATAATCGGACCAACGACAGCACGTTCCGCCTCGCCGACATCAAGTAACTACGCGCGTTTCATCATGGCGCGGGGTACGACGAATGTGATCTCCTCGGCGATCCAGGCGGGATCCGCGCTTCCCTGGATGGAGCTCCATTGCGACAGCGGTTCGTTCCCATAGCGCACCATTCCGCTGTGCAGCGCTTTGTCCTTGCGGTCTTTTTCCGGGTTGGGATCGACGTAGCCGAGCTTGTTGCGCAGCAGCTCGAGATCACCTGCGTTGCCAGTCAGAAACAGCCAGTTCCGGCCGGCGTGGTGCATCGCCGCGTACTCCCTTAATTTCTGCGGCGTGTCCTCGTGCGGCTTGATGGTCAGCGAGTAGAAAAAGATGTCCTGTTTCACCTGCTCCTGAAGGATCTTCTGGGCCTTGAGCAGGTTGGCCGTGATCATCGGACACGAGGCGGTGCAATCGGCGTACATCAGATTCAGTACGACCAGCTTGCCCTTGAGCAGATCGTCATAGAAGCGAACATGTTTTCCCTCATGAGTCACAAGAGGGACATTCGGGAAGTAGCGCTTGCGCATTACTTCGGGCCCCGAGTCGGGTGGGGCGAATGTTTTCGCGAACGTGAGCAGATTTCGTCTGGAGATGTCGGTCATGGCGGTCTCCTTACGGGTTGGAGTTCGTGTCGCCGGTCGTGGCAACGTCGAACCGCAACATCATGGCGTGGTCTTCATGGATGACATTGTGGCAGTGCATGGGATAACGGCCCAGCCAGTCGCGGAATCGCATCTTCACCTTTACATTGCCCCTTGGAATCAGCCGGACGACGTCTTTCCGCGACAGATTGACCCCGGTGCTGCCGCTGCTGCAGCCACTCCAGCAGTATTGGCTTCCCCAATGGCTGTAATTGTTGTAGTCGTCACTGCTGCTGCCATAGAGTCCCGGTGCGCCTGAGGTGATCTGGAACTCTTCGAAGTGCACGTGAATCGGATGCGACCATCCGAAACCGCCGTTGAAGTTCCACTGTTCGAGCGAGTTCTGCTTCACTTTGAACCGGACCGTATTGCAGTTGAACAGTTTCCCGTTCACGGTCCACTGTCCGTCGCGCGTCTGATCAAAGTCGAACGAGCGGGTGACCAGCGGCGATCCGCTGACGCTCGGAAGCGAGTAGTAGCTCGGCAGCGTAGCGGGATTGACGCTGTTGTCGGCCACAGCCGGCCCGTCGACGACGATCTTCAGCATCAGGAAACCCTGTCCGCCGGCGACGACGCCGCCAGTCGGTCCGCCCTGGCCGTTCGGCTGGTCGAGCCGGTTTTCGAGGTAAATGGTCTTGCCGGCGTACTGCGCGAAATCGATGATGACGTCCGCGCGCTCGGCCACGCCCAACGCCACCGCCGGCACCTGCACCGGCTTCGGCAGCAGATTACCGTCGTTCGAGATCTGCCAGAACGGTTGGGACGCCGATGGATTCGCCAGATCGGTGACGTAGACCTGCAGAAAACGCGACGGTCCCGTGTTCAGCCAGCGCAGCCGGTATCTTCTCGGGCTCACGTGCAGTACCGGCTGGATGACGCCATTGACCAGAAACTTATCGCCGAGGATGCCGTCGGTGTTGAACGTGTCAAAGACCAGCATCCCTGTCTGGGCGTCATAACAACGATCGGCGAAGGCCATCGGGATGTCGTAGTTGGGGAACGACGGAAGGCGGAAGCCGGTGGTCTCATCGCCGGTATCGAAATTGTTGAAGAGCAGATAAAAGCCGACCAGGCCCTTGTAGACATTCTGGGAAGTGAAATTCTCGCGGTGGTCGTGGTACCACAAGGTACTCAACGACTCATTGATGTCGCCATTGGTACCGATGTGCGTCGAATTGAAGCCGGCCAGGACGTTCGGATAATACTGATCGTAATATTGGCCGGCGGCGAAGTAATCACACGGAAAACCGTCGCTCTCCGACGGCGTATGGCCATTGTGAAGATGGGTGCTCACGGAATTGAGTCCGAAGCCGCCATTGGCCGCCGGCAGGCTGTTGATATTGCGCACCAGAATGGGCGTACCGTAGCGCGCGACATAGGTCGGTCCGGGACTGGTGCCGTCGAAGGTCCAGAGATTCTGCAGTGGAAGGCTCGGCGATACCTGCACCGCCTGCTGCCGCTGCGTCACCTGATAGACCTGCGCCGCGGGGAACGGGAAGCCGAGCGCCGGCGCCTGATGCGCGCGCGTGCGGCCCTCGTACGGAAGGCCGGTGGCCGGGTTGATGGCCGTATTCGGATTCACCGTCGGCGCGGGACCGGTGAGCGAGCTGACCGGAATGGCCTGTTTCACCGGCGGAATCGGCATGTCCATGGTCCAGGGAGTGGTGATGGGACTGGCGCAGGTGCCGCAGCCGCTCGATCCGTAGCGGCAATCGCCTCCGCCCCACGAGCTCAGCCCGCGCTTTGCCACGAGCGTACCGGCAGCGGTGATCAATCCCAACTTCATGAGGTCGCGGCGGCTGGTGAGTCCCGCCGCGATCAGCTCCTGGCGGTTCCGGAAGGCGTCGTACATCTCCTTCCAGCGCGCGCGTGAAACCCGTTCGCCTCTGTTGTTGAAGTACATCGCAGTCCTCCTCGCGTGTCGATGCGTTGGGCCCGGGGACAGGATGAAATTGAAGTACCTCAATATGGGGCCGAATGTCGGCGTTCGGCAAGTACCGACTTCCAGACGGGCCTCAAAAAGACGAAATTTTCGGGATGGGTCCGAACGTCACCCGAAACTCCGCCCCGCCGCCCTCCCGGTTCTGCAGCAAGAACGGGAGGTGGTGGTTGGTCAGGATCTCGGAGACGATGGTCAGCCCGAGTCCGCGCCCTTCGCGCTTGGTGGTGAAGAACGGTGTGAACAGCTCGTCGCGCGCGGCGGGGTCGATGCCGCGGCCGGTGTCGGCGATCGACAAAGCACCGTCGCGGAAGGTCACCGCGATCTCGCCATCGTCGCCGATCGACTCCATGGCGTTGCGGATGACGTTGATGATCACCTGCTCGATCTGGCTCTGATCGGCGCGAACGATGGTTTCGCGCGCGACGTCGATGCGCATGGCGATGCGGCGCTGCTCCAGCTCAGGTCTTAGCAATGTAGCGATGTCTTCGATCGCGAACGCCAGCTCGACGTCGCGAGGATGGGGTGGCGGCAGACGCACGACGTCGGCGAAGCCGGTCATGAACCGATTCAGCGATTCGATGCGCGCCGCCGCGATCGTCAGCGCGTTGGTGAAGTCGCCGCGATCATCGGCCGAGATCTGATCGGCATAGCGCAGCACCGACTCCAGCAGCGACCGCACCGCGCCGACGGAGTTGTTCACCTCGTGCGACATCATCCGGATCAACTTCTCGTACGCGGTCTTCTCGGTCAGCCGCAGTTCCTCGGTCATCTCCTCGAGGACGAAGAAGGTCTTGGCGAAGCCGCGATCGCGAAACTCGGCGTGCCACAGTTTCAAGCGCCGCGCGCCGGCGAGCGTGACCAGCCTCGACTCCCCAACCGCCACTTGTGGCATGGCCTCGGCGACCGCGGGCTCGTTCAATAACCGCTGCGCTGCCGGATTTGTCTGCTCGATGCCGCCGTCAAAATCGCAGATGACGATTCCGGACGGCGACGCTTCGACGATCTTCTGCAACAGTTGCTGCTGCTCTTCCGCCGCCAGCCGCTCATCCCGCAGCCGGTCGATCATGGCGTTGTAGATCCCGATCAGACGGTCCATCTCCGGCTGGCCCACTGGCACAAAGCGCGACGTGAAATCGCGCTCGCTGATCAGCTCCGACCCGGTCCGAATCAACTCCAGCGGCACGAACAACGCCGTGACCAGCCGGTAGCTGATGACGATCGAGACCGCGAAGAAGAGCTCGACCGCGAACAGCCACTCCTGGTTCTCCATCAACACGACGACGGCGAGTCCCGCGAAGACGAGATGCAACGCGATGAACCAGAGGAGCAGTTTGGTGCGGAGGGTCATGGGCGGTGGGTTGCCGGGTGGCCGAGTTGCCGGGTTGCCGGGTGTGAGTTGCTGGGGTGCTGAGTTGCTAAGTTGCTGGGTAGTGCTGGGTATATGTCGAGCTGCGCACCCAGCAACTCGGCAACCAAGCAACGCAGCAACCCGTGCACGGCAACCCGGCAACTTGGCAACTCGGCAACCTCAAGCATCGATCCCATACTTCTCCAACCTCCGATACAACGCCGCGCGGCTCAGCCCCAACGCCTCCGCCACCCGCGACAGATTCCCGTCGTAGTGCTTGAGGCATTTCACGATCATGCCGCGCTCGATTTCGTCGAGGGTCATGGTGCCGGCGTCGGGAAGGGAGGCGTCGCGGCGCTCGCGCGATTCGAGATCGCGGACGGCGACGAAATCATCGAGGGTCAGCTCTCTCGCATCGCCCATGACCACGGCGCGCTCGATGGTCTGGCGGAGTTGGCGGATGTTGCCGGGCCAGTTCTGGGTCTTGAGCCACTCCATGGCCCGCGGCGCGATCGCGTCGACGTCGCGGTGATGAATCTCCGCGGCCATGCCGAGGAAGTGGGACGCCAGACGGGCGATATCGGCGCGCCGCTCACGGAGAGGTGGAAGCTGAATGGTGATCAGGTTCAATCGGTAAAGCAGATCCTCGCGAAACTCGCCACGGCCGACCAACTCGTGCAGCGCGCGATTCGTGGCGGAGACGACGCGAACGTCGACGGTGCGCGCGCGGCTGGAGCCGAGGACCTCGTAGGTCCGATCCTGCAACACGCGCAGCAGCTTCACCTGCGAGGCCTGATCGACTTCGCCGATCTCGTCGAGAAAAATCGTTCCGCCGTCGGCCACTTCGAAGCGGCCTTTGCGATCCTGCCGGGCGTCGGTAAACGCGCCGCGGACGTGGCCGAACATCTCGCTTTCGAACAACGTCGAGGAGATCCCGCCGAGGTTCACTTTGACGAAGGCCCGGCCGCGGCGGCGGCTGTTGGCGTGGATCGCTTCCGCAACGAGCTCCTTCCCCGTCCCGCTTTCGCCCATGATCAGCACCGAGGCCTCGGTCGGCGCCACGCGGCCGATCAGTTCGAGCACGCGCAGCATTTTCGGATCACTTCCGATGATCTTGCCGAAGTCGAATTTCTCGTCCAGCTCCGCTCTGCTCGGCTCCTCGGAGGCAACATCGCGCGTCTCCGCCAGCTTGAGCGCCGTTTCCACCGACTGCACCACCAGCGCGTTCGACCACGGCTTGGTGATGAAGTCGGCCGCGCCGCGCTTCATCCCTTCGACGGCCAGCCCGATCGAGCCCCACGCCGTCATCAGGATCACCGGCAGCTCAGGCTCCTCGGCGCGGAGGGCCTCGAGCAACGCCAGCCCTTCCTCGCCGGTGGTGCGGCGCGAGAAGTTCATGTCCTGAATCACCAGCGAAGGGCGCTCGGAGCGAATCACTCCGAGCGCTTCATCGACGCTATGGACGGATGTCGATCGATGACCGTGCTGCTTCAGCAGGAGCGCCAGCGAAGCAGTGATCGAAGGGTCGTCGTCGACGATGAGGATCATTCGTAATGCAGCGCCTGTGCGGGTTGGACGCGGCCCGCGAGCCAGCTCGGATACAGGCCGCACAGTAGCGTGAGGCCGTAGATGGTCGCAAGCGCACCGGCGAAGCCGATTGTGAACGCGGGCGGACTGACGATTTTGAAAATGCCGAGCAGCGGCAGCTGGGCCACCACGACCACGCCGACGATCAGCGCGAGCGTCGACAACAGCGCCACCTCGAGCAGGATCTGGCGATTGACCTGGTTGCCCGTCGCGCCGAGGGCGCGGCGAAGGCCAAGCTCGCGCGTGCGGCGGGTTACCGTCTGCCAGAGAACGCCGGAGAGTCCGAGCGCCACCATCGTGATCAGAAACGACGCCACGATCCCGCCGACGACGGCCGGCGCGATGAAGGCCTTGTTCATCAGCGCACGCATCTGATCCATGTGCTGAATGCGCACCGGATAATCGGGCGCGATTCCGTGCAGACGCTTGAGGAGCGTCTCCTCGAAATCCGCCGGTGTGCCCGGCCGGACGCGGAAGACGATCTGGCGCACGACGTTTCCCTTGGTCTGCGTCCCCGAGAAGCGGTGGAAAACCATGTTCTCGTGGTCCTGCGACAACTCGCCGTGCTTGCGGTACGGCGCAATCACGCCGAGGACGCGGTAGGACGTCTCCTTGCCCGCCTGAATCGTTTTTCCAACGACGTCGAGAGTGCCCCAAAGCGTGTTGGCGACGTCCGCGTCGATGACCACGCCTTCCACGGTCATGGTCTCGTCGTCGGCATTGAACCAGCGGCCACGCAGCACCGGAATGCGCATCACGTTGGCGAAATCGTCGGACACGGTGTCTGAGGTGACGTCGATGGCGTGGCCGTTCACGTTCAGGTCCGAGGTCCACGTGCCGCCGCTGTACGGAGGCATGTCGCCCGCGGATGCCGACTCGACCTGCCGCTGCGCCTTGACCTCGCGCAGGATCGCCATGATCGCGGCCCGCGCCTGCGTGTCATCGCTGTTGTCCATCCTGGCCACGTGCGGGAAACGGACCTGAGCACACCAGACGTCGTGATAGTCGAATCCCAGCGGCTTGTTCCAGCGGGTGATCATCGAGGCCGCAAGCGTGACCACGGCGAAGACGACCACGAACGAGAAGAAGATCTCGACGATGAGAAGGGCGTTCGCGCGCTTCCGCGCCCACACCAGTTTCAACAGATGACGAATCACAGCGCACCTCCGCGAAGAGCGTTCACAGGATCGAGACGGGACATCTTCCAGGCCGGATAGATCCCGGAGAAGACGCCGAAGAAGGCGGCGATCAGCATTCCCCAGGCGAAGACGCGCAGGTTGAGATCGAAGTGCGCGCCGGGCAGAAAGTCGACGGCGTCGAAGATGCTCAAGAGAAGGAAGGCCAGCACGAACGCGGCCGCGCCGCCGAGAACTGTCAGGACGACGTTCTCGACCACGAACTGGCCGATCAGCATCCGCCGCGGCGCTCCGAACGCTTTTCTTACGCCCACCTCGGAGGCACGCTCGAGGATGCGGCTCAAATTGAGTGTGACCAGATTCAGAGCCGGCAAGGTCATGAAGAGCAGCGCCAGGGCCAGGAATCCGATCCGAAGAACCGTCGGGCCGCGCTCTCCGAACTTGTCGTCCGTCAGGTCGCGGGCGATTCCCTCGAACGTCGTGTCGAGTGCGGAGCGGATCTCCTTGAACGTCTTCGGATCGTCGATGGGTACGTGAGAAACGCGGGTGTTGAACTCGCGCTGGATCATCGGGATGTCGGCCGTGCTCTTCGCCAGAACGATGGCGATGAGGTTGCCGAAGGTGGCCTTCTTCTCTTCGTCGGTGGGCGGACCGAGCGGCACCCACAGCGAGCTGTAGGCGATGGTCTGCGTGAACGGCACCGTCGGCACGACGCCGACGACGCGATGCGGCTCACCGCCGATGTCGATCATTTTTCCGACCGCCGCATTGCCGCCGAAGAGTTTTTTACGAACGTCCTCGGTGATGACGACGACCGACCGGTTGGCCGCTTCGTCGGCACCGCTGAACGGTCCCCCTTCGAGAAAACGGTAGTCGAGGATCTTCCAGTATTCGGCGTCGGCGCGCCGGTACGGCAGTTCCACGCGCAGAGCGCCGTCGTAGACGACCGCGCTCTGAATCTCGCTGTACGTTGCCGTGCGCTCGACGCCGGGCAGGTTGCGGATGGTCTTGTCGAGAAAGCCGCGGCCGGGATTGCTTCGCTCCGTGTTTTCCGGCCCATGCATCCGCACGAAGCCGACGGCCAGAATGCGGTCGAGCCGCGACTCCGGAACGCGCGGGGCGAGCACGTTGTCGAGGATGGCCGTCGCCGCCATCAGCACCGAAAGGGTCATGGCGATGCCGACCAGCGAGATGGCGGTAAAGACTTTTCGCCGAGCCAGAACTTTGAGGGCGAGCTTGAGTGAGTTTTTCAGCATCACGCCACCTGCCTCCCATCGAACAACCGGATCGTCCTACCCGTCCGCTGCGCGAAACGGTCGTCGTGCGTGACCATCACCACGGTCGTGCCGTCCTTCTCGTTCAGCTCTTCGAGGATGCCCATGATCTCGTCGCCCATGGCCGAGTCGAGGTTGCCGGTGGGCTCAGCGGCCAGGACGATGCGCGGCTTTCCGACGATGGCGCGGGCGATGGCCACGCGCTGCTGCTGCCCG
>Ga0157378_10003803_pt1 | contig 13363 bp, 5 predicted proteins | sample M65metaG_FD_115309 | JGI IMG/M metagenome (GOLD analysis project Ga0157378, IMG submission 115309) | Miscanthus rhizosphere microbial communities from Kellogg Biological Station, Michigan, USA - M6-5 metaG | ecosystem: Host-associated > Plants > Roots > Rhizosphere > Soil | place: USA: Michigan...
GCGTCTTCTGCAGGAGTTCTTTCAAGGGTTGAGAAAGCGGTCGCAGGTCACGGAGAGGTGGCAGAGTGGTTGAACGCGGCGGTCTCGAAAACCGTTATACCTTCACGGGTATCGGGGGTTCGAATCCCCCCCTCTCCGCCAGGCGGCGACGCGCCGCGGCGTTGGTTGGCATAGCCTCGGCCCACATTACTTTTCTAATCGACAGTAGCGCGTATCAAGAGTTCGTTGAACGGAGAGATGGCCGAGTGGCTTAAGGCGCACGCTTGGAAAGCGTGTGTACGTTAACCCGTACCGTGGGTTCGAATCCCACTCTCTCCGCCAGCGGCGAGGCTGATGTGATCGAAGCGGTTGGGCTCTTGCTCGGAGTCCTCTCGCTTCCTACATCGGGTACTGAGATCATCGCAAGTCCTCCGTGCGCTCAACGCTTCGCTCCACGTCGTGGTTTCGAAGCCGCCTTCTTTGCTGAGCGTTTCGCATCAGTCTCGCGTAATGATTTTTTCTCTGCGCGCGGTTTGGATGGCCTGTCGGCCGCGGCTTTGGTGGGACGCGAGCACTCTAGAACGTAAGCGCGGATGAGCGTCTTGCCGCTCGACAGCGTCCTTGCCTGATCATCAAAAAATGAGCGCGCGTCGTCGAGCGTCCAGTGATGGCACCTCGCCTTACCCGCGTCAGCCTCGCTCCAGCCGTCACTTCCGAACCAGAGAACGAGGTAGATGCCGTGTGGCGACTCCGAGTCCTTCAGGTAAAGACCGAGCAACTGGTTCTTCATCGCTGTCGTCAGGTCCTTGTGCCAGCATCCCTTCGTCTCGATAGTGGCGTGCAGCGAGGGGTAGCGGCCGACATCCTGACCTTGCGGGCGAGCCTCGACCTTGATGTCCGTGTAGTAGCCCGCGCCGACTTCGACTTCCTTGTTTGCGAAGAGAGATGGGAGCCCTTCTTGCCGCCGCTTGAGCCGATCGAGAATCCAGTTGCGGATGTCGTCTTCACCCTTCGGCCGGTCAGCGTTCCAGAGCGACTCGACCTGTGGGTTCTCGCCGCGGAGACTTTGCTGAATCTCGTCGAGCGCAAGGGTAATGACATCGAGGAGATGCGCTCCGTCGCGAACGATGCGCCGGCGTGCATCGGTGACTATCCGAAAGATCGCGGACGGCTCGGGCGCGTGCCATTGCAGTTCCGCGAACGCGGTCTTCGTGCGAGTGATCGCGTCGGCACCGAGCAGCGCGGGATACTGCTCGCGCAATGTGCGCACCTCCTCCACTTCACCGCGATCAATCAGATGTTGCATGAGATCGACGGCGATGTGCTGCACCGGCGTTCGCTCCGCCATCGATGGCGCTGCTCCGTGGCGATCGACGAGGAAACGCGCAAGCTCACGGATATGGCCGGGTGAAAGTTTCGGCGCAATGTAGTAGGCATTCTTCGGGCCGAGACCGCGGCGTAGTACTCGGAGGTCAGTCTCAGGGAACGCCTGCAGGAACGGCCACACTACGCTCCACCCTGCATCGCCTGTCTCCTCGACTAGGCGCGCTGCCGCCTCTATCGCAAAGTCGTTCGCCTGGCCCGCAGTCGCTTCCGTCACGCGTCGTTCGGCATCGCTGCGTGCTTCGGATACATCCTTCTGAAGCAACAACTCCAGCACAAGCCCGCGCACTGCCGGGGAGAGATTGCTACCGAGACGATCGACCAGCCCCGCACGAATCTCACCATTCCAGTGCCGGCCCGCAACTTGGAGGGAGAGCAAGAACGCCGGGCGGGTCTGCTGCGCCGCTTCACGATCGAAGAGCGCAAGCACAAACTCCGCGATATACGCCGGGTCGGCTAAAGGTGCGACGATCGCAGCGACTTCGATCGGCTCAGCTCCGTGTTCGGGTGCCACAAGAAGTGCCGGAAGCCATCCGCGCAAGACCTCGTTTTCGATTCGTTCCACCCCGAGAAACTTGATCGCAGCGAGGAAAGCGAGCGTCGGGTGTGGCCTGCCACTGCCGATGTCTGCGACGCTCACGCGAGGAGCGAAGCGCACGAACACGTCCGCGGCATGCTGCAGTTGCTCCGAACCTGATGTTTCAAAGTGCTTCCGCAAGGTGGCTAGAATCGCCTCGATACTTCCTTCGTAGGTTCCAGCGTCGGTTGCAACAGCATAGATGGCGTTTGCCCACCACGTTCGTTCCGGATCGGACAGGCGTTCCGCAAGGCGCGACCAGGGATCGGGTGGCTGCGCGGGCTTCGGCTCGGTTGACGCAGGATGGCGCAACGCGTAGCTGTATTTCAGCTTCTCCGCCTGCGGCGTGCCGAGATCGACCGCCTGCAGCACGCCGCGGAAGGTGTGCGCGATCGTGCCTTCCCCGGCCACATGAAGAATGAGATCGTTCGCTGCCGCGTCATCGCCAGACCACACTGCCCACATCAGCTCTGCCCACACGCTTTTCCGATCGGCCGGCGCAGCCTTAAGCTGCTCGATCATCCAATGCATGTCCGCTTCGGTCACCAGAAAATGCGGCAGTGCATGACGTTCTTCGGACCCGAGTTGCGCGACGATCCGCGCAATCAGCGGTTTCCGAACCTCATCGGGGAGTGGCGCCGAGTGCGCTCGGCGCGCAAACGCTGAGAGAGTCGTGCTAATGCGACGCAGCTCGGCCGCGATCGCGTCGGGAAGAAGGGCGACGAACGGTTCTTCGTGCGCATGGTCGTACGCGAACAGCAGCATGCGGGCGACAAGGTTCTCGAAGTGGCGGTCGAACTCGCGGGCGTGCGGACGGTTCGGAATCCACGCGAGCCCGGCGGCCGCGAAATCGGCATCGAAGTCGCCGCCGAGCTTGTCGCGCACGAACCGCTCGAAGGCGCCGAAAAAATAGTTCTCATTAGGCGGCTCCCCAGCGAGAGATGAGAACAGAGTTCTCGCGTCGATGGAGTGCGGCCACAGCAGGTCCAGCAGCCGACCGCGGATATCGGCGTCGTAGTCGGTGCCGATCGCATCGGGCAGCAGCGCGGCAAGCCGACCGACTTCGCTCGCTCGCGGTAGTCCGGCAATGACATCAAGCGCCGCATGTCGGAGCGCGAAGGAAGACAAGGGATCGAGAACGGCATCGATCATCTGCTCCAGAAACGGTTCCGCGCCTGTGGCGGAGGCGATCGCCACGACCAGTCGTTTGGCGGCGTCACCGTCCTCGTGCCGCGCTGCGAGTTGCTCGCGCAGGTTCGGGTGGCGGAGCTTAAAGAGATCATCGGCGCGCAGGTCTCGGAGGATGAGAGCTTCCTCCGCGTGATGCTTGAAGAGCGCGTCGACGAGCGCGTGCCGGTCGTCATTGGGAAATCTAGACACGTTCGCGCGTAACACCGCCGCGGGATCGAGATCGATCAGACTCCGCCGCAATGGCTTGTCGATATCGGCTGACCACGCTGCTGTTTCGCGCAATTGCGGCACGACACCGTGTCCATTTGGCGCCACGAACAGATCGAGTTTCTGCTGTGGTCTGAGTGCATGCGTGCTCAGGTACTCGGCGGCCATGAACTCCGCGAAGGTGCGATGCGCCCACCGCGAGCGCCCTTGTCCGTTCGGCCTAAACAGTGCCCTGCTGACAGTTGCGCGCATCAGTTCCACGGTCACTGTGAACTCCTCTCCGTCGACGTCCTCTGTGGCCGGCGCGATCTGATTCCAAGACACGCTCGTACTGGCGTCTGCGTGAATCACGCTATTCACGATCTCCGGGCGATTGGCGAATACAGTCGCCGCTGCGATCCGCGCCGCGCACACGTAGATCTGTCCCTCTGTGAACGGCGGCGTCTGCTCGCGCATCTGCCGCCCTTCGTTCGATTCGCCGCAAAGAAGCAAGCATCCCTTCCGGTACAGCTCTTCGCGTGTTTGAGGCAAGGCTTGGCCTTGCTGCGCGAGGCTGAGAAAAAAGCTCAACGTAACCGGTCGGGCAGCGAGTGCACCTGCCGGGCGAACCGCGATTAGAAAAGACTCGGCATCCACACCGGCTTCAGCGGCCACGAGCGCGACATCGGCTTCACGCAACGGTGCGATCACGCGGATTGCAGCATCGGGCCATTGCTTGCGGAGAAACTCCTCGAGATCGCGCTGCCACTCCGTCGTGCGACAACTGAGGCGCAGTTTCAGGCGGCCGAAAGGGAGTCGTTTGAGCGCTCGCTGAATGTGCGCCGCCATGGTCTGCAAGTTGGCCAGGGACTCGTCGAGACCGTCGAGGAACAGCTCCAGAGTTGTGTCGTCGTTCAGCCATCGCGCGATCCGCGGATCTCCAAAGATCACCTGATCAAACGCGTATTCGCTCCCGATCGTCCCCAGCTCAATGCGCAGCGCACGATCATCTCCATGAGTCGCGATGGCTTCGCGGAGCGCCTGTTCGACGAGATGCGTTTTGCCGATGCCCGGGTCACCGAGAAACACCGAACACTCTGGGAGGGAACTGATATCGATCGGCGTGACATGTGGATTGGCATAGGCATGCGTCAGCGGATCGGCGAGAAATCCATGATCGTCGAGCCGAGGTTCGTGCGCTGGCTCGTGCCAGAAACGATCGCGAATCGAGTAATCCATGACGCCCCGATTGTAACGAGGCAACATCGATCATCGATCGATTCAGCTGCGAAGTGTGGCTGCACGTTCCCATAACGTCACGGGAAAACTGTCCGGGGTACAACTGGGGGTTTCTTGCGCCGTCTCGTCGCGCCAACTGTTTGATTTAATAGCTTCTAAACTGGGTATTCGATGATTCCCCTCCGCCACCGGGCACGGCCCGGCGCGTTGGTTGGCCTAGCCTCGGCCACCAGTTGTTCTCATCAAGCTACTTCGGCGAGATCGAAGAAATGCCGGCGACCCTGAGGCCGCCGGCACTTGGACTGCCTGCTAGTTCGCGCCTTTGAACGTCGCGACGACTCCGACCCACTCGGCGGGGACGCCGACGTTCGCGCCGTGGCCGTACGATGCGATTCCGTTCGCGATCTTCTCGTACATCGCCGTGGTCAGGTTGTACATCACGGACTTGTCATAGACCTCGGTGTATCCGTCCGCCGGCGTCACCGAAAAGTCCGTCTGCGTGTACGTGGTCAGCGCGGTGATCACGAGCTCTTTCGCTTGCGCGGTATTCGGCGTGAAGCCCGTCTGCACGTATCCGTTGTTCGTGCTGTTTCCCGTGAGACCGGTCTTGTCGAGCGGATTCACCGCCACGATTCCGGAGTACTCGAGGATGTACAGCGTCATGTCGTGGAAGCCCGCTGCAACGGTGAAGGTCTCCGACGTCCGCGCGCCGCCGTTGTTCGGGAGGTAGTAGATCGACAGCTTGATGTGGTCCCACTCCGACGTCACGGCCTGCGACCAGCCGGCGGGCGGCGTGAAGGTCACGAAACCGTTGGGATAGGTCTCGCTGGAGATCACCGCGACGAGGAAGGTGCCCGCTTGCGTGGGCTGCGTCCAGTTCGCCGTAATGGTCTGCTGCGAGTTTGCGAGCGCGAATGACGACTGAATGCGCGTGATCTGCGGCGGCGGAGGCGATGTGACCGTAACCGTGGCGACGGTGCTGTCCACAAAGCCGCATGCGTTGCTCACGCGGACCGAGTAGCTGGTCGTGACCGGCGGCGTCACGGTCAGCGAGCTGCTGTTGGTGCCGACCGGTGTGGTTCCCTGATACCACTGATACGTCGTCACTCCGGTCGCGGTGACGGTCAGCGTTGTCGACTGGCCGGTGAAGATGGTTCTCGACGTCGGCTGCGCGGTGATCGCGGGCAGCACGCAAACGGTGGCGGTCACGCTGTCCGCAGTTCCGCAACCGTTGGTCACGCGCACCCAGTAATTCGTCGTCGATGTCGGCGCCACGGTGAGCGTCGCTCCAGTCGCGCCCGAGATCGCTGTACCGGACGGATACGTTCCCTGATACCACTGGTAACTGACCGCTTGCGTCGCGGCGACGCTGAGGGTCGTCGACTGGCCGGGAGTGGTCGTTCGCGACGTCGGCTGTTGCGTGATCGACGGTGCTGCCGTGCATTGCACGGTGATGGTGGCCGTGTTGCTGTAGAGGAAGCTTCCGGCGCACGTATCGGTGATGTGAACCCAGAACGACTGTGTCGTCGTCAGGGGACCGGTGTTGAGGTTGATCTGGCCGTTCCCGACCGGATTGACGAAATTGGGGCTGGTGGCGCGGTACCACTGGTAATTGAACGGCCCGGTGCCGCTGACGGCCACGGTCAGATTGGCGGATGCGCCCGGGACAATCGTCTGCGACAGCGGCTGCTGCGTGATGACGCCCGGAACGCAGGGGTTGTCGACGTTGAGAACGGCGAGCGCGAAATCCTGTTCGAAATTGTTCGGATTTTCATTCGTGTCACCGGCGATGTTCCATGCCTTCACCGTAATCGTCAGATCTTCGCCTGGATTCACGAAGAGGCGGAACACTTCGGCGTTGTTCTTATGGTCGTACGGCAGGCTGCCCGACGACGGCCAGGCGACCGATTCCTCACCATTGCCGGTTACGGAGAGGCTGTTGCCCACATAAACGACGTTCGGATTGGAACTGCGCCGCACTTCGAGATTGAGGTCATTGACCAGCGGGCTGATGACGCCGGCGGTGCCCGGCGTGTCGGTCCACACCAGCGCGATCTTTACCGGCTTGGTCGAGTCGTGCACGTGTAGCGTGGTCGAGAAGGTCTGACCCGCGGCTGTGAAGGTGCGGCTGGGCGATTGATCGTAGACGACCGGCTTCTGCGCTCCATTGAGGATGTCCTCGAACGTCAGCCGGCCGAAGCCTTGTTGCTGGCTCGGAATCGCGCCGATCGTCGTGATCGTCGGATCGTGGGTGCGGTCTTCGCCGCCGCGAACGCTGTGCGCGCCCGCGATCAGCACCGCCCTGGTCAGAGCGGGGCTGACGTCGGATGGAGTCGTGCCGAGATAACGCTTGACGATCAGAGATGCAGCGGCGCCGACGGGAGCGGAGAAGCTCGTACCGCTGTCGCCCGTGTACTCGCGATGTCCGAGAAAGTCATGCAGGCAATAGAGCGAGGTCGTCGGCCAGAGCACCGAGGTGTAGGCGGAAACGATCAGCGACGCGGGGGCCATCAGGTCCGGTTTGAAATAGCCGGGATCCTGCGTTCCCACGCGCGAGTTCTTCATGACGTTGCGGAAGCTGTCTCCACGGACGGACCTGCAACCGGTGGTGCCGTCCTGCTCCGGCCGGTAGTTCTCGAGACCGCCCACGGACAGGACGTTCTTCGCGGTAGCTCCGGCGAGCGTCAGGTACTTGTTGAAAGCCGAGCCCTGATCGTTGTTGCCGGCGGAAACACTGAAGAGGATCGGAATGCGTGAGAAGTTGACCGTGCCGTCGGCATCCCGTGTGGCGATGTCGTAGTCACGGGACACCGTCGAATAGGTACCGGCGTTGGGCGAAGAGTATTCGTTGAACGAGTGGTTCTGGATGGTGACGCCGGCATTGGCGGCGTCGGCGGACCAGGGAAAGATGTTCGTCAGATTGAAACCCGTCGTCGCTGTGTAGATCTTCGTCATGTATGCGCCGGCGGTCGGAGCGACGCCCTGACCGAGGCGGAAACCCAGTGTGTCTTTGTACGGGCCGTTGACGTCTCCGGTGTTGCCGTTTCCGACGGCGATGCCGGCGACGATGGTTCCGTGCGAATGGGCATCGCAGAGCAGCCCCGGTGAACACTGGGAATCGTTCGCGCCGCCGTAGAACCCGTTGCCGAAATACTTGCGGCCGAAGAAATCGAAGTGTCCGCCTGTGTTCGCGCCGTTATCGAGTCCTCCGTCCGCGATCCCGACTTTCCACGTCGAGGAGGGCATGTTGTTGCACTCCGGGCAATGGGCCAGCACCCAGTTCCAGTAGTCTCCCGGATTGGTCGGCAGCGATTGGGTTGCGTCGAGATTCGACGTCAGCGACATCACCTGCCGTTCGTCCGACAATTGACCCTGCGGTCTGGGACTGACCGAAAGAATCATTTCGTGGCTCAGGAGTTTCTCCGCGTCGGCATCGGTCATTCGCGCGTAGACCCGCGTATCGAATGAAGTCTGGCGAACGTCGATGTTCCCCGAGGCGGCTGCGCGAATGGCATCGATCGCTGATTCCGAGCCCGCGCCTTCCGCTAATTCGAAGAGTTGTTCGTGGAGTTGCCCGTCACGCGCGAGCAGGGCCATCTTCTGATACGGGTGATAGAAATCGAGCCATTGGATGAATGCCAGCTGGCGCGTTTGTCCCACGAGATCGGCGGTGCCGATGGCGAGGTATCCGTTGTTCGGAATGTATCGCGAGAGCCGCCAGCCGATGGTCTGAAGCGCCGTGATCCATTCCGTGCGCGGCGGTCCGACGAATTGCAACACATAAACGCCAGGCTTGCCGGGCGGATATTCGCGAACGAGCTTTTCGGCGGGCACGCCGGCGACGCCTTCACGAGCATCGACAGCACCGCCGGGAAGCTGCAGCAGATCGAGTTCGTCGCGCTCGCGCACGCGGACATTGCTCTGACCCGCTTGCGCCTCCAGCGCCGTGACCACGCCCTTCGGCGCGTAGACGATCGCGTAGGCGCCGTAGTCGGCGATCAATTCCGCGCCGAAACGTGTGAGAAGAGCGGCGGGCGCGGACGCGCTCTTCCCGTCGACAGCAGACAGCTCGAGTTTTGTCCAGCCTCGCCGCGCGGATCCCGCGAAGAGTGACTGGACGGCCAACAGAATGGATAGAGAGAGGAAAATGGATGTGCGTCTCATGCCCGGAATCTGGCGCCGGGCTGATCGGGAATCGATGGTTGAACCATAAATCCCAGATCAACGACTAACCCCTTTGTCCTGTGTTGGATTCATCACCGAATAACGCCGCGATTTACCTCCGTCACGCCCCGTTCTTAAGGCCGTAACTCTGCGTTCACGAACAGGGCGTCACTTTTCCCGTATACGAGATGGCGGAGATGCCCATTGCTACGGTTCGGCCCGTTCGAGATCGATCCTGAGGGTGAAGAGCTCAGACGTTCGGGGACACTCGTTCGCCTTGCACACCAGCCTTTCCGCATTCTCCTGCTGCTCATCCGCCGCGCCGGAGAAGTGGTGTCGCGCGAAGAGATTCACGCGGCGATCTGGGGAGACGAAACGTACGTCGACTTCGAGCACGGCATCAATTCCGCGATCCGCCAGATCCGCTCCGCCCTCGCCGACAACGCCGAGCAGCCGCGCTACATCCGCACCCTTCCTCGCCGCGGCTACTCATTCATCGCCTCCGTTGAGCAGGTTGCCAACATCGCTGCGCCCGTCGCAGAACCGAAGCCCAGTCCGCCCAAACCGCCGAGAGCCCGCCGCTCCACGTTGGGAGTCGTTGCCGTTGCGATCGTCGTCGCGCTGCTCGCGGCGTCCTATCGATTCGTCCAGACGTCGCCGCCATCGTCAGGCCCTCGCACGATCGCCGTCGAGCCGTTCCGTCGTCTCGGCCCTCCGATCGCGGGAGTGGACGAGCGGACCTTCGCGGAGGAATTGCGCGCCACCATCGCCAGACTGCCCCGCGCCCATGTCTCGCTCATCGAAGGCGGCGGGCGTGCGGACTACCTCATCAACGGTACCGTCAGGCAGACCGAGGGTGGATCGCGCGTGATCGTCTCCATGGTTGATGCCGCGTCGCGAACGCAAATCTGGAGCGAGACGTTTCAGCGGCCGGCGAAACGGTCCGAGGGAATGGCCGTCGAAGTCGCGCATCGCGTGTTTCGCGAGCTGGCGCATCGGTTTCTTCCGCCGCCGCACAGCGCGCCGGCGCTTCGGACGCAAGCCTCGGCCAGGGTGATCGCGCTCTACAACCGCGCGCGGCTGGCGCATTCACGTTCGCAGGCTTATGACTGGATGCGCACGAAGGCGCTTTACGAAGCCGTGCTCCATGAAGAGCCGCGATTCGCCGAGGCGTGGTCGGGCTTGAGCGATGTCTGGGCCGATCAGGCGCTGCGAGGTCCGATCGCCGATTGCGATCGCGCCGCGGCGCAGGCGTTGGCGTGCGCGCGGCGCGCGGTCGCGCTGCAGCCGGGCAACGCCGAAGCCCGTTCGACACTGGGAGTGCTCGCCGGGCAGCGCGACTACGATCTCGCCACTGCCGAGGACGAATTCCGGCGCGCGACGGCAGGCGATCCCCAGTATGTCGACGCGCACGTCAACCTGGCGATGACGCTGGCAATGCGCGGACAATCCGACGATTCGCTGCACGAGTTCGCCATCGCCCAGCAACTCGATCCGGCCGGCCTCGATCTCAGCCAATTCGAGCCGCTGCTCCATCTCTACGCGCGGCGATACGAAGACGCGCGCGCCCGCTATCGCGACATCCTCGCGGTCAGCCCCGACTCAGTCGGAGCTACGTGGGGCCTGATGTTCACGTATGTCGCGCAGAAAAACTGGAGCGAGGCGCTGGCGCTCGCGGCCACGATCCGCCCGGACGCGATCAAAGCCGTTCCGGCGACCGAGGAAGGTTTTCTGAGCGTGTACCGCGGCTTCGACTCGTACCTGCAGGATCGCCGCCGCCAGGAGAAACTCAACGACTACGTTCTCGCCATCTACTACGCCCAGATCCATGATCAGGACCGCTCGTTCCAGTCCCTGAACCGCGCCATCGACCTGCACACGCCGGCGGTGTCGTACATCATGGTGGACCCGCGCCTCGAAAATCTGCGCGGCGATCCCCGCTTTCGGGCAGCACTCGCGCGCATCAACCTCGGGCGTCCTCCGCAATCTGGCGGTTGACCGCCGGCGCGGATGGCGCTAGTTCTCGTTGGAGATCAGCGGCGTACCGGCCTTGATGGTCGTGCTGCCGCTGTTGAAGTTGGTCCCCGTAATGGTCACGGTGATGGTGTCGTTGGCCACTGCCGAAAAGAACCAGTAGTCGTTTCTGTCGCAACTCAGCGAGCCTTGCGTCCCGTTATGCGACACGATCGTGTGCGACGTCGTCGATCCGTTGTGCGTAACGCTGACGCTGGCGTTCAGAGTGTTGTACTGGCTGCTGCTCGGGTCATTGAAATCGACGAAAAGGCTGACTTCCCAGTGCGCCGAATTGATGATCGGATCGTTCGCTCCGACGGTGTACGAATAGATGACCGTTCCCGACGAGCCGTTGAATTGATAGGCGGGGTCGCTGTAGCACGAGAGCGTCGACGTCGAAACGCCGCTGCCGGATGTTCCGGCGCAACTGGTGCTGAATGCGTACTCGTACCAGTAGTAGGGCCCTAAAAAGTACGGGCCGGTGATGTTCGGGCATGAGGCGTGCGCGGCGGTAGGGAAGGCGACGACGGTGAGCGCGACGACAACAAAGATGACAGCCTTGATGGATTTCATTTAGTCCCCCTATGCGCAACAACTTAATTTCTGCGCGGAGGATTGACTAGGGACAAAGTTACGAGCTCGACACTGCGCCTTCCCGGTGGAGAAGACCGCGACTACTGCCCAAAAAGACCCACCGTGACGCCTTCGTTCGTGATCGGCATCGTTCGGTTGCAAGTGCGCAGAATTTCTGCCGCGCACTGATTCGCTTCCGCTGCGGTTGCCGCCCTCTGCGGAATGCTCGCGCCGAGGTTGGTGAAGCGGATGAAGATGGCCAAGTGGGCTATTGAGGGATCGGTGCAGCCGCAGCGCGATGGATCGCCGGTGAATGACGACGAGCGAAGGCGGTAGCGGGCGGCCAGTTCGGGATACTGGTCTTCGAGCGGGCCGGCCCAGAAGAACTCGAAGATGTTCTTGCCGTTCGCGAAGAGATCGACACGGCTTCCCGGCGCGATGAGCCCCTTCGCCTCGGCAGCTGCCAGTCCTTCACGGATGGGGAAGAACAACGGCGCGTCGGAGTGCTCGATAAAGCTGCGGGCGGAGGTCGGGCGAAACGCATCAGCGATCGCGGGATACAGACCGACGGCGTTTAGGACGAACGTGACGATCACGATGAGGATCGCTTCACGGCGGCTGGCGGTGATGATCTCCGCGAAGAATCCCCACGCCAACGCCGCCATCGCCAGTGGGATGAGATTCAGCCGCGGATAACCGGGCCACGGCTGCAGGATCTTCGCGAAGTACATGACCGTGAAGTCAGCAAGCCCGATCAGCAGAAGCGCGGCGAACGCACGATTTCTTACGGCGAAGAGCAGCAGCAGAACGAGCGCGCCGATCACGATCGGCAGGGCGATCCCGAACTGCAACGCGATTCGTTCGCGGAACAACGCGAAATGCGCGGCGGTGAGCGCCTCGGACGGAACCGGCGTGGCCACGCCCCAAGTCTTGAACAGCTCCCGCGCCCGCAGAAAAAGCACGAACGGCGTCACGGCAACCGCGGCGACGAGGAGATGCTCCAGCTGCGCGCGCCGGCTCCCGCGAAAGGGAAAATAGAGCGCGGCAACGATCGGAACCGCGAGGATCAACTGCTCCTTCACCATCGCCGCGATGCCGAGGAGGAGCAACGGCCGCCAGACAGCCTCCTCGCCGAAGCGGATGAGATGCTCCGCGGCCGTGAGCAGCAGTACGATCGCCCACGGTTCGAGATACCCGCTGGTGAAGTAGTAAACGTTGTCCTTCTGCCAGAAGAGCAGTGCCGCGACCGTCATCGCCGCGATGTCGACATGCCTTCGCACGATGAGTGGGCGGAGCACGAGCAGCCAGATCGGAATCGACAGCGCGTTCAGAAGCCGTTCGACATTCAGCGGCGACGCCGTATGCATCAGGACCCGCAGCGGGACCGAGAAGAAGTGCAGCGTGCCGGGATAGCGTCCGGCGAACGAGAGCGGCTGCGACATGGCTACGCCGATTGCGGCGACGACACCCAGCGCGATCAGCGCGGAAGGAGAATCGTCGTTCCGCCGAACGTGCCATACGACGAGCGCCATCGCGATCACCGCAGCGATCCATCCCCACGGCCACCAGAACTGGTACGCCTCGATCGCGCAGGCGTTGTGCAGCCATTGATCGCCGAGGTATGGGAACTCCTGACGCCACGTAGCGATGAGGTAGATGAACGTGGGAGCCGCCGCGACGATCGTAAGAAGCGCGTCGCGTCCATTGGCGCGCACGGGAGAGCCGGAGGGCGACGGCAGACGGAACGTGATCAGCTGCGTTGCTGTGGCGACCGCCAGCGCGGCGATCCACGTCAGCGGAAAGAGCGCCGGCGTACCGATCCAGACTCCCGAAACTAGAACGACCGCGAAGAGGTAGACGGTCAGGAGCCGGCTTGGCAAGATCCGAGTATAGCCAACGTGGAAGTTCTCCCCAGTCTCCTAGGTTCCATCACGCTGCGGGTTACAATCCCGCCCCGTTTCACGGCCCGCTGGGATGAGCCCGGGTCCTGTGCAGCAGGCACACTGAACCTCGTCAGGTCCGGAAGGAAGCAGCGATAAGGTGTTCCCCTGTGTGACA
>Ga0157378_10003806_pt1 | contig 13356 bp, 13 predicted proteins | sample M65metaG_FD_115309 | JGI IMG/M metagenome (GOLD analysis project Ga0157378, IMG submission 115309) | Miscanthus rhizosphere microbial communities from Kellogg Biological Station, Michigan, USA - M6-5 metaG | ecosystem: Host-associated > Plants > Roots > Rhizosphere > Soil | place: USA: Michigan...
AACCTGCCAATGTTTTATTTTATGCCACAGATGATACAAGCATTAATTCAGACATTGAACAGTTAATCCTTGACAATGGTTTTGAAGCTGTTCATATTGGCGGCATTGATCAATCCATCCGCATAGAAGTATTTGGCGACCTGCACGAGTTTGGTGCATTGGGCAAAACAGTTACCACATTGGAAGCAAAAGAAAAAATCTAAACAACTCACTTAAATAAAATCAACCTCATTATGTCTATAGAAAACAACAAACTATTGATGAACCGTTTTGTAGAATTTATTAATACTGCAAACGGGCAATTAGCAAATGAACTGATAAGTCGTGACGCAAAATTTTATGTGCCTGGTCAGCTAGAACCCATGATTGGTCCGGAGGGATATCTTACCATTATCGGCATGATGCGTAGTGGCTTCCCCGATATTCAATGGACCCTGGAAGAAATGGTAGCAGAAAATGATAAGGTGGCTGCACGTTTCATTATGAAAGGGACTCATCGAGGTGCTTTCTCAGGTGTTCCACCTACAGGAAAATCAATTAAAGTACAAGCGATGAATTTATACCGCTTTTCAAATGGTAAAATCACCGAAGAATACGGACAGCCGGATTTGCTTGCACTATTGCAACAAATAGGTGCACTACCTGGTATGTAAGTAAAATATTTTGAATGGGCGACAGGCTTAGTGCTCCTCAATGAGTGCGATTTGCATTACAACTTTAATTACAAGCAAGCCCGTTACAGATACGTAATTGATGCGGCAACGATTTAAAAATCGCTCAAATAAAATTTTGATTTATTTGAATTTCGTAACTACTTGTTTCCTTTTTGTTATTTTCTGGCTTGGTATCTGTGTAGCTTTGTTATATAATTAAAACGAATAATTATGAATACAACAATGCAAAAAAGAAAACTTGGAAACAGTGGTCTCGAAGTTTCAGCCATTGGTCTTGGCTGTATGGGAATGAGCTTTGGCTATGGTCCTGCTGCTGATAAGAATGAAATGATCACACTCATACACAAAGCGGTGGAGCAAGGCATCACTTTTTTTGATACGGCGGAAGTATATGGTCCTTTTGTAAATGAAGAGTTAGTAGGAGAAGCACTGGAACCTTTTAAAGGTGAGGTAGTAATTGCTACCAAATTCGGTTTCAATATACAGGATGGAAAAATGATAGGAGTCTCCAGTCGCCCTGAACACATTAAGGAAGTAGCAGAAGCATCTTTAAAAAGATTGAGAGTAGATACGTTGGATCTTTTCTACCAGCATCGTGTCGATCCAAATGTTCCGATAGAAGAGGTGGCCGGTGCAGTAAAAGACCTGATAAGGGAAGGCAAGGTGAAACACTTCGGTCTTTCTGAAGCCGGCGCCAATACCATTCGCCGTGCACATGCGGTACAGCCAGTTACAGCCTTGCAGAGTGAGTATTCTTTATGGACCCGTAAGTATGAGGCAGAGGTATTGCCAACACTGGAAGAGCTGGGTATTGGCTTCGTAGCTTTTAGTCCTTTGGGTAAAGGTTTCCTGGCTGGCAAGATAGATGAAAACGCCACTTTTGCCGAAGGCGATATCCGCAATATGCTTCCCCGTTATACACAGGAGGCACGGAAGGCCAACCAGGCATTGATCGATCTGCTGGCCTTGATGGCAGAAAAGAAAAATGCTACTCCTGCTCAAATTGCGATTGCCTGGGTACTGGCACAAAAGCCATGGATCGTTCCAATACCGGGAACTACCAAGCTGCATCGCTTGACAGAAAATAATAGGGCAGCATTGATTGAATTGACAACTGGCGACCTGCAGGAAATTGAAACAGCCTCTGCACAAATTAAAATTGTTGGGGAACGGTACACTGAACAAATGGAGAAGTCGACCGGGCTCTGATTTTAGCAACTCGCTGACAAATTAGTGGGCTGTTATTGAGTTAATTTTAGGAATAAATTTAAAAATAAAACAAATGGAAATTAAAAGAGTGGGTTCACAACCTTCCGGCAAAGGACCAGCCGACTGGTTTACCGGTACGGTACGTATTGATCCTGTGTTCCAGGCAAATGCTCCTGCACATGCAGCCGGTGCCTGTGTAACATTTGAGCCCGGGGCAAGAACTGCATGGCACACACATCCATTAGGACAAACGTTAATAATAACTGCAGGTTGTGGCTGGGTACAGCGTGAAGGAGGCCCGGTGGAAGCAATACATCCCGGTGATGTGATTAGGTTTGAGCCAGGCGAAAAACATTGGCACGGTGCCACAGCAACCAATGCTATGACGCATATAGCTATCCAGGAAAACCTGGATGGTAAAATGGTGGACTGGATGGAAAAAGTAACCGACGAAGACTATAACGGTTTTAAATAATTAACCGGCAAATCGTTTGAGTTGTGTGTTGCAACAGTTTTGTTGAAACAGTTTAAAACAAATAAAAAATAGAAATGAAAAAATCGATCCCGTTGCCGCTGATTCTTTTCCTGTTTATGATGACATTTTTTTCCAGTGAGAAGGTTGCAGCCCAGGAGAAAACGCAAATAGTGCGGCTGGCAAAATTAGTAATTGATTCTGCACAGTTAGAAAGCTATAATGCTTTGCTGAAGGAAGGAATTGAAACTGCTGTAAAGGTCGAACCGGGAGTACTGACTTTATATGCTGTTGCTGAAAAAAATAACCCCACTCATATCACCATCTTAGAAATATATGCTGATGCAGCTGCTTACAAAGCGCATGTGCAAACACCTCATTTTTTAAAATACAAGACCGGCACAAAGGACATGGTCAAGTCACTTGAACTGGTAGAAACTGTTCCGCTGATCCCCGGCATGAAGATAAAGTGAAGCAATAATTGCCTGTTGTTTGATTTTCCTAGATAGTTGTTTCTTTTTACAGGGGAACCGGAAAAGGGTTCAGTAATTTCTCAAAAAAGTTTGGCAACATTAATAACTAACATCATTGAATCCCCCGAAAAATACAGTCATGAAAACCTGGGCGTAAACAAACCCAATTCCTAATACATTTTATATCAAGTTAATTGATCCTGATTTTAAATATCCCTGTTTTTTGAAATCTGGCATAATATTTCCACATTAAAACCAGGATCATTTGTAGTTGCAATGGCGCATCGCCATGGTAATTATTTTTTGTAAAAAATTTCTTAACAGTTTAAATTTTATAAAATGAAAAAAGGAATCTTAGCAAAGGGGTTTATTTTGGCATTGGCCGGAATATTCATCACGTCAGCCATCCTGGCGCAGGATGATAAATCAAAGCGGCCCAGCCCGCCTGCCACCGCTACCGGTACAGTGAATGGAGCCACCATTACTATTAATTACAGCAGCCCGTATGTAAAAGGAAGAAAGATATGGGGAGAGCTGGTTCCGTACGATAAAGTTTGGCGGGCGGGAGCCAATGAAGCTACCCTATTTGAAACCAGCAAGGATATCAAAGTAGAAGGTAAAACACTGGCTGCCGGAAAGTACAGTTTGTATGCCATACCCGGGGAAAAGGAATGGACAATTATTTTAAATTCAGCAACGGGTCAGTGGGGAATCAACCGGGACGGAACAACAACGGAAGATGCTGCAAAAGATGTATTACGAGTAACAGTGCCATCCAAAAAGTCAGCAAGCTTTAATGAACGGTTAAAGTATACAGTAGATGCTAAAGGTTTTGCGTTGCTGTGGGAAAATGTCGAAGTGCCCGTTTCAATAAAATAATTATTACCTAAACAGTTTCCGTTAAATGAAAGCCCAATATTGGGCTTTTGTTATTTTTATTGAAATTTCTTTTCATGCAAAATACTTTTATCGATTACGTTTACCTTGTCTTTATCATCATTGCATTGGTGATGCTGGCAAATAAGCTAAAACTGGCTTATCCAATTGTGCTGGTGTTGGGAGGACTGGCGCTGAGTTTCACCAAGACGTTTTCCAACATCACTATAGACCCGGAGCTGATCTTTTTTATTTTCCTTCCGCCGTTACTGTATGAAGCAGCCTGGCAAACATCCTGGAAAGAATTCTGGAAATGGAGGCGGGTGATCATGAGTTTTGCATTTCCCATTGTGATCCTGACCTCCTGCGTCGTTGCATTTGCAGCACATGCACTTATTCCCGGATTTACCCTGGCGCTTGGCTTTTTGTTAGGCGGTATTGTATCTCCACCCGACGCTATTTCAGCAACCACCATTATGCGGCAGGTAAAAGTTCCTAAGATACTCGTAAGCGTTATTGAAGGTGAAAGCCTGCTGAATGATGCAGCTTCCTTAATCGTGTTTCGTTTTGCCTTGGTTGCAGTTATCACGGGGCAGTTTCATTTTGCACAAGCCGCCGGTAGTTTTTTCCTGGTGATCATTATGGGAACGCTGATCGGAATTGCGACAGGGTATATTTTCTATGGTATTTACCGATGGCTCCCCACCACGCCCAGCATTGAAATTGTACTGAGTTTTTTGGCACCTTATTGCATGTATTATTTTGCAGAGCGTTTTCATTTTTCAGGAGTGCTGGCAGTAGTGGCGGGTGGCTTGCTGTTATCTAACAAACGAGACAGCATGCTCAGCTACCAGGGGCGTGTGCAGGGATACAATATATGGTCCACTATTGGCTTTGTTCTCAATGGTATCGTGTTTCTATTAATAGGGCTTCAGCTGCCGTTAATTACCAGTAAGGTGGAAGAGGTGAGCCTGTGGCAGGCAATAGGGTATGGGGCAGCGATTTCTTTTGTATTGATCGTAGCAAGATTGCTGAGTACATTGGGTGCGGCTGTTTTTACAAAGTTTATAGGACGTTTTATTACGGTTGCCGACCGAAACCCCGGGTGGAGAATTCCGGTGATCTTTGGATGGGCCGGAATGCGTGGTGTGGTTTCGTTGGCCGCTGCATTATCCATTCCTGTTTTTATCCAGGGAGATCAACCTTTTCCTTACCGCAATTTGATACTCATTATTACTTTCATCGTTATCCTGGTTACGCTGGTATTCCAGGGACTAACGCTGCCCTGGCTTATCCGGAAAGTACATCCCACGGATAAATTCGCTGTTATACCAGAGCATGAACAGGAGAAGATAATTCAAAAGAAAATGGCACATTATTCCCTTAAATATATAGAAGAAAAATACGGAGCCGATTGGCTGAAAAATGAACACTTACAAAGTCTTCGATTAAGGCTCACGACAGAATTAAATTTTTTTAGCAGGGAATTGGAAGAAGAAAACAATACACAAGCCAATTCATTAAAAGAATATCAACGCATTTACCTGGAAATATTAGAAAAACAGCGAAGCTTGCTGAATAAGATCAACCACCATGCTGAATTTGATGAAGACCTGGTGAGGAAATATCTATCACTGGTCGACCTTGAAGAATTCAAGACCCGGGAAAAACAACTGCATTGAAATGGCTTATCCATTTTCATAATGGTGTGAGTTGTTTCCTGCTTTTTGAAACTTTAATAATTTATTGAAAATTTTTTTGCAGTATTATTTAAATATCACCGTTCCGATCTTATTGGTTAGTTCCATCTCCATTTGTTTTAAATGCTGGTGCACCTGCAATAGTTCGATTTGTTCAGCGGCAGTATGGCTTTTTTCAAGGTCACGCTGGTTCTCATCCATCATGCGCTTTATTTTTCGCAGCTTGAGATAATTGAGGATAGACGAAAATTCTTCCTTGTACAAATCTTCTGGCCGGATAATTTTACCTTCAAAAACCCTATCCCAGTTAATACTCAGTTCTTCATTATTATCCAGTATTTTAACGTCTAAAGAATTGATGATAAAACCTTCGCTGTACAAAAAACTTCTTAACGTGGGTTCTTTGCCCTGATTATAAAAATCTTTATAACTTTTTATAAGCTCTGTCAATTTTTTGTTGTCAAATAATTCATCCAGCCCGTTGGCTTCAATTTCTTTAAAAGCATGATCTGCCAAAGCCTGGTCTTCATCCCAGGGTTTTAATCCATACTCCAGCAGGATCCTTACCAATGCTCTTTCATGCTGTTCCTCTTTGTTCAGTAACGCAACAGCATCTTCTTCTATTCCATAATCCACACCCGGTTGTTCGGATGCCATGGACTGGTTGTAGTTGTCATCCGCTTCCTGCCTGGTTATCCTGTTTTCTTCTTTGTTTATTTTATCCCGGATGAATTTATTCACCAAAGCATGCAAACCGCTTTCTTCAATTTTCAGCAACTCTGCACACTGCTTGATATAATCCTGCTGCTTGGTAAAATCTTCCGCTTTATTGATCTTGGAAATGGTTTCTGCTACCTGGTTTACCAGCGCAGATTTTTTGGTGGAGTCGTTGGCAGCATCTTTTAAAGAAACTTCCAGTTGAAAAAGAATAAAGTCTTTTTTATTATCCGCAATAAAATCTTTGAATGCAGCAGCACCTACTTTGTTTACATAACTGTCAGGGTCTTCATTATCCGGTATCAATACCAGCTTTACATTCAAGCCTGCTTCAAAGGCAAGGTCCATTCCACGCAGGGCAGCTTTGATACCGGCACTGTCACCATCATAAATAATCGTAAGGTTATCGGTGTATTTTTTTACCAGCCGAAGTTGATCCGGTGTAAGGGAGGTTCCTCCACTAGCAACTACATTTTCAATGCCGGCCTGGTGTAAAGAAATGACATCGGTATAGCCTTCCACCAGCAAACATTCATCTGCTTTGTCAATGGCCATCCTCGCAAAATAACTACCATACAGCAATTTGCTTTTTACGTAGATATCATTTTCGGGCGTGTTGATGTATTTAGGCGCCCGGTCGTTTGTCTTTAATATCCTGGCGCCAAATCCCAATACTTTACCACTCTGGTTATGTACCGGGAAAATGATCCTGCCGCGGTAGTTGTCCATTGGTCTGCCATCTCTTACTGTAACCAGGCCGCTTTTTTGAAGCAGCTCAATATTGTATTGAGCATTGAGCGCCGCAATGGTAAAACTGTCTCTTGCCTCAGGGTTAAAACCTAGTTGGAATTTTTTGATGATCTCTTCTTTGAAACCTCTTTCCTGCAGGTAACTCAAACCAATATCCTGTCCTTCTTCGGTATTGAACAAATAATTACTGAAAAATTTTTGCGCAAAATGGTTGATGATATACAGACTGTCTGCTGCCTGTTGCTGCAGCTTTTGTTCAGGAGTAGTTTCCGTTTCTTCAATCTCTACATTGTATTTGTTGGCCAGCCACCGCAGGGCTTCCACGTAGCTGTATTTTTCCAGTTCCATTAAAAACCCAATGGAATTGCCACTGCGGCCACAGCCAAAGCATTTGTAAATTTCTTTAGCCGGCGATACGGTAAAAGATGGGCTCTTTTCATTGTGAAAAGGGCAGAGCCCCAGGTAATTGGTACCCCGCTTTTTCAGTTTCACAAAAGAACCCACTATTTCCACAATATCAATGCGGCTGAGGATCTGCTGTATAGTATTCTGTGATATCAATGGTTGCTGCTAAATTTCCCGGCAAATGTAATCAATAGTGAACAGCAGAAAATTTGCTGTTTTTATTTTTTAATTCCTCCTTTGCATTTGCTTCCTTTTCTGGCATGGTTTATGAAAAATATGGTTGGTTTTTTACCTGAATTGGAAACAAACCAATACCTTTAAACGCTAAAAATAAATTAATTACAAATTACTTAAAATGAAGAAGCTTTCCTTACTTGCCATCCTTGTTGCAACCACCTGTTTTGCGTTTGCCCAGGATATTGAACAGATAAAAACCTTTGCTTTATTGGGACAAACCCAAAAGGGGAAAGAAGCAGTGGATAAATTCCTCGCAGTTGAAAAAAATTCTAAAAAGCCAGAAGCCTGGTTTTATAAAGGATACTTGTATAACCAGGGCTCCAAGGACTCCTCCAAAACCCTGGCTGAAAATATGGCCATCAAAAATGAATCATTTGATGCCTTTAAAAAATACCGGGAGCTGGATCCAAAAAGTGGTTTGCTGACCGAACAAAACAACAGCCCGTTATTTGATTTGTATGTTGGTTACTCCACAGAAATTGGTGTAGTGGCGTACAATAAGAAAGACCAGAATACTGCTTTTGAAGGTTTTAAAAGAGCGCTGGATGTACATGATTACATTTACTCCAATAATTTAACCGGGGCTAATGGGTATAAGTTTTCCGCTTTGGATACCACGCTGGTTACTTATGCTGCCATTGCTGCTTACGAGGCAAAAAGGCCTGATGACGGGGCTATCTATTACAAAAAACTGGCAGATGCCAATGTATCTGATCCGCAGTATTTAGATGTTTACCAGGTGCTGGCAGATTATTACAGAACAAAAAAAGATAAAGCTTCTTTTGATGATATCCTTGCAAAAGGGAGAAAATTTTATCCTACCAATGAAGAGTACTGGATGGCGCTGGAAGTGGATTATGCAACGCAGGGTGTGGGTAAACCTGCCGTGTTCGCAAAATATGATGAGTTGATGGCGCTTCATCCAAACAACTATATCCTGTCTTACAATTACGGGGTGGAATTGTACCAGTATATTTATTCTGACTCAGTAAAAGCTGCTGATGTAAATCAATACAAAGACAAACTGGTGGAGGTGATGAAAAAAGCTGTTGCAGCAAAATCAACAGTAGAAGCTAATTTTTTACTGGCCAATTTCCTGTACAACAATTCAATTGATGTTGCTGAAGAATCAAGAAAAATAAAGGGTACCAAGCCGGAAGATCTTAAAAAGAAGAAGGACCTGACTACAGCATCCAACAAATCTATGGAAGATGCTATTCCTTATGCACTGGCTGTTGAGCCGGCATTTACGGCTATAGCCAAACCTAAAAATTCAGAGAAAGTGAATTATAAGCAATCGCTGGTAATTTTAAAGAATATTTATGAAGCGAAAAAAGATGTCGCTAAAACGGCCGAATACGATAAGAAAGTAAAAGCAGCGGAATAATTCTGTCTGCATGGATAAAAAAGCAGCGCAATAATCTTGCGCTGCTTTTTTATTTATAAAAAGGGGCCGCAAAAATGCAGCCCCTCAGAAAGCAAAAAACGGAGAATGTTATCCATTTTTTTGCATGGAAGAAGATCACAAGGGCTGAGCCAACAGCATTGTTGCCGAATGGCATCCTGTTGATAAGAATCATTTTTGCCTGTAGTCATTCACTTTTTTAATATACGGTGAATCATTTTAAAAGAAGACCAACACTAACTTCGGGTAAAAAGTTGACGTATTGGCCTTGTTGATGAAATGGTTTCCAGGGTTATTTTTTACTTTTTTGCACCAAGAGAAAAGTTATAGCCAAGATGAACCCCGATATAACCGACATTGTCTCCCTCCACACTGCCGCTTTGATAACGCACGCCAATGTCTATATTGTTTTTTGCAAATCCAACACCGGCAGAATAGGTGAAAGCTCCGGTTGAACTGGAGATGGTTGCTCCATCAAATTTGATTTTTGCTATATAAACGCCATAACCGACCTGCGGCTCGATATAAAGACCGCCCATGGAAAGCCGGTAGCCCGCCAATATAGGAACAATAGCCGCAGAAGCACTGCCTTCAGTAGTGTTTCCCTCGGCCTGAAAATTAACATAGCCTGTTGTAACAGTTACCTGGCCTGTGTTGCCAACGCCGAAGAGGCCCCTGATGGTACCGCCAAAACCGGTGTTGATCCCGTCTTTAAAACTCCCTGTAGGAAATCCTACTTCTGCAGCTATGCCAATTTGGTTGTTTCCCTTTTGTGCTTTCACAGAAAAAAGCACAGCGAGTAACAGTGAAGCAGATAAAAATAACTTTTTCATTTTTTTTAGTTTTGTTTTTTAACGCCTACTCTTGCTGGTTTTCGGCATCCCCGTTTTTATTGAAAGCTTTCTGAAACAAAACTAACAGGCAGGCGGATGAAGTTAAAATTGATAAATGGGCGCCGGCAATGCTTAGTGTTGAAATTTAATAAGTATTGTCATTAACAATTCAATTGCTTCGGATTTTTTGCTAATGCGGGTAGTTTTATTAAATGTGGTTGCAGTTTTCCCTAACAATTATTCAGCAATTATGGAAAATCCGTAAATTTATTTTGAAATGACCAATCTAAACCTGCAACAAGAATTATTCAGTTACATTAAAACAGCGTTGCCGCCTCATATTGCCATGGTAGACGCTATTGCAGACCTGCTTGACATCAGCCATGATAGCGTGTACAGGAGGATGAGAGGTGAAAAGCCCATTACCCTGGACGAATTAAAAATGCTTTGTGAGCATTTTAATATTTCACTTGACCAGGCCATGCAATTAAAATCCAATACGATTGTGTTTAAAGATTATGATGTAGATGGTACACCGATGGATTTTCAACAGTACCTGCAGGGGTTGTTGCTCCAGTTAAAATATATCAACCAGTTTGAGCACAAAGAGTTGCTTTTCCTGGCCAAGGATATTCCGCCCTTTCACTTTTTTTTATCAGAAGAACTGGCTGCTTTTAAATCATTTTTTTTTGAAAAAAGTATTTTAAATAATCCAGCCTTCAGCGGTAAAGGTTTTAGCATAAAAAATTTTGACGCTTCTGTTTATTATGCGACCGGCAAACAAATCCTGGATACGTACAATTCTTTTGAATCTGTGGAATTATGGAACTATGAAAGTATTAACAGCACGATGCTGCAAATTCAATATTACCAGGAGGCAGGGATTTTTGAAAGCAAAGAAGATATGAATGCCGTGATAAACGCCTGTGATAAAATGCTGGAGCACCTGCAAAAGCAGGTAGAAAAAGGCTGTAAATTTAGTATAGGCGCACCTGATAGTGCTTACAGGGCACCGATCAAGTTTTATATTAATGAACTGATACTCGGTAACAACAGCATTATGGTAGAGCTCAATGGAAATAAACTTGCTTTTATTAATCATGTTGTTTTAAAATATATCAGTACCAATGATAAAAAATTTACCGAGAAGATGTTTAATAATTTTAATAACCTGGCAAGCAGGTCCACACTCATTAGTGGCACTGGCGAAAGAGACAGGAATAAATTTTTTAAGCAGTTAAGAGAAAGAGTGATGTCATTGAAGAAATAACCTATGAGTGAAAGTAAAAAGATTCGGTTGGTTGAATGTCCCCGTGATGCAATGCAGGGGTGGAAGCATATCATACCAACCGAAAAAAAGATCAGTTATATTAATGCCTTATTGAAAGTTGGATTTGATACGATTGATTTTGGAAGTTTTGTATCACCAAAAGCCATTCCGCAAATGGCGGATACAAAAACAGTGATCCCGAAGCTGGATTTGAGTAACAGTCAATCAAAATTATTAGCCATTGTTGCGAATGTCCGCGGTGCTGAAGAAGCGGTGGTATTTGATGAGATCAGCTGTCTCGGTTTTCCTTTTTCTATCTCTCCAACATTTCAGTTGCGCAATACCAACAGCAGCATCCGGGGATCCCTGGAAAGAGTAGCCGAGATACAAAATCTTTGCATCAAAAACCGCAAACAACTGGTTGTATATATATCCATGGGTTTTGGTAATCCGTATGGAGATGAATACAATGAGGCCATCGTAATGCAATGGGTAGATAAAATGGTAGAGCTGGAAGTAGAGATCATCTCTGTTGCGGATACAGTAGGGCTGGCCACTGCAGAGCAGGTATCATCTATTTTAAAAGTATTAATACCTGCTTACCGCAATACGGAAATAGGTGTGCATTTGCATTCAACCATTGCTAACTGGAGGGAAAAAACTGCTGCAGCAGTAGATGCAGGATGCAAAAGATTCGACGGCGCTATTAAAGGCATTGGAGGCTGCCCAATGGCCGGGGATGAACTGGTAGGTAATATGGATACAGAATTATTGATCCCTTACTTCGATGAAGCAGGGATACTTAATAATATCGATTTAGAGGCCTTCAAAAAATGCAGCTTCATGGCATCCGAGATATTTGTGTAACACGTGTATTTATTTTCATCTCCCGGGATATTTATCCCTGTTAATTCGTATAAATTAATTTAATTAGTGTAATATAAAGTGTAAACGCAGCGTATGGAATTCAGATTAGAATTTACTCCCAGGCCTTTCCCTTCCAGGATCAGTCATCAGCACCCATTGTTTTTGATTGGTTCCTGCTTTACTGAAAATATTGGTAGTAAATTAAAACAACTGAAGTTTTCTGTTTTAGAAAACCCAAATGGTATATTATTTAATCCTGTTAGCATTATAAAGTCGCTGGGTTCTTATATTGAGAACAGGCAATATAAAGAGGCGGATTTATTTTATCAAAATGAAAGCTGGAACAGTTGGGAACATCATAGCCGTTTTTCTCACCCAGATAAAAATACCTGCCTGCAAATGATCAATCAATCGCAGCAGGCAGCCCATCAATTTTTAAAAAAGGCCGATTGGCTTTTGATAACCGTAGGTTCTGCCTTTGTGTATGAAATTCAAACCTCAACCGGCACCCTTGCCGAACCCGGCAGCAATGTGGTGGCTAATTGCCATAAGGTACCGACAGATAAATTTCATAAAAGATTGTTGAGTGCTGCAGAAATAACAACAGTATTTAAAACGTTGCTGGATAAAATAGCTGTTTTCAATCCAGCAGTTAAGATCATTTTTACCATTAGCCCGGTAAGACATTTAAGAGAGGGTTTTGTTGAGAATAACCGCAGTAAAGCTACACTGATACAGGCGATACATGCGCTGGTTGATGAGCATGAACAACTGCTTTATTTCCCTGCTTACGAACTGGTAATTGACGACCTGAGAGATTACCGTTTTTATGCAGAGGATATGGTACATCCTAACTATGCCGCAACCAATTATGTGTGGGAAAAATTTGTCGCTACGGCTGTAGACGAATCCTCACAGCAATTAATGAAAGAGATCAACCTTATCAATGCCGCCATCAATCATAAACCATTTAACCCAACCTCAGATGCGCACAAAAAATTTCTAAAGGTCAATGCTGAAAAATTAGCCCAGCTTAGAGCACAACTTCCCTATGTTGATTTTTCTGCCGAGGAGCGCTATTTTACCAGTTGAAAAACTGAATGTTCAATTCTTATTCCAAATGAAAAATAAGACTATGTTTAATTGAATTTAACAGCAGTAGTTTAAGCCACTCAGGAGTGTTCACTGATCCCGGGACGTAATCCACGATCCAGTGAAAAGTAGCCCCCGCCTTCTACGGAGAAAAAACATAAGAGCAATAGAATAATGATGGAGAAAGGGAGGTCCGTACCGCCGGAAAAAAAGCCTTCCCTGGTGTTGACCAAAAAAACGGCGCCCAGCAAAATAGGAATTTGAACGAGGCAAAAAAAGCGGGTAAATAAGCCGGCAATAATTAAGGCACCGCCCAGCAAATGTATAATTGGTATGAATGTGCCGAGCCATGTAAAGCGGGAGAGCAGAGTACTTC
>Ga0157378_10003807_pt1 | contig 13356 bp, 11 predicted proteins | sample M65metaG_FD_115309 | JGI IMG/M metagenome (GOLD analysis project Ga0157378, IMG submission 115309) | Miscanthus rhizosphere microbial communities from Kellogg Biological Station, Michigan, USA - M6-5 metaG | ecosystem: Host-associated > Plants > Roots > Rhizosphere > Soil | place: USA: Michigan...
GACGGCTTGGCGAATGAGCGCCTGGAAGGCGGACCCGTCAACTTCTTCTCCTTCGTGGATATCGATCGCGCGGCGTGTGTTTCCGTCGAGACTTGAATTGAAGAGACGGGCGGGATCCTTGAGAGACGCGCCCTTGGCGAAGGTAAGCTTCACGACCTTCTTGTAGGATTCGCCAGTGCAGATGATGCCGTCGTGCGACCAAACCGGGGTGCCCATCCACTTCCATTCCTCGACGACGTCGGGGTCTGCTTGCTGGATGAGATGGCGCATTCTGCTGAGGGTTTCGCCGCGCCAGTCCGCGAGTTCGGCGATTCTCTTCGAGATTTGATCGGATGCCGACTGGCTTTGGCTCGTCCCCGACGTTTTCATGTTTTCATCCTGCCACAACTGTAAAATCGAGATCATGCGCCCGCTCGATGATGCGCCTCGGCCGGCGCAGCTCAAATGGCTCCTCGATTCTGACCCGGCCATTCGGTGGCAGGTGATGCGGGACCTCACCGGTGAAGCGCCCGACGCGATTGCGGCGGAGCGGGCTCGCGTGGCAAGCGAAGGCTGGGGGGCGCGGCTTCTTGCGCTGCAATCTCCGGCAGGCAACTGGGGCGGGCCGGGGGAGGACCGGGGGTTGCTGGTTACGCTCTACACGCTTGTTGTCTTGAAGGACCTGGGTCTCGATCCGGCTTGCAAGCAGGCTCGCAAGATGATCGACAGCGTCGACAGGCGGCTGGTTTTTGCGGCGCTGGGCAAGCGGCCTTTCCTTGGCGGTGAGACGGAGCCTTGTATCAACGGCAGGATTCTCGGGATCGGCTCGTATTTCAAAGAGCCGAACGATGCGCTGGCGAAGCAACTTTTAGGCGAGCAACTGGAGGATGGCGGCTGGAACTGCGAGGCGTGGCCGTTCATGCCGGCGAAGCGGCCGCCGAGCCGGCGCTCTTCGTTCCATACGACCATTTGCGTGCTGGAAGGGCTGCTCGAATACGAACGGGCTGGGCGGAAATCGGCGGCGGTTACGAGAGCTCGGAAGAGGGGCGAAAAATATTTGCTGGAGCGAGGGATGTTTCGGTCGCTTCGCAGCGGGGAGGTCATTGACAAGCGCTGGCTGCGGTTTGCGTATCCGACGTTTTGGCACTACGACGTTTTGCGTGGACTGGATTATCTGCGGGAGGCGGGGGGCAAAGCGGACGGGCGCGTTCGGGAGGCTGTCGACATTGTGATGGAGCGGCGGCACCAGAACGGGCGGTGGCCGCTCAACCTGCTGCATCGCGAGCGGATTCCGGTGGAGATGGAGACTGATGTAGGCGGGGGTAGCCGCTGGAATACGCTGCGGGCGCTGCGGGTGCTGCGCTGGTACGGCGAGCAAGAAAAAGATATTGGCTCGCAGATGGGAACCGATGGACGCAGATAAGAGAGAAGCTCAGTGATGGAGGAATATCGGCTGTCCTACTGCCAGTCGACCGGTGCGGGTGACGGCGCCGTAGATTCCGGCGTTGTTCTGGTTGGCGCGGACGACGGCTTTCAGGACTTCCGGGGTGGGCCGTGCTGTGTCGGGATCCAGATTCACCATGGAGCAGCGGACGTCGTGCGTGGTGACGGTGATGGCGGGGGCGTCGGCCGCGTCGCCGAAGGAGAGGACGCTGCTTAGCCACTGGTCTTCCTGGAAGGGAGCTGGGCGCAGTAAACGAACTACTATATTCGGGCGGAAGCGGCGCACGTCTGGGGGTTGGTCTGCTAGGCGTGAGATTTCGTTGACGGTGGCGGAGGCGATCACGGAGATGGTCGCATCATCGAAGATGCCGTGCTTGAAGTGCATCATCTGTACGGGAGCGCCGTGGCGGCTGGCGACTTCGGCGGCTAAGGCGTCTCCGAAGACGGGGAGGACTGTGCCATCGGGCGTGCGAATATGCGTGGGGAGATCGGCAGCGTCTTCACGGGGCTGCGGAGTGAATAGGACTAGGTCGGGAAGCTTGCCTGCCGTTAGCCATGGGAAGCCGCTGCGGTCATCAAGCCGCCGGAATGCTAGGCGTCTGTCACCTTCGAGTCCGTGCCAGCCCTGGTTGGCGGCTGCGAGTGGTTCGCCACGCATGGACTTCACGGGATAGCGGAAGATGGCTTCTACATGGCCGATTTCTACTAACATGATTCATCAGGATCCGCCAGCCACTAGTCGCTCTGGGCGGCTTTGGCTCGGCTGTACATGAACACGAGCAGTCCGTTAAGGACTAAAAGAGAAATCAACCCAGAAATAACAACTATGCGCAGTGACAAGCCATTCTCAAAATATTGCCAAGCCAGTGCCGCGGGGATGGCAAGATTGACGCACGCAAACATTAGCCCCGGTCGTCTGGCTATATTGCTGTTTGGCGATGGCACGAAGCAGATCCTAACATAGTCACTTCATGCAATGCAGCTATCAGGACACGACCGTTTTGTAGGCTACGATTCGCAGGCGGCGGTAGTCTAGGGTCCAGACGCCGGCTTTGTAGTGGGTGGGGCGGAGTTTATCGGATAGAGATTTTCGTTGCTCGGGGGTGGTGATGTCGCGGCAGAAGATGGAGAGCCAGTGCTCGAAGCCGTCTTCGCCTTCTACGGGGGTGGGGCGGTCGATTAGCCAGGCTTGGCGGGGTTCTAGGTTGTGTCGTTCTAGGATCGTTGCGTATTCGCCGATGGTGGGGTAAAACCACGGGGTTTCGATCGGACCTAGGGCTTGGAGGATTGAACGGATGTTGCCGTGGCCGCCGAACTCCGCCACGAAGCGGCCGTTGGGTTTTAGGGCTTTCGAGATTGATGCGGCGGCGCCTTCTGCGTTCTTTACCCAGTGGAGGACGGCGTTGGAGAAGACGGCGTCGACCGGAGGGTCGATGGTGAAGTTGGCGGCGTCGGCTTGGCGGAAGTCGAGCGTGGGGTAGTTGGCGCGGGCTTCGGCTAGCATTTCTTTGGAGGCGTCCAGGCCGATTACGGTGGCTCCGGCGTCGGCTATGGCGGCGGTTAGTTGGCCGGAGCCGCAGCCTAGGTCCAGGATTCGTTCGCCTTTTCGGGGAGCGAGGAGGTCGAGGACGGCTTTGCCGTATTCGAAGACGTAGGAGTGACGCTGTTGGTATTGTTTGGCGTTCCAGTCAGTGGTCATGGGAAAGTTTTGGCGGTGCGGAATCCTATGTCGGGGGCGGAGAAGCGTTCGGGGATCGGAGAGTATTCGTAGGTGACCGCGGCTGGGAGCGGCGTGTTATATGATCCGCCGCGGATTTGGAACCAGCGTTCTGCTTTCGTGGGGGCGGGGGTTAGGAGCGTGGCGAACATTCCTACGGCGGCGTCGCTCGGAGTAACAGGCGTGTCGATTAGTTCCCAGGCGTTGCCGGCCAGTTGGTATTCGGGGGTTTTTAGGAAGGAGTGCACGGGCATTAGGGCGTGCTTTTGTAGAGTTGGATTGTCTAGCAGGTTGGCTTTGGTGGGGTCGTCTTCGTTGCCCCAGGGGTAGCGGAGGGCGTTGACTCCGCGGGCGGCGCGTTCCCATTCTTGCGCTGTGGGGAGGCGGCGGCCTTTCCATTTTGCGTAGGCGCGGGCTTGGTCTATGGTGATGCCGGTCACGGGAAGGTCGGGGTCGGCTGTGGGGGATGCGCAGCCGGTGGCGCGGCAGAATTCGGCGTATTCGGCGTTGGAGACTTCGGTTTCGTCGATGTAGAAGGGTCCTAAGTTGACGGGCTTTTGATCGGGGCCGAAGGGGAAGGCGCCGCCGGGATAGTAGATCATGCCGGGGACGGCTTCTACGCGGTGCATCCATAAATACGCTGCGATGGCGATTACGATTACGCCGATGATGGCGAGCATGACTAGGACTATGGGACGTCCGGCGTGCGGCGTCATGGGGGGCGTAGGGGCGGGGGCGGGAGCGGAGGGAGTGGTTAGCGTGCGGGTGGTTGCGCTGGGGGTACTTGGGGTCGCGCGGCGCAGTACGTCGATGACTTCGCGCATGGTCTGCGGGCGCTGCTCGGGGGGCTTGGCGGTCGAGCGTAGGACGAGATCGCGAATCGCGGGAGGGGCGCCGGCGTTTTCGAGCGTCGTCGGGTCGAGCGGCACGTTCATGATCTGGTAGAAGAGCTGCTCCATGGTGTCGCCTTGGACGCCGCGAGCGCCCGTGAGTAGTTCGTAGAACAGCATGCCGAAGGCGTAGATGTCGATCAACGGCGTGGTGGCGCGGCCGGCTACTTGTTCGGGGGCCATGTAGTAAGGCGTACCCATGGCCATGCCGGTGCGGGTTAGCGACAGGTTGGCGGTTTTGGCGATGCCGAAGTCCATCAACTTCACTTTGCCGTTCTTGGCGATGTGGACGTTTTCGGGTTTGATGTCGCGATGGATGATGCCGCGTTCGTGCACGTACTCTAGAGCCGCCGCGATGTCGGTGGCTACGCGCAGACGGTTGGCTAGATTTCCGGTGTGGGCTTCGCGGATGGCGTTGCGGAGGTCTTCGCCTTCGAGGTACTCCATCACGATGTAGGGGCGGCCGCCGTGCTCGCCGTAATCGAACACGCTGACGATGTTTTCGTGCTGGATGCCGCCGGCGATTTTGGCTTCGTGTAGGAAGCGGGCTTTGGATTCGGGATCGGCGGAGGCGTCTTCGGTCAGGATCTTCACGACAACGGCGCGTTCGATTACGGTGTCACGGGCGCGATAGACGTGGGACATGCCGCCGCCGAGGAATTCCTGTAGCTCGTACTTGCCGATCAGCGAGGGGAGTTGCATCTAGATGACTCGGGCGAGGCGCAGAAAGAGATATACCGCGGCCATCACGACAAGAGTGGCTACGCCGCCCAGGAATGCCAGGCCGCCTTGCGTTCGTAACGCTGCCGGGAGGGCTTGCAGAAACGCGGGCAAATCGTCATTGGTAGTAGCCGGTGCGGGGGTCGGGGGGACGGAACGGGGCTGCAAGGCTCCTTGGCGCAGGGTCTCTTCGATGGCTCCGCAGATGATTGCGAAGTTTTGGGGACGGTCGGCGGGGCGCTTGGTCAGGCATTTGCTGATGAGATCGATGGCGGCGGGGGCGACGGCGGCTTCGTGGAGAGGCTCGAGATCCAGGGGTTCGTAGAGAATTTTGTGGAAGATTTTTTCGTAGTTCTCGCCTTGGATGGGCTTCTTGCCGGTGAGCAATTCGTACATCAGGACGCCGAAGGAGTAGATGTCGGCGAGCGTGGTGACGTCTTGGCCGAGGACTTGTTCGGGGGACATGTAATAAGGGGTGCCGAGGGTCATGCCGGTTCGGGTTAGGCGCATGTTGTCGGCTTTGGCGATGCCGAAGTCCATGAGTTTGGCGCGGCCGAAGGCGTCGACGTTTATGTTTTCGGGTTTGATGTCACGGTGGATGATTTTCTTTTGGTGGATGTGGCCGATGGCGCGGCCGACTTGCAGACCGATTTGCATGCGGCGGGCGAAGTCGCCGGTGCGGTGGTGCTCGATGGCTTCACGGAGGCTTTCGCCTTCGAGAAATTCCATGACCATGAAGGGGCGGCCGTGCTCTTCGCCGAAATCGTAAACCGAGATGATGTTTTCGTGGGCGGTGCTGGAGGCGATGCGGGCTTCCTGGAGGAAACGGGCTTTGGCTTCGGGGTCGTTGGATTGGGTTTCGGCTAGAATTTTTAGCGCCACGCGACGGCCTAGGACGCTGTCCTTGGCGCGGTAGACGCGTGACATGCCGCCTCCCAGGAACTGTTCCACTTCGTATTTACCGACGCGCGCGGGGTGTTCCATCAGCGTGTGACAGGAGCCACACACTTCAGTGTAGACAGAAAGTCCTTGCTGAAGACTGCGGGGCCGCCTCCGGTATCGACGAAGAATTCGTAAATCAGCGCGCGGCCTTTCACCATCTGGGGCTGTTGGCTGCGGCCCGACGTGACCGCCCATGTAAATGTGTAGCCATTGCCGGCGTTGGTGGTGCGATTGGCGTCGGCGAAGAAGCGGAAGACGGCCCAGGGACCGTCGTAGGATTGGGCGCCTAGCTGGCTGCCGCCGGCCACTTTTAGATCCAGGCGGAAATTGCGCGTGCCTGGGCCGGGCCAGGTGAATTGTTTCGAGGCTCCGCCTTTGAGTTGCGCTAGGTCGCCGTTGACGGCTACGCCGAAGTCGTCTACTTGATCGGTGGGTTGCGGGCGCAGGGTGTAGCGGAGGTTGGGATCTTGTCCGCTGTCGCCGTAGACGGCCCGGGAGAATTTCATCATCTGGCTGATGTAGCGCACGAACACCGGATTGATGGGGGTGCTGCCTTGCGGCGAGCACTCGCCGTTGGGGCATTGCATTACGCTCTTGAGCGAGGACTCGTAGAAGGTCCACAGTTTGCCGGTTTGCGGGCGCAGGATACTGCCTAGTTCGTCTAGTGTTACTTCGGCGGTGGCGGTGGGGTTGAAGGGGAATTTTGCGGTGAGCGGGTTGAAGGCTGCGCAGAATGCTGCGCCGCCGGCGCGGAGGTCGCCTCCGGCTAGGTTGTCTAGATAAGTTATGGGTTGCAGCAGCAACTCTTCGGTGCGTTGGTCGATGTGGGCTTCGGGGTCGGGCGGAAACGTGGCCGAGAGCTGGCGCGCGCTGAGGCGCGCTGACTGGGCGTTATCACGCGTTGACTGTTCGCCGCTGGGATCTTTGTTGGCGGCGCGGTCTACTGCTTGCTGCAGATTCATTAGACCGCCGTTGTAGCTTTGGTTGGGCTGCACTATGTACTGCTGCGCTTGGGACGGCGGGACTACGGCTTGTACGGCTTTGAATTTGTCGGAGACGCCGGGGAGGTCGACGGCGGTGTTCTGCGAGGTCCACCACATTAGGGCTAGGAGTGGCGCGCCGCTGCCGGTTAGTAGAGTTAGTTTACGCGAGGCGTCCTGATAGTTGGCGTAGCGGTTCACGTTGCTGCGGCGGAGGACGTTGCGCCATTGTTCGATGTAGTCCTTCGTATAGAGATCGAGGATGCCGCGTTCCATCGCCGCGCGGTCGACACCTTGCGATTGGTAGGGGCCTAGCACCCACTGCTCGCCGCCGAAGTTTTGGCGTTTGATCTGGTCTTGCATGAATTTCCAACCGTCGCGGGTGAAGGCCCAGGCTACTTCTACAGTGCTGGTGACGGCGTCGGCGGTGCCGGGAAATTTGCGGTTGAACGTCGTGGGGGGATTGTTCTTGGCGGACTCGGCTAGCAGAAATTGGTAGACGCGTTGGACTCCAGAGAATTTCGATAAGTAGCTACGGGTGCGGTCTACGGCGGCGCTGTCGTTGTCGGCGGAATACGGGTTGCCGTGCTGGAGATCCTTCGCGTAGAAATCGAATTGCAGTTTCGCGAGGTCCATGCGGGGCTGGCCGATTTCGTTTTCATGTCCGGCGGACCAGCGGTTTTGTAAACGGGAAGCTAGAAAGGCTTGCAGGCTTTGGTCGCTGGAGCGTTTCCATTCTGAGGTGGTCAGCAGGTAGCTCTTTAGGGAATCGTAACCATAGCCGTAATCGTCGGTGGGGCCGGGAGCGAGCGGTGTGCGCTGGAGGAACGCTAGGATGCCGGCTTCGGTGGAACCGAAGAGCAACTGGTTGAACTTGGAATAGTAGACGCGGCGGACGCTGGGGAGAACGGAACTGCCGCTGTAGAGGCCCCAGCGCAGGTGCAGGGGCGCGCCGTTGTATTCGTAGTCGGTGAGTTCGGCTAGGGACTGGCGCAGGGTGTCTAGTTTTCGTAACGAGTCTTCTGACGGTAACGGGGCGGCGGCGATTCCGGTTAGGCCGCGGGAGGCGTCTAGTGCTCGTTGTTCCAGGGAGCGGTTTCCGAAGAAAGAAACGATCAAAAGGATCGAGTAGAGCAGGCATAAACCGGCGGCGGTGGCGTAGAGGGCGCGTTTGAGCGTGCTGGTTTTGGTGCTGGAACCGCTGGCCCGGCGGGCGGATTCGTCGGCTAGGATTACGTCGTTGAATAAGTGTCCTAGGAACAGCCACTGAGGAACTTTTCGCGATCCACCGCTGGGTCCTGCTTGCGCTTGTTGGGCGCGGCGCTGGGCTTCGACTCCTACGCGGAACATGCCGGTGGCTCCGCTGACTCCGGCTTGTTCGACGGGAGTGGCTAGGGGAGCGGCGGCTACTTCGGTCATGGTGACGGGGCGCACTCCGGAGAAATAGAAGCCGCGCAGGAAGGGGCTGACACGAAGCTGGCTGGGGCGTCCGATGTCGACCAGAAATTGTACGAGGGCGCTGCGGAGTTTGCGGAATTCGCGGGGGAATTCGTAGGACTGCGGAAGTTTGTCGGCGTCGGTTTCGCGGGGGAGCAGGCGCAGGCGTTGGTCGCAGAAGGTGTGGAAGAGTTGGGTGAATGCTGCGGTGAGGCGCTGGTTTTCTTCTTCGCCGTAGACGCCGGAGGCGTTGGCGGGGCGCATGGGCAGAGTTGCGCCTACTACCTGGCCGGATTCTTCGTTGCTGAGGTTGCGGACGAATTCGGCGAAGTAGGGGAGGCGATCGGCGCGGGTGAACAGGACGTATACGGGGAAGCTGACGCCCAGGATTTGCGAGATTTCGCCGAGGCGGGCTTGCAGATAGCGGGCGGCGTTGGCGATGGACTCGGCGGCGCCTTGGCGGGTGAAGGTTTCGAGGTCGAAGCACAGCAGGACGGCGCGGGGAGCTTGTCCGCCGCCGAGCGATTTTAACTTTCCGGGTTGCAGCTTAGAAACGAGGCGCGACCAGGCTTGCGGATTTCCCAGCACTGCGCCGCCGGCTTCGACGAAGACGTTGCCGCGCGCATAGAAAATGTTGGCGGTGCGCGTGGGGGTGACGGCGTTGTCTTGATACACTTGGCCGGCTAATAATTCGGGTTCGATGCCGGATTGCAGGATGGTGCTGGTTTTGGCGGTGCCGCGGTCGCCGATCACGAAGATCATGGGGAGGTTGGCGATGCCGGCTCCGGCTTTGGATTGGGCGAGGCGGGCGTTAGCGTCGCGGATGAGAGGGTCGGTTTCGTTCGCGCCGGTGTCGGCGGAACTCGAACCGCCTCCGCTGGCGCCGCGGCGTTCTTGGGCTTTTCTTTGGAAGTAATAAAACAGGGCGGCGGAGGAGAGGCCCAGGGTGCACATCAGGCCCATGAAGAAATACCAGCGGGGTCCTTCTAGATGGAGCAGGCTGCCGCCTAGCACGCCGATCAGCATGAAGAAGACGAAGGATCCTGCGGAGGCCCAGTAGAAATTCATAGCAGGCGCCTCGCGATGGTTTCGAGGTTATCGGCTCCGGAATTTAAGAGCAGGTAGAAGCCGGCGTATAGCAGGACCACGAGGCTGGCGCAGCCTGCGGCGATCCACAGCAGGCGGGTTGCCCAGGGGTCGCTGCCGCTATTGAACGGGGGGTCTTGCGGGAGGCGCCAGGCTGTCGACAGTTCCCCGCCCTGCTGGCGGATGCGCTGGATTTTGTCGGCGGTCTGCATGGTGATGGCGCGCAGGTCGCCGCGGCCGCCCATGCTGTAGCGGCCCTCGAATCCCAGCAACAGACAAAGTTGATACACCTCTAACAGGTCAGCGAGTTCGTGGGAGTCATTGCGGGCCATCAGCTTCTGAAGATTCTGGAAGAAGATTTCGCCGGCGATGTGGTGGCCGTAGCGTTCCTCTTGCAATGGCTGCCGGGGCCAGTCAACGAAAACAGGGTTGCGCAGATTCAGGATGGAAGCATCCAAGAAAGCGATGACGGCGAAGGTGGCGAGTTCGATGTCCTCGGCGCTGTAGCCGCGGCGGCGGGCGTCTTCGTCGGCTTGCCTTACGGCGGCCCAGATTTGGGCGCGGAAGGAGGGGGCGTCGGCCACCTGCTGGCGGTTGGAGCGGAGGCGCTCGCCTACGGTTAACAATTCCTGGAAGCAGTACGCGAGGTTTTCGACGCGGCGCTGCGCCGGCTGCGGGTGCATGTCTTCAGGCCTCCAAAATTACTAGCAGTTCCACGGTGGGGTCTGGCAAATCGCCGGGGACATACAGGCCTAGCTGGCGGGTTTGCACGACGTGATCCCAACAGGGGCCGGAGCGGCTGACGCTGAAATACTGGTAGTCAGCTTTGACGGGAATGGCGGAGGGGGGCACGGGGAGGTGCGTCAGGGCCATACCGGGGAGCGCGCGCTTGACCAACTGCGGCACGAAATCCTTGGAACACAGCTTTACGAGATGCGGGATCTTGGCGATTAGATCCGGTTCACTGACGCGCGAGCGCACGGCGAAGATCCAGCGGGCTTTGTCTAGGACGCGCTGATCGGTGACGGCGGCTTCGTAGAAAAAGTCGGCGCGCTTGACGAGCGGGATCTCGACGTATTGCGTGGGGACGATGGTTTCGAGGTGAATGCGGAGGTGTTCGTCGAGCGCTCCGAAGCATTTGTCGAGGTTGCGGTGATCGTAGAGCGGCAGGTCGCGCGGGTGCGATTCGTTGGCGAAGGTGCAGAGGGCTCCACCTAGCTTCAGCATGTCGACGAATAATTCTTCCGGGTGGCCGCGCTTGGTGTGGTATTGGTGGCGCAGCGGAGCCAGCGAGGCGTTCACGGTATGCAAGAGCCAGAAGTTGGCGATTTCGCGCGTCGAGAATTCGGCCCACGATTTTTCTTTGCCGCCGCCCGCGGAGCGGGAGAAACGCGAGCTTTTTTCTTCCAGGATTTCTATGAGGCGTCCGAGAATCGACATCAGGCGGTCACTAGCACTGATCTCTACTGAGGGCGGGATGAAAGACTCGTCGAAGATGAAGTGGCCGGAGCCGTCGCGCATGATGCGGGCTATGGGGAGCGTGACCAGGTCTCCGGGATTTTCAGTATCGAGCAGGAGCTTGATGTTTTTGCGGCCGATGTGGACGGGCTTTTCGTCGCGTCCTGTAGTCTCATCGTGGAGCATTTGGATTTCGGCCCGGAAACGGAGGGCTCCGTTCTCTTGCGATAACGACGCGGTGTCGCCGGGGGTTAGCGTGTTGGCGCCTTCGGGACGGCGGGGGGCTACGGCCAGCATGATGGTCACGGTGTCGCGGACTGCTGGGAACAAATCGGCAATATTTCGTGGTTCCGGGAGAGGGTCGCTTTCGGGCATGTGGAAAACCATGCCGTCGGGGAGGATGCCGCGGGCGTGGACGAGCGAGACCGTTCCGTTTTTTAGGGCTTCTGCATCGAGTAAGGCGCCGACGAGGCCCCAGGGTTCGAACCATAGGGCGGCGGTGGTGAAGCCGATGGAATCCTCGAAATACCGGCTTTGTGCCTGAAAATGGTGGGGCCCGAGGTACATGCCTTCCGACCAGACCACCCGTGACAGGTATTTCATGATTCGAAGTCCTACTGTATCAAAGCAGAAGCGCGCGGGGCACGCGATACGGGAAAGACCTTAGTGGCGGTGTTCCTGTTGGGCGGCGGTTTGCGTGGTGGTGCAATGGGTTTCGGCCAGGATGCACTTCACGTGTTCGAACTGGATGGTGGTGTGGAGGATGTGGAAGCGTTCGCAGAGGACGTCGTTGATGCGGCGGAGGATGGAGTCGCTTTCAGACGGCGGCATGTCGTCGATCAAGATGTGGCAGCTTAGGGCGCGGGAGTCTGAGCCCAGGCTCCAGATGTGGAGATCGTGGACGTCGATGACTCCTTCCACATGGCTGAGTTCCGCGGAGACTTTTTTTAGTTGGAGGCCTTTGGGGAGGCCCTCTAATAGGATGTTGAGTGAGTCGCGGATGATGCCCCAGCCGGACCACACGATCGCTACGCCGATTAAGATTGACAGGATGGGATCGATGACATGCCAGTTGGTGTAGCGGATGGCGACGGCGCCGAGGATGATGGCGGCGGAACTGGCGGCGTCGCCGGCCATGTGGAGCCAGGCGGCTCGAACGTTCAGATCGTGGTGATGGTGGCCGTGTCCGCCCAGGGCCCAAGCGATGCCCAGGTTCAGGACTAACGCGATCGCCGCGACGATCATCATGATGTTGGCTGCTACCGGCTCGGGGTGGATGAGGCGCTGGTAGCTTTCGTAGAACAAGACGGCGGCTAGGAGGATCAGCGTTAGCGCGTTGACGAATGCGGCTAACACTCCGGCGCGTTGATAGCCGTAGGTTCGGGTGTGGTCGCCGGGGCGGGCTTGCAGGTAGATGCCGAAGGCGGCTAGCAGGAGGGCGAAGGCGTCGGTAAAATTGTGGCCGGCGTCGGAGAGGAGCGCGAGGCTATGGGCGGCGAAGCCGGCGGCGGTTTCGAAGACTACGAAGGCTAGGGTCAGGACCAGGGAGATGATTAGGACACGCTTCATCCTGCTGTCATCGCTCGCTAACTGGGGTGCGTGCGGATGCTGGTGTCCGGCAACCATCTCTACCTTCATCCTACAACTACGGAGGAGAGCAGCGTATTTTGCGAGGCTTTGTTGGCGGACCAGACGAGGGTTATGTCTCCGTCACAGGCGTTCATAAGGATGTGATCGGTTTTCGCGGCGCATTCCATTAAGAATGCGGGGGCTACGTCTGCTCCCGATGTCAATCGGCTGGGCATGGATGATAGCAACGCGCAAGTCATATCCCAAAATTCACCGATTTCGATGAAGTAATCTACGTTGGCAATGGAAATGTCGCCACCGGGGAGGAAAACGTAGATTTCTATTGGAAATTCGGATGGTTCTTCCTTATTCCTTTTCACATAGCCTATTGGCGAGGGCGCCGAAAATGGGTAGCTCCGACCCGAACGCAGACTCGGCTTGTGAAGCAGCGCCAACCTATCAGTTCCGTTTGCAAGATAAGACTGCGCGAGCGAGTGCGTCTTCTCTCGCGAAGTCCAATCGCCCTCTTGTCGTTGTCTTTCTTCCATATTAAAGAGACCCTCATCCAGGCTCAACGAATCGAGATCCGTGGGTACTCTGGGAAAATAGGCGAATACGCATCCGGAGGCCAAGTCCCGCTCAGATAGGTATTGCCACATACCACCCCAGCGAATTAGCTTCGTGCGAATGTAGTCGACTGCGCTTTGGCCGAAGTCGATCTTTGCGGACACGGGGAGCGGCCTATTTCTTTACTGCGGATTCGACGGCTTCTAGCTCTTTACCGGCGTCGGCCCATTTGCCTTGGGCGGATAGCTGGCGGTAGCGGTCTAGGTGCATGCGGATGTTTTCGATTCGTGGGTCGGAGGTGGGCGGGGGGGCGGCGGTTGAAGTCGTCGCTTGCGAACTCGGGGGGGGCTGGATCTGTACTGGCTTGCCGCCTTGTATCGACTGCAACTGGGCTAGGGCTTGATCATAGGTGTCAGCGTAGATCAGGGTGCTGCCTCTCACTAGCGCCACCTTTTTCAATTGCGGCATGCGGGCTTGGGCGGCTTGGATGTAGATGGGGGCTACATATAAGAAGGTCTGGTCGATGGGGAGGGTCAGGATTTGGCTGCGGAGGACTTGGCTGCCTTGC
>Ga0157378_10003809_pt1 | contig 13354 bp, 12 predicted proteins | sample M65metaG_FD_115309 | JGI IMG/M metagenome (GOLD analysis project Ga0157378, IMG submission 115309) | Miscanthus rhizosphere microbial communities from Kellogg Biological Station, Michigan, USA - M6-5 metaG | ecosystem: Host-associated > Plants > Roots > Rhizosphere > Soil | place: USA: Michigan...
TGGGGAGAATACGAGTCTGGTAGACGCTTCCATTCGACCAGGCGACGAGGAAGCTGGCGCCGTCAAAGACGACATCAGCCGAGGTGTTGTAGTAGCCACCGTCGCCGATGAACATGGGCGGCTGGTCATTGACCTGGGCGAGAATCCGTTCATAGCCCGAATCGGCACGATCGCGCCAGACGACGATCGTCGCGCCGGCGCCCCTCGCCGCGACGGGTGAGTAGGACTTGCGTCCGGCCGGCGTCGTCGCAACTGTGCCGGCGGCCATGACGACCGCGTTTCGACCATCGCCTTCGATCCAGACAGGAACGCCCTTCATCGATAGATCCTGCTGTTCGGTGACGCCGAGACTCGCGAGCACGCTCGACGCATCAACGAGTGCCCTCACCGTAGGTGCGCTGCGCGTGTACACGTTGTCGCCGTCACTCCAGGCGAGAACGACTCCATCCGGGGTCCGCGCCGATCGTATCCCCCAACCTGATGGCTGCAGGTCGAATACAGGGCCGAATGCCAGGGTCGTAGCGTCAATGGGCGCCGAGTGCAATGCGTGGTTAGTGCTCCAGGAAAGCAGAAAGTCGCTGCCATCGCTGGATAGAAGAAGTTCGTTCGCTTCCGCTCCGATTGATGAGCTTGCGAGAAACGACTGGCCAGATTTCATCTCGAGAAACTCGACGCTTTCGGATGTCGTCCAGGCAATCAGGATTCGCTGTCCGGCAGCGGTCGCCGCTACGGCTGCGTTGCGCGGAACATGGTGGACGAGTGTGGACACATCGAATGTTCCATCCTCGTGAATGACTGCGTCCCGGATCGCCCAGTCACAAGCTGTGTCGCACAGCCAGTCACTGTAGATGACGTGGTACGTGTCGCCGAAAGCGAAAGCCACGGGGCTGAAGCCACCAGCCCCTTTCGAGATCTTCGCGGTAGTCCGCGTGAAACCCCGGTCGTCCAGAATCATTCCTCGAAGCTCGTATGGATCCGAATACAAGAGCAGATAGCTGTTGCCGTTCGAAATGAGGTCGTCGAGATATCCGTAGCCGGGGACGCCTTGCGTTGTGGACCCGGCCGTTCCGATCCAGATCACTTGCCCGCGATCCTGAATGGCGACGAGGGGTGGTGTTCGTCCGTTTGCAGCGATACGTGCCCTCGGCATCGAGCTCGCCAATCGTGCAGCGGGTCCCTTCGGACGGCCGAACGAATCGAGCTGCGCAATGCGGATGCTGGAGTCGAACCAGATCGCCGCGAGCGAATGACCGTCCCACGCGATCGACGGCGAGAACTGTCCGCCAGTCTCCGATCCGATCGAAGGTGACGACAGCGGCGTTTCGTTTGTGACGACGAGCGTCGCGGCGTTTGTCGTGGTGGCGAGAAGAAGTACGAACAGCGCTGCAGGCCGCATGCGCTGATTATGCGCTTCGCGTTGATCTGTTTCGGAGCTGAAGAGCGGGAACGATGCGACCGGGCTACCCGGTCTTCGCGATCTTCCGTCTGCGCGCATGCAGACGATCCATCAGCTTGGTCGTGGAGCGCACCTGCTCGAGGATCTTCTCTTCGAGCCCCGAGCCCTTCATCGAGAACGACTTTGCGCGGCGGAAGACGGCGCGTGCGCGGTCCTTCTGTCCGCTCTCGAGCAGGGCCATGCCGAGATGCATGAGGTTCGTCGCAGTCGGACCGAGATCGGCGGACTTGGAGAGAAAGTCGACAGCATTGCCGAAGTCGCGGCGCTTGAAGTAGACCCAGCCGAGTGCCGCGAGCGGAAACTGCTTGAGCTCCTTCGGCGAATAGCGCAGCGCGAGTTGCGCACTCTCCAACGCTTCGTCGAGGTTCTCTTCCATCTCCGCGAAGTTGTACGCCTTCTCGTAGTACGCGATCGATTTCGAGTAGTTCGAGTGATAGTCGCGCAGCATCTCTTCGAGCGCGCGATTCGCTTCCTTGAAATTGCCTTCGGCGCGCAGCGCTTCGACGAGTGTCGTGTATGCAGCAGCGGCGACAACTTCCGTCGGATGCTCTTTCAGGATGCGGCGTGCGACGGCGATCGCTTCTCCGTTGAGGTCGAGATGCGAGCAGAGGAGAGCGTATGGCATCAGGATGCTGACGTTCTCCGGATCGTTCTGCGATGCGCGCCGATAGAGATCGAGCGCTTCTTTGTAGCTGCCTTGACTGACCAGGCCTTCCGCTTCCTTGAACGCTTCCGCCGCCGGACCCTCGGGCGGAACGTGTCCGGAGATTCCTTCGTAGATCTTGACCGCCTGCTGGTACTCCATCTTGTTGGGATTGAGCTCCAGTGCTTCCTGGAAGCATTGGATCGCTTTGCGATTCCAGTTGCGGTCGAGGTAGCAGAGGCCGAGGTGATAGATCGCTTCTTCGTAGTCGGGATCGAGTTTGAGTGCGGCCTGGAACGAGCGGATTGCGCGCTCGAGCTGTCCCTTCTCGTAGAAGATCGTGCCGAGGAGGAAGTGCGCCTGGGGGATGCTCTCGAGCTGAATCGCTTTCTCGAGAAACTTCTGCGCGCGAAGCAGCTTTCCTTTGCGCGCGTAGATCGCGCCGAGGGAGAAGTATGGGAGAAACGATTCCTGTGAGATCTGAATCGCGCGGCGCAACCAGCGCTCCGCGCCCTTGAGATCCTGGCGCTCGTGCAGCAGCACGCCATAGAACACGGCAGCGTCGAAATGATCCGGCAGCACTTCGAGCGTGCGCTCGAGATACGACTTCGCGCGATCGAGATCGCCGCCGTTGAAGAACATCTCGCCGAGGAAGAACGAGAGCTCGTAGTTGTCGCGATCGAGTTTGAATGCTTCTTCGAGCGCCTTCATGCCGCGATCGGGATCGAAGGCATCGATCGCTGCTTCGGCTTCCGCGATCAGCTCTTTGAAGCGATCCTTCTTCTCGCCGTGGAAGAGCGACATGATGCGATCGCGCCGGTCGGTGAAGCGCTGCTTCTTTTCCAGCGCGAGCATCTGCTCGCCCATCTTCGATTCCCACAACTCGACCAGCTCGTCCGCGGAGACGAGATTCTTTTTCTCCAGGAGCTCTTTGACGGAGAGCAGGCCTGTCTGATTGATGAAGATGGCGCGCTCGTGCTTCTGCACGGCTTCGACGACGGTGCGCAGCGTATCGGCGGAGCGCTTGACGATTTCTTCGATCGCCGAGACACGCTCGAGAAGATGCTCGTCTAACGAGACGTCATCATCTTCTTCGTAGTCTTCCGCCTCTTCCTCTTCAAATGAGGTAATGCCGGAGAGGACGAGCAGCTTGTTCTGGCATCGGTAGCAGAACTCACGCTCGTCGTCGTTATAGGCACCGCAGGTCTGGCAGAGCATGATTGTCGTGCGCAGTTAAACACAAAGTGGGTCGGGTGTAGTCCATGGGTGTTGTCAGTTCATCCCGAGCGCAAGCGAGGGATCAACGGAGGCACCGCGCTACGCGTCCTTCAGGAGTTCATGTTGCGGGAAACGTTCTCCCGGTGCCGCCGCTGATCCCTCGCTTCGCTCGGGATAAACTCAGTACGAATAGAACCCGCGTCCGCTTTTCCGCCCGAGCCAGCCTGCATCGACCATCTTCACGAGCAGCGGGCATGGCCGATACTTCGGATCTCCGAAGCCATCCTCCAGCACGCGGAGAATTGCGAGACAGACATCGAGTCCGATGAAATCAGCGAGTGTCAGCGGACCCATCGGGTGATTCATGCCGAGTTTCATCACGCCATCGATCGCCTCTGGAGTCGCAACACCTTCGTACAGCGCGAAGATCGCTTCGTTGATCATCGGCATGAGCACGCGATTCGAAATGAAGCCTGGATAGTCGTTCACTTCGATCGGCGTCTTGCCCATGCGCTTCGAGAGATCCTCGACACGCTGCCAGGTCTCGTCGTCCGTCGCGATGCCGCGGATGACTTCGACGAGCGTCATCACCGGCACCGGATTCATGAAGTGCATGCCGATCACTTTCCCCGGACGCTTCGTTGCGGCCGCGAGTTTCGTGATCGAGATCGACGAGGTGTTCGAGGCGAGGATGCATTCGGGCTTCGTCAGCTTGTCCAGCTTCTCGAAGAGCTGAACTTTCGCTGCGAGGTTCTCGATGATTGCCTCGACGACGATGTCGGCATCCGCGACTGCGGTGTCGATGTCGGTCGTCGCCTTGATGCGGTCGAGAATCGTCTGCTTCTCGTCGGCGGACATCTTTCCCTTGTCGACGCCGCGCTGGAGATTGGATGAGACCGTCTTCATACCCCGGTCGAGGTACTCCTGCGAGACGTCGACGAGCGTGGTTGCGAAGCCGCTTGCGGCGGCTGTATGTGCGATGCCGTTGCCCATGGTGCCGGCACCGATGACGACGAACTTTTCCATCGGATCCATCCTCTGAGCGGGCGATGTGCCGCCGCTCACAAAGCGGGCGAATCTATATCACGTTGCAGGGGGCGGCGAACCCGCGTAACATCATCGGTCCGGAGCGCCGGTCAGAAGCCCCAGAAATGCTTCATGTGCGGTGCAGTGATCTCAGAAGGGATCCTGTGTAAGAAGTGCGATAAGCCCCGCAACAAGAAATCGGAAAGCGAAACACCGGTCGTTGCGGCCGTCGCTGCTCCTGTACCCGCACCGCCACCTGCGCCTGCAGCCGTTGCTCCTCGCGCTGCGGCAACTTCAGCACCCGCGTCTAAACCCGCAGCACCTTCAGGTTCACCAGGTGCACCTGCGGCGGCAGCAGCCGTCGCGCTCGACGCTTTTCCCAAAGCACCAGTGCTGCCGTTTCCCGTGGAGTCGGCATCGCCTGCGCTGACGAGCGTGGTGAGTTTGCTCATCGCGACCGCGGTTCCTGCGGTACTGCTCGGTGCCGACAAGACGGTCAAGTTCGTCAGCGATGAAGCGACGAAGTTGTTCGGCGCCTCGCAAACGGAGATGAAGTCTCTCAAGTTCATCGAGCAGCAGATCGGCACACGCATCGGCGCGCTCTCTGTACCGACGATGGCCGGGCTTCATATCGGCGGCCGCAACGTTCTCTATTCGCTCGTCCCGCTTTCCGGCGGCGCGAGCGGTGCCGCGCTTGTCTTTCGTCCTGCTGCTGAATCGCACGCGTCGTTCGCGACATATGTGCGCGAGACTGTGTTCGGTCCGTTGCGCGGCCTGCACGACTCGCTCGTCGCTGCCTCACGCACTCGTGGCAACGATCCCTTCCTCGTCCTTGGCGACGCCGCCGGAACGGTCGAGCAGATTCTTTCTGCGCTGGAGCTTGCGCCGGAAGTCGAGGAGCAGGAAGCGAAGCCGCGGCAGGTCACCGTCACCGATGTCGTGCGGCGTGTCGCAGATCGTTTCGTCCCGTTTGCGGAGCTCAAGAGCGTGCAGCTGCAGGTTGACGCGCAGGATCTCGAAGAACATTTCGCGGATCACGATCAGCTGGCCGAGGCGCTGAGCATCCTGATGGACAACGCGATGCACTATGTGCCGGGCGGCGGCCAGGTCGTCGTCGGCGTTCGCTGGATGGAGCACAAGGGCAAGCCGCTGCTGCTGTTTTTCGTGATGGACAACGGAGCGCTGGTGCCGGAGGCTTTGCGCACGTCGATCTTCGAGCCGGAGTACGTCTGGAATCCGTCATCGCCGGAGCGCACGGGCCGCAGTCTCTTTCGCGCGCGCGAATTTGCGGTGGCGCATGCCGGATCGGTGTGGGTCGAGTCGAAGACGGGCAAGGCATGCACGTTCTTCCTGCGTGTGCGCCCCGACGGGTCGCGGTAGCGCCTGTCCTACACACTTCTGTAACCGCGGAAATCTTTGCGGCATCGTATCGTTGCAACTGCAGATTCCATGTTCAGCAAGCTCCTCCTCGCCCTCGCGATTGCGCTGCCGCTCACCGCGCAGCAACACACAGACATCACGATCAACTCGGTGATTGCCGAGATGAACCGTGAGCGCGCAGAGATGGGACTTCTTCCACTGCGTGAAGACTCCCGGCTCGAGGCCGCGGCCAATGACCGCATGAAAGACATGGAAGACCTGGGCTACTGGGCGCATGTGTCGCCCGATGGCCGCGTGCCATTCGTCTGGTACCACCCGCATGGATACAACTACTCGAATGCGGGAGAGAATCTCGCGTCAGGATTCGAGACGGCAGAAGTGCTGATGGAATCGTGGATGGAGTCGCCGGGTCATCGAGACAACATCATGAATCCGCTTTACTCCGATTGCGGCATCGCGATCATCGACGGCTCGACGACCGGACCTGCCACAGGCAAGTCGATCGTCGTCCTCTTCGGCCGCCCAATGGTCGAATATGTCGAGGAGCCGCCGGTCAGGCGACCGGCATTGTCGGCTCCTGCGTCCGTGCCCAGGCCGTAAGGCCTCCCGTCAGGTTGAGCACGCGCGTGAAGCCGTTATCCAGCATGAAGTGCTGTGCGTGCGCGCTGCGTCCTCCCATGCGGCAATAGACGACGATTTCCTTGTCGCGCGGTACTTCTTCGAGACGCTGCGGAAGTTGTTTGAGCGGAATGTGGATCGCGCCTTCGAGATGGCTGACGCTCCATTCGTACGGTTCGCGTACGTCGAGGAGTGTGACGTCGTTCAGTTTTCCCGCAAGCTCGGCCGGGGTGATTTCGTGTTCATGCATGGGTGAGCAAAATCCTTCGTAGTCGATCAGCTGCGTGACCGCAGCGTGTTGTTCACAACGTTTGCGAAGCTTCATTGTGCGCCACGACGAACGAAGCGCATCGAACAGCAGTAAACGTCCGATCAGGGGCTCGCCGATTCCCGCGAGCAGTTTGATCGTCTCATTCGCCTGCATCGTCCCGATGATTCCCGGAAGCACTCCGAGCACTCCGCCTTCGGCGCAGTTGGGAACGAGATGCGGCGGAGGTGGCTCGGGATAGAGGCATCGATAGCAGGGACCGACTCGAGCATCGAAGACGGAGACCTGACCTTCGAAGCGAAACACGGAACCATAGACGTTCGGTTTGCCGAGGATCGTGCAGGCGTCGTTGACGAGATAACGCGTCGCGAAATTGTCCGTACCATCGAGCACGACGTCGTAATCGCGAAGGATCTCGAGCGCATTGTCGGAGCTGAGTGCCGTCGCGTGTGTCTCGATGACGACCTGCGGGTTCATCTCTTCGAGCCGCGCGCGTGCAGCGTCGACCTTCGCTCGTCCGACGTCGCTCGTGCCATAGAGGATCTGACGGTGAAGGTTCGTCTCGTCAACCGTGTCGAAATCGACGAGACCGATGCGGCCAACGCCGGCGGCCGCGAGATAGATCGCAGCAGGAGAGCCAAGGCCGCCCGCGCCGATGATGACGACGGAGCCGCCTTTCAAGCGCGCCTGGCCAGCTTCGCCGAAGTCGGGAAGAGCGAGTTGGCGCTGGTAACGATTGGTCATGGGACTGATAGGACGGATAGGACGGATGGGACTGATGGGTAGCTATCTATCGGTCCCATCAGTCCCATCCGTCCCATCCCTCCGCTCACTCACACCAACAACTTCGACACGATCTCCTGAATCTTCTTCCCGTCTGCCCGCCCTTTGAACTTCGCGGCCGCTTCCTTCATGACCTTGCCCATGTCTTTCTTCGACTGAGCGCCGGTCGCGGCGACGATCTCGCGAACTCCGGCTTCGAGCTCTTCGTCGCTGAGCTCGGGCGGAAGGTAGGTCTTGAGGATCTCGAGCTCCGATTGTTCCTTTGCGGCGAGCTCGGGACGATTGCCTTTCGTGTATTGCTCGATCGAATCCTGACGCTGTTTTACGGCCTTGCGGATCACGACCATCGTCTCTTCGTCCGACAGGTCGTGCTTCACTTCGATCTGCTCGTTCTTGATCGACGACTGGAGCATGCGCAGAACGGAGGTACGTTCTGCGCTGCGCGCTTTCATCGACTCCGTCAGGTCCGCCCGGACCTGATCGCTCAACTTACCCATTTGCGGACTCCTCTTTTCGTCATCCTGAGCGCAGCGAAGGACCCCCTGATTTCGGGGTGGGGATCCTTCGCCGTCTTCGCGGCTCAGGATGACACAAGTGCTATTCTCCGCGGCCATGTCCCTCGATCTTCCGGCGCTGCTTGTGGAAACGGGCGCGCTTCTCAGCGGACACTTCCGTCTCTCATCGGGATTGCACAGCCCGAACTACGTCCAGTGCGCGAAGCTGCTCGAGCATCCGCGCAATGCGAACGCGCTAGGATCCGCGTTGGCGGAGAAGGTGCGCGGACTCGACCTGCAGAAGGTCGTGGCACCGGCGATGGGCGGCGTCATCATCGGATATACAGTCGCGCAGGCGCTCGATCTCCCATCGATCTTCACGGAGCGCAAAGATGGTGCGATGACGCTTCGCCGCGGATTTCAGCTCGCGAAGGGCGAGCGTGTCGTGATCGTGGAAGACGTCGTGACGACGGGCAGGTCGACGCGGGAGACCGTCGCGGTCGTCGAACAATACGGCGGCGTCGTTGCCGGCTTCGCGTCGATTCTGAATCGCAGCGGGAAACACAATCCCTTCGATGCCCCTTATGAAGCGTTGATGGCTCTCGCGCTCGAGACGTATGAAGAGGCCGGCTGTCCGCTCTGCAGACGCGGCGTGTCTATCGATTCACCTGGATCGAGGTACTCGGGCAAATGAGCGAGAAGACGATCACGATCCGCAACCAGTCGCGCGAGCTGGAGATCGAGCGTGACGGCGTGAAGCATCGCGCCGGCGACCAGCAGATCGAGGTGCTCTCGATGCGTGGTCATGTCGCGGAGATCGTCATCGATGGAAGGACACACTCGGTTCCGTTCGTCGTGAATGGCAGCGAGGTGAGCTTCGCGTTCGATGGAGAGATCTACACGGCTGATGTCGCAGACAAAGGAGCCCGCACACGCGCGAAGCATCGCGATCACTCGATGAGCGCGCCGATGCCGGGCGTAGTCACGAAAATCCTGGTCAAGCGCGGCGATGCCGTCGCGAAAGGCGCGCCGCTGCTCATCCTCGAGGCGATGAAGATGGAGCACACGATCAACGCGCCGCGCGATGGCTCGGTCGCTTCCGTCAACTGCGCGGAAGGTGAGCTGGTGCAGCCGGGAGTTGAGCTGGTCTCATTAGAAGGATGAAGGATGAAGGCGGAAGGATGAAGACGGAAGGATTACCGCTTGGGAATCATCCTTCATCCTTCATCCTTCATCCTTCCATGTCATCCTTCATCCTTCCAAGAGATCCTTCATCCTTCTAATGAGAATCCTTGTCGACACGGTGCGCATCGTCGAAGTCGGTCCGCGCGACGGGCTTCAGAACGAGAAGGTCACGATTCCGACCGAGGCGAAGATCGCGTACATCACGGCGCTGGCGGATGCGGGGCTTCGAACGATCGAAGCCGGCGCGTTCGTCAGTCCGAAGTGGGTGCCGCAGATGGCGGATTCGGCAGAGGTTTATCGGGACATTCCGAAGGATCCAGGCGTCGACTATCCCGTGCTCGTTCCGAATGAAAAGGGACTCGCGCGTGCGATCGAGTCGGGCGTGAAGTCGATCGCGATCTTCACCGCGGCGTCGGAGAGCTTCAACAAGCGCAACATCAACATGTCGATCGAGGAGTCGATCGAGAACTATGCGCCGGTGGTTGCGCGGGCACGCGCGGAAGGTATTCGCGTGCGTGGCTATGTTTCCACTGCGTTCGGCTGTCCGTATGAAGGCGATGTGCCGCCCGAGAAAGTACTGGAAGTCGTCGCGCGTCTGCTGGATCTCGGCTGTTATGAAGTCTCGGTGGGCGACACGATCGGTGTCGGTACGCCGATGCAGGTGCAGGGAGTGATCGGCGTGCTCCTGCAGGTTGTTCCCGCGACGAAGCTCGCCATGCATTTTCACGACACGCGTGGAACGGCGCTGGCGAATACTCTCGCAGCGCTCGAGATGGGTATCGCGACATACGACGCATCGTCGGGTGGTCTCGGTGGTTGTCCTTATGCGCCCGGTGCATCCGGCAATCTCGCAACGGAAGATCTCGTCTACATGCTCGATCGGATGGGGATCGATACGGGCGTCGATATGAAGAGGCTCGTGAAGGCGTCGTCGATCATCGCGCCATTTCTCGATCATCCGCTGCCGGGCCGCGTGCTGCAGGCCTGCACCAGGGGAACGATGCCGTTCGCAACCGCGAGCACACTGCAGTAAGGCAGGCCGACGACTCTTCGACAGCCGACGGCCGATAGCCGACAGCCGGAAAAGCGAAACCTCGTGCGGTCCCATCCACCCCGCCGTGTCCGCGAATCCGCGAATCCGCGAGACCCCTACCGTGTCTGCGCGTACACTAGTGTCGTGCCTGTTGAAGGGTGGTCGGACGGCTGGTACATCGTTCCGTGGCAGGTCGTCTTCCGCGACATCGACGCATTCGGTCATGTCAACAACGCGGTCTTCTTCACCTACTTCGAGTGGGGGCGCACGCGGCTCTGGTTTTCGCTGACCGGCTTCGAGCAGCCGCATGAAATCGGATTCATCGTCGCGCGCGCCGAGTGCGACTTCAAACAACAGCTGAGCCTCGAGCCGTTCGAGATCCGCACGCGCGTCGGCGAGATGCGCAATACATCACTCGAATTCTTGAGCGAGATCAGACGCGACAATGGCCAGCAAATTGCTGCTACGGGTAGAGTTGTGGTCGTTTTCTATGAGTGGAAGCGACAACAAAAGGTAGACATCCCTGACGAATTTCGTCAGAGGGTCTCATCGTTGCAGGGATAGAAGGAGCTCGAACCTCAGATGCAGTCGGGACGTGTTCTGACTCATCCGGCGCTTGCACGCCAGCGCTTCCGCGAAATCGTGGAGAGGCCCGAGGAGCGTATCGATCTGGTGGAAACATCGCTCGTGATCGCGCTCGAAGATCATCCCGGGCTCGAGATCAGCCACTATCTCGATGAGGTTGGAACGTGGAGCGGCGTCGTGCGCGAGCGGCTTCATGGGTCGCGCAACGTGGACGAGATCGTCGAGTCGATCAACCACGTTCTCTTCGACGTTGAAGGCTTCCACGGCGAAGACGAGGACTACTACGATCCTCGCAGCGCGCTGCTGAACGAGTTGCTCGATACGCACGCTGGAACTCCGATCACGCTGTCGATTCTCTATCTCGAGCTGACGCGGCGCGCCGGTGTGGAAGCGGCCGGCATCTCGATGCCAGGGCGTTTCCTCGTGAAGTTCACGGGTGATTTCGGACAGGTGATCGTTGATCCGTTCGATGGTGGGCGGGTGTTGTCGACCGCCGAAATGCAGGCGATTCTCGACGAGCTCTACGGCGGAGGTGTGCGGCTACGCGAGCAGCACCTGCGGCCTCTTTCGCGCAAGCAGATCGTCGCGCGCGAGCTCGCACATCTGAAGTCCGCGTATCTTGCTCAGCACGATCTGACGCGTGCGGACGCATCAGCGGATCGACTGCTGATCCTCGACGAGCGCGATCCATTCGAGCTGAAGGACCGTGCATCACTCGCGATGCAGATGCACGCCTATGCGGTCGCCATCGAATGTCTGGAGCGTTATCTCGCACTACAGCCGCACGCGGACGATAGATCGCGAATCCGGGAACAGATCGCCTACCTGAGGGCGTGGATCGACCAGAACTGAACGCCGGTTCATGCTGAGCGAAGCGAAGCATCAACGACGGCGCCGGGACATATGACTGGGAAAAACGCTGGCCATGACGTGATTCGCGTGACGCCTTGGTTGACGCTTCGCTACGCTCAGCGTGAGGACGACGACAGGAGCGCGCAGAGGGGTTTGTCTGCGCTACTATTCAGCATCCCGTGATCACTGGTTTCAACACGGACATCCGTCATAACGACAAGGTCTACCACATCCAGACCGAGGACAAAGGTCTGTCCAATCCATACATCGAGTCGCTGGTGTATGTCGGTGGTGAGATTCTCGCGTCGAAGAAGACGTCGTACGCCGAACAGGCGAAGACGGGCGGCATCGACGAGAAGTGGATTGGCGGTCTGATGGAGCAGCAGCATCGGACGATGATCGCGGCGATCAAGCGCGGTCGTTTCGACGCACCCGCTGATTCGACGAAGAGCGGAATTCCTGCGGTGTCCGTTCCGACCGTGAGCGGAGTTGCGACACCTCCTCCCGCAGCGCAGTCCGGCCCGATTCCGATCGACGAGGCCAAGACGCTCGATCAGGTGATCATCGATTACCTTGCGTCCGAAGCGGAGAGCGAGCACCTCGAGCTCGCGCTGCTCAACGCCGTCGACTTCTATGCAGGCGCCGCGATCGAAGTGCGCGTCGCAGCACGCAAGAGCCTCTCGCAGAGTCCGATTGCCGCAGCCGCAATCGAAGTCAAAGTGATTTCGACGGTCGAGCCGCCGCGCGTGATCTTCCGCGGCAAGACCGCCGGCGATGGCACCGCAATCGTCCGCTGCAACATCCCCGCGTTCCGCGAAGGGACCGCCGCCGTGATCATTTCAGCGCAAAGCTCGATCGGGAACGACGAGGTAAAGCAGCTGGTGAAGCGGAAAAAATGATTACTGAGTGCTGAGTGCAGAGAAAATAGTTCTGAGTTCTGAGTGCTGAGTTCTGAGTGCCGGAGCCAAAGGCTGGCAGCATTCAGTACTCAGTACTCAGTACTCAGACCGGAGTACTCAGCACTCACCTTGCATTACCCTTCCCCCGCATGTTTCGTAGTCGACTCTCGCGCACGCTGGCACTGCTCGCCGGCATGGCGGTCACGCTGTACGTCCTCGCCAGTCTCTATCTCCCGTCTTCACGCCGCCTGATCCTCGGCGTGAACAAGCGGAGTGGCGCTGTCCGTCTGGTGCAGAACCGCGTGACGTTTCTGCCGCCCTTTCAGTTCTACCGGCTCGTGTTCGAGGAACGCGACGGCTATGCGCAGCACAGCGGAAGTATCCGCATCCTGTCGCAGGAGCGCGTCCCCGTCACGATCGGCTATCGCCTCCGCTTCACGATCAAGGGCGATCATGTTCCCGATGCGAAGACGCTCGTTGAAAAAGGCTGGAGCGCGTGGGTCGGTGCGCGCGTTGCCGAAGCAGTGGACCTCGTAACGAGGCAGGTGCCGATCGAAGATCTGCTTTCACCGAGCTCGCGCTTCACCATGCAGCGCGATGTCCTGCGCCGCGCAGTCGCGACCTATCTGTCGAGGAGCGGATTGAATGTGACGGCCTTCGAGATCGCGCGCCTCGACGTCGACAAGGCCGCGCTGCTCCAGCGCAAGAAAGCGGATTTGCGCCGCGAAGCGCGCGGAGTCGCGGGACGCGTCGCCGTGTTCGCGATCGACGGCGCGGACTGGGAGCTCATCAACGAATTGATCGGCGATGATCAGCTGCCGAACCTCAAGGCTCTCGCACGCGGTGGTACGACCGGAACGGTGCAGGCGATCGAGCCGATGGTCTCGCCGCTGCTCTGGACGACGGTCGCGACA
>Ga0157378_10003810_pt1 | contig 13352 bp, 8 predicted proteins | sample M65metaG_FD_115309 | JGI IMG/M metagenome (GOLD analysis project Ga0157378, IMG submission 115309) | Miscanthus rhizosphere microbial communities from Kellogg Biological Station, Michigan, USA - M6-5 metaG | ecosystem: Host-associated > Plants > Roots > Rhizosphere > Soil | place: USA: Michigan...
CCCGCCACGCGTCGATCCGCTGGATGACGACCGCGCGGCCCTCCTTCGGCGGCATCGGCCCGTCGCAGGTCGACCCGCGCTCCGGCGAGATCCTCGACGCCGACATCGGCATCGACCCGGTGCGCTTCCGCAACCGGCGCTTCCAGCGCGTCGAGCAGATTCCCGATCCCGCCGCGATGCGCGGCTTCATGAAGAACGTCGACGCGCTCTGCCAGATCGAGGAGTACGCCGCGCAGGAGAAGGGCTTCGCGCTCGACCTCCTTGAAGCGCGGGGCGACATCGATCCCGACGGGCCGGCCGCCGAGCAGTTCGTGCTCGACGACCTGCGCGAGGTCGTGCTGCACGAGGTCGGCCATACGCTGGGCCTGCGCCACAATTTCCGCGCGTCGACGATCTACACGCAGGCGCAGCTCGACGACCCGGCGTTCACGGCGGCGCACGGCATTTCCGGCTCGGTGATGGAATACAACGCCGTCAACATCGCCGCGAAGGGTGCCAAGCAGGGCGCCTACAACATGACGATGCTCGGGCCGTACGACTACTGGGCGATCGAATACGCGTACAAGGAGATTCCGCCGGAGCAGGAGAAGGCGGAGCTCGCGAAGATCGCCGCGCGCAACAGCGAGGGGGCGCTTGCCTACGCGACTGACGAGGACGCCTCCTTCGCGATCGATCCCGAGGCCAACCAGGCCGACCTGGGCGGCGATCCGCTCGAGTTCGCCCGCCGCCGCTTCGTGCTGGTGCAGGAAATGTGGGACCGCTGGCAGAGCCGTCCGCTGAAGGAAGGCGAGAACTACCTCGTCTATCGCCGCGTCGTCGAGCGCGGGCTTCTCGCCATTTCCGGCGCCTCTACGAACGTCGCCAAGTACGTCGGCGGCGTCACCACGCTGCGCGATCACGCGGGCAGCCCGCGCGCGCCGCTCACGCCGGTGGACGTCGCCCGCCAGCGCGAGGCGCTGAAGATTATCGCCGACGGCCTGTTCTCGGCGGACAGCTTCCGCTTCAAGCCCGAGTTCATGCGCCGGGTGCAGGTCGACTGGCTCGACCGCAACGACACCTACGACATCGGCCTGTCGACGCCCGGCGTCGACTACTCGCTCAACACGCAGGTGCTGAACGTGCAGCGGAAGGTGCTGAACCAGCTGATGAGCGACACCGTCGCGCAGCGTGTGCTCGACAGCGAGGTCAAGACGAGCGATCCGAAGTCGATCGTGCGGCTGTCCGAGCTGTACGGCACGCTGTCCGACTCGATCTGGAGCGAGCTTCGCACCGGCCGCGACATCACGCCGATGCGCCGCAACCTGCAGCGCGAGCACCTCGCGCGGCTGGCGACGTCGCTGCTGCGTCCGAGCATGACGATGCCGGCCGACGCCCGCTCGCTGCAGCGCGAGCAGGCGCGGGCGCTGCGCCGCGAGATCGCAGCGGTGCAGAACAGGGCGTCGTTCTCGAAGGAAACGAAGGCGCATCTGGCGGAGGCGCAGAACCAGCTCGACGAAGCGCTGAAGGCGCCGATCGTCCGGCAGGCGGTCTGACGTTGGCCGAGGCCCGACGCGCCGCGGAGGCGCTGACGCTCGCGCCGCTCGACAACCGCGCACTGGCCAACCTGTGCGGGCCGCTGGACGCGAACCTGCGGCAGATCGAGGACGCGCTCGACATCGAGATCGCGCATCGCGGCGCCGAGTTCACGCTGACCGGCGCGCCGCAGCAGACCGCCCGCGCCGCCGCGGCGCTGACGCGCTTCTACGCCGACGCCGCGAAGCCACTCTCCGTCGACGACATCCAGCTCGGCCTGGTCGAGATCGCGACGCGCGGCGGCGCGACGCGCGCGGCGCGTCCGGTGGCCGAGGACGCCAGCGGCGCGCCGCTCTTGCGCACGCGCCGCGCGGACCTGCACGGCCGCACGCCGAACCAGATCGCGTACCTGAAAGCGATCCAGGCGCATGACATCGCGTTCGGCATCGGCCCCGCCGGGACCGGCAAGACGTACCTCGCCGTCGCCTGCGCGGTCGACGCGCTGGAGCGCGACGCGGTGAAGCGCATCGTGCTCGTGCGGCCGGCCGTCGAAGCGGGGGAACGGCTGGGATTCCTTCCGGGGGATCTTGCGCAGAAGGTCGATCCGTACCTGCGTCCGCTGTACGACGCGCTGTACGACCTGATGGGCTTCGACAAGGCCGCGAAGCTGTTCGAGCGCAGCACGATCGAGCTGGCGCCTCTCGCCTACATGCGCGGGCGCACGCTCAATCATTCGTTCATCATCCTCGACGAGGCGCAGAACACCACGCCCGAGCAGATGAAGATGTTCCTGACCCGCATCGGTTTCGGCACGAAGGCCGTCATCACCGGTGACGTCACGCAGATCGATCTCGCGCGCGGGCAGAAGAGCGGCCTCATCGAAGCGGAGCGCGTGCTGAACGGCGTGCGGGGCCTCGCGTTCGTGCGCTTCACCAGCGCCGACGTCGTGCGGCACCCGCTGGTGCAGAAGATCATCGACGCGTACGAACGCCACGAGGCGGAAAAGTAGGGTCAGAGACGGCTTTTCTCCTGCGCGCGCCATGCCGGTAGACTGCGCGGAAAGATCGCGACCGGCCGACAAGGAAAGTCGTCTCTGACCCTACTTTCGTTCCCCGTCTCCCTGACGGTCCAGTTCGACGTCCCGGCCGGCGCGTTGCCGCGCCGCGCGACGCTGCGCCGCTGGGTCGTGGCGGCGGCAAGCCGCCCGCTCCTCGTCACGCTGCGCTTCGTCGGCACGCGCGAGGGCCGCCGGCTCAACGCCGGGTACCGCGCCCGCGACTACGCGACGAACGTCCTGACGTTCGTGTACGATGACGTCGTCCCGCGGGCCGGCGACATCGTCGTGTGCGTTCCGGTCGTGACGCGGGAGGCGCGAGCGCAGGGGAAGACGGTGCGGGCGCATCTCGCGCACCTCATCGTCCACGGCATGCTGCATCTGCAGGGCTACGATCACGAACGCGGCGACGACGCCGCGCGGATGGAAGCGCGCGAGACCGCGCTGCTCGCCCGCCTCGGCTACCGCGACCCGTATGCCGCGCGCGCCGTCACGCGCCGCGCGCGTCCGGGCTGACCACGCCGATGGACGACGCCTCCGGCAAACCGGGCGACCGGCCGCGCCTGCTCGAGCGCCTCACCGCGCTCCTCACGCGCGAGCCCGAGGACCGCGAAGACCTGCTCGACTTGATGCGCGGCGCCTACGAGCGCCGCCTGCTCGACGCCGACGCGCTGTCGATGATCGAGGGCGTGCTGAGCGTCTCGGAAACGACGGTGCGCGACATCATGATCCCGCGCGCACAGATGGATTGCGTGTCGATCGACGACGATCCGCCCGACTTCCTGCCGCTGATCCTCGAGACGAAGCACTCGCGCTTCCCGGTGATCGGCGAGAGCAAGGACGACGTGACCGGCATCCTGCTCGCGAAGGAGCTCCTCAACTACTACGCGAACCCCGAGGGCTTCGTGCTGCGCGACACGCTGCGCCCGGCGGTCTTCGTGCCAGAGTCGAAGCGCCTCAACGTGCTGCTGCGCGAGTTCCGCGCGAACCGCAACCACATCGCGATCGTCGTCGACGAATACGGCGGCGTGTCGGGCCTGGTCACGATCGAGGACGTGCTGGAGCAGATCGTCGGCGACATCGAGGACGAGTACGACTTCGACGAGTCGATCGACAACGTCATTCCCGAGGCGAACGGCCGCTTCCGCGTGAAGGCGCAAACCGAGATCGCGGACTTCAACGCGCACTTCGGGACCTCCTTCGAGAACGAGGAGTTCCAGACGGTCGGCGGCCTCGTGCTGAAGGCGTTCGGCCGCCTGCCCAAGCGCGGCGAGGCGACGACGATCGAGGGACTGCGGTTTCGCGTGCTGCGCGCCGACAGCCGCCGGCTGCACACGCTGCAGGTCGAGCGCCTCGCGCCGCCGCCGTCGGCCGACGCCGCCGGCTAGCGCGCTTTGCGTGCGATGACTTCCGCGCGCGCGCTGGCGCTCGCCGCCGCCGCGCTGTGCGGTGCGCTCACCGTGTTCGGCTTCGCGCCATTCGGCCTCGCGCCGCTGCCGGTCGTCACGCTCGCGGTGCTGTTCGCGCTGTGGCAGCGCGCCGCGCCGCGCGAGGCCGCATGGCGGGGGTTTGCGTTCGGGGCGGGCCTGTTCGGCGCCGGCGTGACGTGGGTCTACATCGCCCTCGAGACGTTCGGCGGCATGCCGATGGCCGTGGCGCTCGTCGGAACGGCGGGCTTCGCCGCGTACCTCGCGCTTTGGCCGGCGCTCGCCGGCTACGCGGCGGCGCGGCTCGCGCCGCCCGGCTCGACGGCGCGCGCGGTGATCGCCGCCGCGGCGTGGACGCTCGCCGAGGGCTTGCGCGGCTTCGTGTTCACGGGGTTCAACTGGCTCTCCGTCGGCTACGCGCAGCTTCCGGGCAGCCCGTTCGCCGGCTACGCACCGATCCTCGGCCTGTTCGGCGTGTCGCTCGTCACGGCGCTCGCGGCGGCAATGGTGGCGCTCGCGATCGACGCGCTCGCGGACGGCGCCTGGCGTCGCGTCGCCGCGCAGGCAGCGATCGTCGTCGCGCTGATGGTCGGCGGCGCCTTCGCCTCGCGCATCGAATGGACGGAGCCCGACGGGCCGCCGCTCGCCGTGTCCCTGGTGCAGGGCGACATTCCGCAGGCGGAAAAATTCGACCCGAGGTTCCGCGAGAAGACGTTCGCCGTCTACGCGCAGCTCGCCGAGCGCAGCAAGGGACGCCTCATCGTACTGCCCGAAAGCGCGTACCCGATGTTCTCCGAGGACGTGCCGGACGACGTGATCCTGCACCTGGTGCGCACGGCGGGCGACCGCCGCGGCGACCTCCTGCTCGGCCTCTTCACCGCCGAGCCGCCGCTGCCCGGCAGCGACGATCCGCGCTTCTTCAATACCGTCGTGAGCCTGGGCGACAGCGACCTGCAGATCTATCGCAAGCGGCACCTCGTGCCGTTCGGCGAGACGATTCCCGGCAAGGCCGTCGTGGGCTGGTTCATCCGCAACGTGCTGGCGATTCCGCTCGCCGACCAGACCGCCGGTCCGGCGCGGCAGTCGCCGTTCGCCATCGCCGGCACGCGCGTCGCCGTCAACATCTGCTACGAGGACGCGTTCGGCAGCGAGCTGATCGAGGGTGCGCGCACGGCCGGCCTGCTCGTCAACGTCACCAACGACGCGTGGTACGGGCGTTCGATCGCCGCGTTCCAGCACAACCAGATCGCGGCGATGCGCGCGCTGGAGCTCGGGCGGCCGATGCTGCGCGCGACCAACACCGGTGTCACGTCCGCGATCGCGCACACCGGCCGCGTGATCGCGACGCTGCCCTGGTTCACCCGCGACATCCTCGAAGTGACGATCGAGGGCCGTCGCGGCGCGACCCCCTACCAGCGCTGGGGCGACGCGCCGGCGTTCGTCCTTGCCGCGGCAGTCGTTGCGCTCGCGGCGTGGAGCGCGCGCCGCCGGCGACGTTCCGTCGCGCGCTAGCTGGCCGGCGCGAATCCGTCAGGACGCTTCACCGCATCCAATGGACGTCCGTCGGCGCCGAACGCGCTTCGTCGCGCCCGGCCGGCACCGGGCGCCCGCGCGTTGCCCGGGGACGGCGCCCTGCCCATAATGCGCGCTCCTCCGCTCTCGGCGATCCGCCCATGCCTCTCGAACTGATCATCGACGGACTCTCCAAGACGTACCCGAACGGCGTGCGCGCGCTGCAGGACGTGACGCTCTCGATCCCGACGGGGATGTTCGGCCTGCTCGGGCCCAACGGGGCGGGCAAGTCGACGCTGATGCGCACGCTGGCCACGCTGCAGGAGGCCGATGCGGGCAGCGCGCGGCTGGGCGACGTCGACGTGCTGCGCGACAAGGACGCGGTCCGCCGGCGGCTGGGTTACCTGCCGCAGGACTTCGGCGTCTATCCGAAAGTGTCGGCGCAGGACATGCTCGACCACCTCGCGCGACTGAAGGGCCTCGCGAACGCGGGCGAGCGCAAGGACGTGGTCGCAACGCTCCTGAAGCAGGTCAACCTGTTCGACGTGCGCAAGAAGGCGCTGGGCGGCTTCTCGGGCGGGATGCGGCAGCGCTTCGGCATCGCGCAGGCGCTGATCGGCAATCCCGCGCTCGTGATCGTCGACGAACCGACCGCGGGGCTCGATCCCGAGGAGCGCGTGCGCTTCCACAACCTGCTCGCGGAGATCGGCGAGAACGTGATCGTGATCCTGTCGACGCACATCGTGTCCGACGTCTCCGACCTGTGCAGCGCGATGGCGATCATCCACCAGGGACGCGTGCTGCTGAAGGGCGATCCCGCGAAGCTGACGGCCGCGCTCGCGGGGCGCGTATGGCAGAAGACGATCGAACGGGACGCGCTGGACGCGGCCAAGGCCGCCTACCCGATCGTCGCGACGCGCCTGACCGGCGGCAAGACGCTCGTCACGGCGGTGGCCGACGCAGCACCGGGCGACGGCTTCGCGCCGCTCGAGCCGGCGCTCGAGGACGTCTACTTCGCGGCCATCGCGGGCCGCCTGGGCGCGCCGGCGGCGGCGACGCCGTCGCCCGCGCTCGCCGCCTGACGCGCCGCATGGGAACGCTCTTCGCCATCGCGGCGTTCGAGGCGCGCACGCGCGCCCGGCGCCTGTCGACGTGGGTGTACTTCGCCGGCTTCTTCGCGATCTCGCTGATGTGGACCGCCGCGGCCGGCGGCGCGTTCCTGAACGCGAACATCGTCTTCGGCAGCGGCAAGGTGTGGATCAACTCGCCTTACGCGATCGCGCAGACGGTGGCGGTGCTGGACATGGTCGGCGCCACCGTCATCGCAGCGCTCTTCGGGCGCGCGGTGCAGCAGGACTTCGAGTACCGCGCCGAGCACTTCTTCTTCACGTCGCCGATCCGCAAGTCGCAGTACCTCGGCGGACGCTACCTGGGCGCCCTGGTCGTTCTGGTCTTTGTCTTCACGAGCGTCGCGCTCGGCATCCGCTGCGGCCTGCTGTGGCCGGGCCTCGATCCCGATCGGCTCGGGCCGTCGCACGCGAGCGCCTACCTCGCGCCGTACGCGACGGTGCTCCTGCCGAACCTCGTCTGGCTGGGCGGCCTTTTCTTTTGCGCCGGGGCGCTGACTCGGCGGATGCTGCCCGTCTACATCGGCAGCGTCGTGTGCATCGTCGGCTACCTCGCCGGGACCGGCCTTCTGCGCGACCTCGACAACAAGACGCTGGCGGCGCTCCTCGATCCGTTCGGCGTCATCGCGACGTCGCGGCTGACCGAATACTGGACGATCGCCGAGCGCAACACGCGCGTGGTGCCGCTCGAAGGCGTGCTGCTGTGGAATCGGCTGCTGTGGGTCGGCGTGGGCGCGGCGCTGCTCGCGTTCTGCTACGCGCGCTTCCGCTTTGCCTATGCCACGTCAGGCGGGCGCGCGCCGCGCGCCGGCGAGCGCGACGACGCCGCGCCGCTGGCGCACGCGCGGGCGCGCCGCGTCGACACGCCGCCGGTGCGCGCGCTCGCGCTGCTCCCGCGGCTCGCGTGGATGTACTTCCGCGAGACGGTGCGCAACATCTACTTCGGCGTGATCGTGCTCGCCGGCATCCTGTTCCTGATCGCCAACGCGTCGACGGTCGGCAGCCTCTACGGCACGACGACGTGGCCGGTCACCTACCAGATGCTCGAGCTCGTGTCCGGCACGTTCGCGATCTTCATGCTGGTGATCATCACGTTCTACGCCGGCGAGCTCGTCTGGCGCGAGCGCGACAGCCGCTTCGACCAGATCCACGACGCGCTGCCGGTGCCGACCTGGCTGCCGCTCGTCGCCAAGCTGATCGCGCTGATGCTCGTGCCCGTGGTGCTGCAGGCGGTGCTGATGGCCTGCGGGATCGCCATCCAGACGGCGAAGGGCTATCGCCACTACGAGCTCGGCCTGTACGTCCGCGACCTGTTCGGCATCGACCTGCCGAGCTACTGGCTGCTGTGCGTGCTCGCGATCGCCGTCCACTCGATCGTGAACCAGAAATACCTCGGTCATTTCGTGATGATCGTGTATTTCCTCCTGCTCGCGTTCTCCGACGCGCTGGGCTTCGAGCACAACCTCTACAAGTACGGCGCCGCGATCCCGTACACGTACTCCGACATGAACGGCTTCGGCCACTTCATGCTCCGGCTGCGGACCTTCCAGGCGTATTACGCGGCGTGCGCGCTGCTGCTGGCGATCGCGGCCTACCTGCTGTGGACGCGCGGCACGAACAGCGGCTGGCGCGAGCGGCTCGCCGTCGCGCGTCGCCGCTTCACGCCCGCCGTGGGTGCAACGACCAGCGTCGCGGCGCTCGCCGCCGTGGCGCTGGGCGGCTACATCTTCTGGAACACGAACGTCGTCAACCCGTACCGGACGACCTACGCGCTGCAATCCCGCCAGGCCGACTACGAGAAGAAGTACAAGGCGCTCGCCGACGTTCCGCAGCCCAAGGTGACGGGCGTTCGCGTGACGGCCGAGCTGTTCCCGGCGGAGCAGCGCGTGCGCATGCACGGCACGTACACGCTCGCCAACAAGAGCGCGGTGCCGGTCGACACGGTGAACCTGTTCTTTCTCCAGGGCGACCGCGAGCAGTATCGCAAGCTCGAATTCGACCCGCCGGCCACGCTCGCGCACGAAGACGTCGACGTCGGGTTGCGCGCGTACAAGCTCGCCACGCCGCTCGCGTCCGGCGCGTCGACGACGCTGGCGTTCGACCTCGAGGTGCCCACGCGGGGCTTCCAGAATGCCGGGTCGAACACCGCGGTCGTCGCCAACGGGTCGTTCGTCAACGGCAACTTCGTGCTCCCGGTCGTCGGGTACTCGGAGCAGGGCGAGCTTGCCACCGACCGCGACCGCAAGAAGTTCGGCCTGGCGCCGAAAGAGCGGATGCGCGACCGCGACGACCCCGCGGGACTCGCGTTCAACTATCTTGGCCACGACGCCGACTGGATCACGTTCGAGGCGGAAGCGGTGACCGATGCCGACCAGATCGCGATCGCGCCGGGCTACCTGCAGAAGGAATGGACGGACGGCGGCCGGCGCCATTTCGTCTACGCGATGGACGCGCCGATCCTGCACTTCTTCGCGTTCCAGTCCGCGCGCTATGCGGTGAAGAAGGACCGCTGGAACGACGTCGCGATCGAGGTTTACTACCAGCCAGGCCACGAGTACAACCTCGACCGGATGATCGCGGCGGTGAAGGCCTCGCTCGACTACTACACGACGAACTTCGGCCCGTACCAGCACAAGCAGTTCCGCATCCTGGAATTCCCGCGCTACGCGACGTTCGCGCAGGCGTTTCCCAACACCATTCCGTACGCCGAGTCGATCGGCTTCATCGCGCGCGTGCGCGAGGACGACAAGGAGGACATCGACTACCCGTATTACGTGACGGCCCACGAGGCCGCGCATCAGTGGTGGGCGCACCAGGTCATCGGCGGCGACGTGCAGGGCTCCACGCTCCTGTCCGAGACGCTCGCGCAGTACTCGGCGCTGATGGTGATGAAGAAGAAGTACGGCGAGGCGAAGATGCAGAAGTTCCTGGCGTACGAGCTCGACCGCTACCTGCTTGGCCGCGCGTCGGAGCAGAAGAAGGAGTTGCCGCTCGCGCGCGTCGAGAACCAGCCGTACATCCATTACCGCAAGGGCAGCCTCGTCATGTACGCGCTCGCCGACTACATCGGCGAGGACAACCTGAATCGCGCGATCCGCGCGTTCCGCGACGAAACCGCGTTCAAGGGCCCGCCGTATCCGAATGCGACGCAGTTCCTGAAGCACGTGCGCGCCGTCACCCCGCCGCACTACCAGTACGTGATCGACGACATGTTCGAGTCGATCACGCTGTACGACAACCGCGCGACCGCGGCGAGCGCGAGGGCGCTGCCCGACGGCACGTACGAGGTGACGATCAAGGTCGTCGCGCAGAAGCTTCGCGCCGACGCGCTCGGCAAGGAGAGCGACGCGCCGCTCGACGACTGGATCGACGTCGGCGTGCTCGGCGCCGACGGCGCGCCGCTGTGGATCGAGAAGAAGCGGATCGCGCGCGGCGAGAACACGTTCACCGCGGCCGTGGCCGGGAAGCCGGCGCGTGCCGGCATCGATCCGCTCAACAAGCTGATCGATCGGCGGCCGAAAGACAACACGGTGGCGGTCGAGATGCCGTAAACGGCGGCGGCGCGCGCATCGCTTCCGACAATCCCGTAAAATCAAGGTCTTTGCGTCATTCGCCAAGACCTCGATGCAGACGTTCCAGCAGATCGTCCTCGCGCTCTCGCAGTACTGGGACAAGCAGGGCTGCGCGCTCCTGCAGCCGTACGACATGGAAGTCGGCGCCGGGACCTCGCACACGGCGACGTTCCTGCGCGCGCTCGGCCCCGAGCCGTGGCGCGCCGCGTACGTGCAGCCGTCGCGCCGCCCGAAGGACGGGCGCTACGGCGAGAACCCGAACCGGATGCAGCACTACTACCAGTTCCAGGTCGTGCTGAAGCCCTCGCCCGCCGACATCCTCGATCGCTACCTCGGCTCGCTCACGGCGCTCGGCTTCGACCTCGCGAAGAACGACGTCCGCTTCGTCGAGGACGACTGGGAGAACCCGACGCTCGGCGCGTGGGGACTGGGTTGGGAGGTGTGGCTGAACGGCATGGAGGTGACGCAGTTCACGTACTTCCAGCAGGTCGGCGGCCTCGACTGCAACCCGATCACCGGCGAGATCACCTACGGGCTCGAGCGCCTCGCGATGTACCTGCAGGGCAAGGACAACGTGTTCGACCTCGTGTGGACGTCGTGGAAGGAAGACGGCGTCGAGCGGGTGATGACCTACGGCGACGTCTACCACCAGAACGAGGTCGAGCAGTCGACGTACAACTTCGAGCAGTCGAATGCGCCCAAGCTGTTCGAGCTGTTCGGCTTCTTCGAGTCGGAGGCGAAGCGCCTGCTGGAGGCGAAGCTGCCGCTGCCCGGCTACGAGATGATCCTGAAGGCCGCGCACACGTTCAACCTGCTCGACGCGCGCGGCGCGATCTCGGTCACCGAGCGCGCGGCGTACATCGGGCGCATCCGCGCGCTGTCGCGGATGGTCGCGCAGGCGTACGTCGAGTCGCGGGAGGCGCTGGGCTTCCCGATGCTCCCGGAACGCTACCGGCTGCAGGCGGCATGAGCGGCGCGAGCGCCACGCTCGTCGTCGAACTCCTCACCGAGGAGCTGCCGCCCAGGGCGCTGAAGGCGCTGGGCGCCGCGTTTGCCGAGGGCATCGCGGCGTCGCTGCGGCAGGCGGGCTTCCTCGACGCGGAGGCCGCCGTCACGCCGTACGCGACGCCGCGGCGCCTCGCGGTGGCCGTCACGCGCGTGCGCGCGGTGGCGCCCGACGTGGAGGTCGACGAGAAGCTGATGCCGGCGAAAGTCGCGTTCGACGCCCAGGGCCAACCGACGCAGGCGCTGCACAAGAAGCTGGCGTCGCTCGGGCGTCCGCACCTGGCCACCGCCGCGACCGAAGCACGGGACGGCGCGGACTATCGTTACACGCGATCGGATGGCAAGGCGGACTATGTCTGGCTTCGTTCGCTGTCGAAAGGCCAACCCCTCGCGCGCGGCCTGCAGGAGGCGCTCGACGCCGCCCTCGGCCAGCTGCCGATCCCCAAGGTCATGAGCTATGCCCGGCGCGGCGGCTACTACAGCGACCTCCGGTTCGTGCGCCCGGCGCACGCGCTGCTGGCGCTGCATGGCGCCGACGTCGTCCCCGTGACGGCGCTCGGCCTCGACGCCGGCCGGCGGACCGGCGGGCACCGCTTCCTCGGCCGCCGCGAGATCGAAATCGCGACCGCCGACGCCTACGCGCCGACGCTCGAGGCCGAGGGCAAGGTGCTGCCGCAGTTCGGCGCGCGCCGCGCGGCGATCGTCGCGGGCCTGGAGCGTGCCGCCGACGGCGCGCGCGTGATCATGCCCGACGCGCTGCTGGACGAGGTCACGTCGCTGGTCGAGTGGCCGGTCGTCTACGCCGGCACGTTCGACCGCGCGTTCCTCGACGTGCCGCCGGAGTGCCTGATCCTGACGATGCAGCAGAACCAGAAGTACTTCGCGCTCGCCGATGCCGCCGGCCGGCTGACGCACCGCTTCCTGCTCGTGTCGAACCTGGACGCGCGCGACCCGACGGCGATCATCGAAGGCAACGAGCGCGTGCTGCGCGCGCGGCTCGCCGACGCCAAGTTCTTCTACGACCAGGACCGCAAGGCGCCGCTCGCCGCCCGCGTCGAGCGCCTGCGGGCCATCGTGTATCACAACAAGCTCGGCACGCAGGCCGACCGCGTCGACCGGCTGCGCTTCCTGGCGCGCAACATCGGTCCGCGGATCGGGGCGTCGCTGGAGGACGCCGACCGCGCCGCGCTGCTCGCGAAGGCCGATCTCGTCACCGACATGGTCGGGGAGTTTCCGGAGCTGCAGGGCACGATGGGGCGCTATTACGCGCGCCACGACGGCGAGCCCGCGGCGGTGGCCGACGCGATCGCGCAGCACTACGCGCCCCGCTTCGCCGGCGACGCGCTGCCCGAAGGCCCGGTCGCGCAAAGCGTGGCGCTCGCCGACAAGCTCGAGGCGCTGGCCGGCATGTTCGGCATCGGCCAGGTGCCCACCGGCGACAAGGATCCGTTCGGCCTGCGGCGCGCCGCGATCGGCGTGCTGCGGATCCTGATCGAGAAGCGCGTCGCGCTGCCGCTGTCGCAGCTTCTCGGCCTCGCGTTCCAGGCGTTCAACGCGGTGCCCGGCGGCAAGCCGGTCCCGGAGAGCCTGGCCGACTTCCTCTACGAGCGTCTGAGAGCGCACCTGCGCGACCAGGGCTACACCGCGAACCAGGTCGAGGCGGTGCTCGCGCAGCGTCCCGAGCGCGTCGACCTGGTGCCCGACCAGCTCGCCGCGGTGAAGGCGTTCGAGACGCTGCCCGAATCCGACGCGCTCGCGGCGGCCAACAAGCGCATCGTCAACATCCTGCGCAAGGCGGACGCCGACGCCGCGCCGGCCGTCGATCGCGGCCGCCTCGCCGAGGGCGCCGAGCACGACCTGTGGCAGGCGTTCCAGCACCTGACCCCCGTCGTCGACGCGCATTGCGCGAAGGGCGACTACACGGCGGCGCTGAAGGTCCTCGCCACCGCGAAGCCCGCCGTCGACCGCTTCTTCGACGACGTGATGGTGATGGCCGACGACCCTGCCGTGCGCGCGAACCGGCTGGCGCTGCTGCGCGGCGTCGCCGCGACGATGAACCGCGTCGCCGACCTCTCGAAGCTCGCCGCGTGACGCCCGCGCGCTAGCCCCCCATGGTCCAGCTCGCCTCCGAAGCCGTCGCGCA
>Ga0157378_10003812_pt1 | contig 13344 bp, 16 predicted proteins | sample M65metaG_FD_115309 | JGI IMG/M metagenome (GOLD analysis project Ga0157378, IMG submission 115309) | Miscanthus rhizosphere microbial communities from Kellogg Biological Station, Michigan, USA - M6-5 metaG | ecosystem: Host-associated > Plants > Roots > Rhizosphere > Soil | place: USA: Michigan...
AAACCAATCCAGCATTCGGCCCGCGGAACGCGAGTTAAACGCCGACTTTCGCCGATTCCACGCCGGTTGTCACGCTGCCAACCTTGGGCGCCCGTTCGCCCAGAAGGTGATCTCCTTCAGCCGCCGCCTGGAAGCGTTGGGTTTCAGCCACGGGGCATCAATGACACCGCGCCAGGAAGGCCGCTTTCAAATCGAAGTTCACCCCCACGCCGCGACAGTGAGCTTGTTCGGACTCGACCGGATCGTGAAATACAAGCGCGGCACGCGGGAGCAGCGCGCCCGCGAGCTCCGTCGTCTTCGTAAGCTTGCGATGTCACACTTGCCTGCTCTCGAACCGTCTTTATCGGCGCGGTTTCCATTCGTACCACCAACCGGCAACCTAAAGCCGACTGAAGACAGGATTGACGCTGTCCTCTGTGCCTATATCGCTGCCCACTGGTGGGTCTGGGCACGGCAGCGGAATAGATTGTACGGCGACCAAGATCATGGATATATCGTCGTACCCCAGCGGGCCGCTGAATTGCGGGGGACTGGACTACAAATGTGAGAGTTTGGACCTTGGCGGCCACCCGTGGAGGACCGTTGTGCCCATCCCCGCATTCCAGTACCATGCGGAAGAAAGTGCGATTGTCCCGGCCCTTGCCCTTCATGACAGTGACCTGGTTCGTTGGAGGCAATGATGACCCTACCCAGCTATGCCATGAACCAGTCAAGTTTCCCTGAGACGTACGAGAAGTGGCTGGTAGGTCCTCTCTTTCGGCCCTGGGCCGAAGTCATGCTCGACGAGGTTAATCTCACTCGTGGGGATCGTGTCATTGACATCGCTTGCGGAACAGGAATCGTCGCACGTCTTGCGAACGAACGGCTAGGTGGTACCGGACACGTCGTCGGCATCGACGTTAGTCCGCCTATGCTGGCTGTTGCGCGCACCGTGGCCCCTGATATCGATTGGCGAGAAGGCAACGCCAGCGCTCTACCGCTCCAAAACGGTGAGCAGTTCGACGTTGTTGTCTGCCAGCAAGGACTCCAGTTCTTTCCCGATAAGCCCGCGGCGGCGCAGCAAATGCGGCAAGCGCTTGCACCGGACGGTAGGCTGGCCGTAGCCACATGGCGCCCTGACGACGAAATACCGTTCTTCCTGGAGCTTCATCGTGTTGCGGAGCGGCACCTCGGTGCGATTGTCGACCAGCGCCACAGTTTTGGAGACGACGCCCTCCTTGAGGGTCTGCTCCGCGAGGCCGGCGTACGCGATGTCCGATCGAAGACGATGTCGCGCACCCTACATTTCAAGGACGGCGCGGTCCTACTACGCTTGAATACGATGGCGCTTGTCGGGATGAGTGCGGCCTCCAAGGGAATGGGCGATGACGAACGCAGCTGCGTAATGGCGGCCATCGTGAGCGACAGCACCCCTGCGCTACTGCCTTACACCAATGAATCGGGACTCGCCTTCGAGATTAGTACCAACGTCGCAACAGGCAGAGGCTGAGCGGCCATTCCGGTTGGGAATCGCCGTCTGCTCGAAGTTCGTCGAACCTGCGCAGGGGATTTTGACGTGGCAAGCGCGCTAATCAGAAATTCTCTTTGCAACTGTTGCGGGGGAGTGTGAATTCGACCTACGTGCTCGCGGCGGACAGGCCGTACGATCGGGCGACATCGGTCAATTGACTCCGTAGGAGTGCCCGAGCACGATTTAGCCGGGACATGATCGTCCCGATGGGGACCCGAAGAATGTCACTGGCTTCCTTATAAGAGAACTCTTCGACGTCAACCAGGAGAAGCGCTTCTCTGAATTGCACAGGCAGCTTGTCCAGGGCAGCCAGAATACTGCCGTCCGTCAGGCTCTCCGGGATCGGACTGGGGGCTACTAGTTGCGCTTCCGCCAGGTCCTCTTCTTTGCCGGTAATCCATTTGAACCAGTTCCGGCGCTCATGGCGAACCACATTGAATAGAATCTGGAACAGCCAGGCTTTACAGTTGGTTCCCTGCTCGTACTTGCCAAAGGATCTCCAGGCAACCAAATAGACCTCTTGGACAGCGTCGCTGGCCTTGCTTTGATCCTGTACCATGCGCACCGCCGCCCGGAACAGGTCATCCATGTGAGGGAGGGCTTCCGCTTCGAACGCGGCAATCGATCGCGCCGGTATCGAAGTGTGTTCGGTCTCGGAAACCATCGTTATCCCTGTCATTGAATGCGGTTCTATTGTTGGGTGTGACGGAGTCGAAGGCAAAAAGATGCAGAATATGCCGTTCGGCCCCTTTAGCGGGATTCAGCTAAAGTAGAAGAAATCTATGAGCTACTTCGGAGGTGTAGACTTGGGGCCGTCTTTTGAGCCCTTTGCTACTTTTCAGGAACAATTCGGGTTTGTTCCGAAGCTCTTCCTTGCTCAAACGCGGCTGCCACGGGTCATTGAGGCCGAAAGTGCTCTCATTTCCGCCATCCTATTCACGGACAAAGCTCTTGCACGCCCTCAGAAGGAATGTATTCTGCTCGTGCTGGCGGCGGCGGAGGGCAACTCCTACTGCTTCAGCCTTCATTATCAGATGTTGAAACTGCTCGGCGTCCCTGAACAACGCCTGGATCGGATCGCCACGGATTATAGGCAAGGAGATCTCTCACCGGCGACCTCCGCCCTCCTGACCTTGGTGTCAAAGCTAGGCACGAAAGAAGCTGTGGCGGAGGCGGCTGCTCAAGGACTGAGCAATGAATCCATCCTCGAAGCGATCTTGGTTGCGGGTCTCAGCCGGTTCCTGTGTACACTCGCGACGGGCGTGGGGGCAGCTCCGGATTTTGCGCCGCGCCCGATTCCCGCGCAGCAAGCGAGCTTCATCCAGGGTGTTGCTTCGGCTGAGCCCTTCCTTCCCGCCCCTGATCTCGGTGAGGACCATCCTCCTTTTACGTTCCTCCGCGCGCAGTTCGGTACAGTTCCAAAGGTCTTTCGGGCGCAAACACTTATGCCCGATGTCCTGGAGGCCGAAGCGCACGCGATTCGGTCTATTCTGCTTCCCGAAGATGCCCTGAGTCGGACTCGGAAACTAGACATACTACGTACGGGCTTTGACATTGAAACGCTGCGTAGACATGGGTTTACAGACGAGCAAGCATTGGAAACCGTGGTGACCACAGCGCTTTCGTCCTTTTTTTTCGTGTTGCAGGTAGGGCTCGGGGGCGGGTCGGATTTCGCAGCGAAAATGGGTGCAAAGAAAGCGTATCTTTCTGCGACGGATCAGCGTCACATGCCTATAACCGTATCTGTCGATCCGGATGCTGAGTGTGTGGCTCGGGTGCAGAGCGGAGACTTAGACGCTTTCGAAGAGCTCATGAGCCGCCACAATCAGCGCGTCTTTCGAACCCTGGTGGGAATTCTGGGGAACCCGGACGAGGCGTGTGACGCGATGCAGGACACGTTCTTGAAGGCATTTCAGCACTTGGCCAGCTTTGAGGGGCGGTCGAAGTTTTCGACCTGGCTGGTGAGTATTGCCACGAACACAGGCATCCAGCGCCTTAGGGAACGGAGACCGCTGGAGAGCCTGGATGAATCCGATCATGACGAAGAAGGCTTCCGTCCCCGTCAGGTGCAAGCCTGGACAGAGGATCCCGAACAGCTATACTCTCAGGCGGAGATGCGTTCGTTAGTAGAGAACGGAGTAATGAAGCTGCCTGTGAAATACCGCATGGTCCTGATGCTGCGGGACATAGAACAGCTACCGATCGAAGAAGCTGCATCCGCTCTCGGGCTCGGAATACCCGCAACCAAGGCTCGCCTGTTGCGCGGCCGGCTCATGTTACGCGAAGCCTTGGCTCCGCACTTCATCCCATCTGGAGATAGAGGAAGCGCGAAGGGGGTCGCGAATTGATCACCTGTGCGGATTTCATGGCGGAGATCGGGAACTACCTGGAAGGCGATGTCGCCGACGAAGTCCGTCATCAACTGGAACACCATCTTTCTCACTGCCAGACCTGCACGATCTTGGTGGATTCAAGCCGCAAAACCCTGAAGATTGTGACCGACACCGGCACGTTCGATTTGCCGGAAGCAACATTCAAACCGATTGCAGAACGAATCATGGCGAGAATAAGGGGCGACGGGAAATGAGCTACATCCGCGAATCTGCGTTGGACGAAACGAACTATCCACTGTTCGCCGAGATCAAGAAGCAATTCGGATTTATACCCAACTTGTACCGCGCTCAGACGACAAGACCGGATCTGATCGAGGCTCAGGCCCAGTTGGTCCATGCCATCCTTATCAAGGAAGGCGCTCTGACGCGCAAACAAAAGGAATATATCTTCCTGATCTGCTCGGCCGCCAACCTCAGTACCTACTGCGTCACGGCTCACTGCGAGATGATACGGATGCTCGGCATTGAGGGGCCGGAACCTGAGCAGATGGCTGCCGACTATACAGTGTTGAACCTGCCCATCACCTTGAAGGCGCTGCTGAACTTTGCGACAAAACTGAACAACGAGCCAACCAAGATCAGCAAAGCAGACATCGATGCGCTGCGCACCTATGGCTATGGCGATGAGCAGATCCACGAGACCGTGCTGATGGTTGGACTCGCCAAGTTTGCCAATTATCTTGCCTTCGGTTTGGGTACCCTACCGGACTTCGATTCGTCGCGCATCAAGTTTCCGGCGAAAGAAGCCCTCACGACAGCCAGTTCGATTCTCTAGCGTTCTTCCAAATTGGCCAGGCCGAGCGGGAATATTCCTCAGCGTGGACCTCATTAGAGGACATGCACAACCAAAACTCCGCCGCGTTGCGGTCCTTGCGTAGTGGTAGCCAGTCCAGACGTTGGGCCGTGATTCTGGCGGGAGGAGATGGCAAACGGCTTCTTCCCTTGACTCGCAAGATTTCCGGCGACGACCGTCCCAAGCAATTTTGCGCCTTGACCGGCGGCGAAACCTTGCTGGACCAAACCAGCCGGAGAGTGTCGGGGATGATCCCAGATCGGCAGACCCTGTTTCTGTTGACGCAGGCGCACGAGCGTTTTTACGCCGATCAACTCGCGGATATCGCTGCGGAGCGCCTCTTGATCCAACCGTATAACCACGGGACAGCTCCGGCAATCGCATACAGCTTGGCTCACATCGATCGGTTGGATCCGGACGCCGTTGTCGGATTCTTCCCGTCAGATCATCATTTCGCTAACAACGAGGCTTTTGCGGATCACATGGACCTGGCTTTTGCACAGGCGGAGAGGGACGTGGAACGTGTCATCCTGCTCGGAATCCAGCCGGATGCGCCTGAAGAATCCTATGGGTGGATTGAGCCGGGACACCTCATCGCAGGCGGCGCGGTGTCCGAAGTACGCCGCTTTTGGGAGAAACCTTCTGGCAGAGTGGCTACTCGACTAATGCGTGGCGGCTGTCTCTGGAACAGCTTTGTCATGGTGGGACGTGTGAGCGCCTTCCTCGCAATGATCGGCCGAACGCTTCCTGAGCTCATCAGGGCGTTTGAATCGATGGAGGGCCACGGACTTGACGAACTCTATGCCAAGATTCCGGCCACTAATTTCTCGGATGAGGTCCTTACAAAGCGTCCTTGCGACTTGACCGTACTTCCTGCGAGCGGACTGGGGTGGAGTGATCTGGGTGAACCTCAGCGTGTTCTATCCGCGCTCAGCGCGCCGACTGGCTGGATGTTCCCGAGCTTGGAACTGACGGCTTAGCGCGCGTCGGCTAAGAACCGCTCCAGCGGGTCGATGAAGGCCGACGGATGCCTGAACGCCATAAAGTGGTTCTCATCGAACTCCACGATCTCGCTTTGAGGCACGAGCCTGTGATGCTCAAGTGCCGCAGCGATTGGGACGTTCCGATCGCGGGTGCCATGAATGATCAGCATCGGGCCACGATATTGCGCCAAGATCGTTCGCAACGGGCGCTGATCGGAGTCGTAGAAGTTTCGGGCGTATTCGACAGTAAGGGGAGATTGCCGGAAGAGGCCAAAGTGCGGAAAACCGTTCTTCAGCGTCCAAAGGGCACCTAACTGAGCGCCGTGTAAGACGTGATTTACCCAGTAACTCCCGGTAAGTTCGTGTTCCTGTACCCCAATCGCCGACAGCATGACGACAGAGGCCACACGCCGCGGGGCGAGGTCCGTCATAGACAGGGCTACGCCGCCGCCCATGCTGAATCCGACAAATTGGGCGCGATCGATATGAAGAGCATCTAGGAGCTCGATGAGATACTCGCCGTGCGCGCGAAACGAGTAGTCGGGCAGATCGTGCGTGGATGCTCCAAATCCCGGCAGGTCAGGTACGATAACCCGGAATCGGGGAGCCAATAAGGTCGCCAGCTGTTCAAGGACTTCGCCCGAGCCGGGGCTGCCGTGCACCAACACCACCGGAAGGCCGGCGGAGTCCGGCGCGGTATCGCGATAGGCCAGGAGAATCATCTGTGATTGGATCCGGCCAGGGTCAACGGCATGAATGGAGATCGTCCGGATTTCAGGCGAAGGCCGCAGTGGCGTGCGGGCGGCATCCACTGCATGCGAAGCGATCAGCAGAAATATATACGCGCTCGCAAGATGCAGCCAGATCCGAGCATTATGATGCATCCGCTACTTCACAGAACACCTTGATCGCACTGTTGCCATTCAGCAGCGCCTGAAACAGCATTTCGTAGTTCTCCAAACCCTTTATCGGATGGGTCAGCAGACGAGAGAGCCAACCCGGATACTGGGCCTCAGCCATCGCCATATCGCGAACACCCTCTTCGAAGTTCTCGCGTGCGGCATTTACTGTGCCTACCATCACCTTGTTCCCGAGCACGAAATCGAGGTTGATCCGGTCCGCGGGGACCTCAACTCTACGATCACCTCCGGTGATGCTCGAAAGAACCAGTACTCCGTTTTTCGCCAGAGCCTGCATGCCTTCAAAAACCACGGGAGAAAACCCGGTGGCCTCAAAGATCAGGTCGAACGGACCGAACTCGCGCGCGCCATCAAGGATGCTGGTGTCCTGGACAGACACGTACTTTGCACCAGTCATTTCGATGAGTCCCGCGTTGCGATTTGGTTTGCGATCGCGGCTAAAGACCGTTACGTCAAGGCCACGCAACCGAAGCACCAGGGCGGCTAAGAGGCCGATGGTACCGGCCCCCATGACAGCGGCCTTTCGCGGACGCCATACTTTCAAGCGTCGCTGGATTTCATAAGCCTGTGCGATGCCTTTCTCGACTACTGTCATGGGCTCAAGCAACACTCCGACGTGCTTCAGGCCGCCGGGAATCTTGATCAGGTAGTCGGCGTTGTCGGCGTAATACTCCGCCAGGTACCCGTGCCGCAGGTTGATGCCCCGTTCGAAATAAGTATCGTCGGTGGTCATGTCCTGCAGCCCGATCTGATCGTAGATGCTGAAACCCGGCCGGCGGACCATGGCGACCACATAGTCGCCTGGCGCGAGTTCGCTTACGTTCGACCCAACTTCCTCGACTTGGCCGAAGCTTTCGTGGCCGACAACGAGGAAATTAAAGCCGTCCGGGGCGGCGCCGTATTCCGCTGCGTTGATCTCCTTATCTGTCCCATCGACGCCCACACGCAGAACCCTCACAAGCACACCACGGCCGTCGGGAACGTCAGTTACTGACGGTTTGGCCATTTCTGCGAGGTGAACGCTATTCGCTTTGCCTGGATAGACTGCAACTGCTCTCATTCTTCGTACCTCCAGATCTCGTGCCTCAAGATCAATGTAAGGATGCCGCAGGCCTCGTGGATTATTCCCGAACCTAGTGGAACTTGAGAAGGAGACCGCCACCAGCGACGACATTGTGCTGTCCGCCGCGGATCGCGGTCGTGTTGTAGGACGGTCCACCTGCGTAGAAATCGCGAATTTCGCTCCGGAGCCCGACGAATCGCCAGAACTTGAAATCCACCCCACCGCCATAATCGAACGCAGCGTGATTCACAAGTCGGGACGCCGGATTTGAGCTTCCGTTGAGAGTGTTGGTGCTTTGCTCGTAGACCGCCCACCCACCCCCGACGGCAACAAAGGGTGCCACAACGCGATTGGGAAAGAACTTCACGCGAACCCCAGGAGTCAGAAAGATAGTCGCCGCGTCTCGAGTGAGCGTTCGATCAGACGAACTAACTTCACGAAGCGCGTTAGCAAGGAAGTGAACCTCGCCGATTAAGGCCGCTTTCTCTCCTCCTACAAGGCGATATCCGTAGTTCGCCTGCAAGCCGACTCCGGAGCCGAGATCGAGGCGCGTTGAGCCGCCATTACGCTGAGCGCCAAACAATGCGCCTAGCGTGAGACCTATTTCGTGTCTGGGGGCGACCTCTTGTGCAGCAGCGATCCCAATGCTCAAACTAACGACCAACGTGATTGTGAATTTCATGTATTCGTAATCGTGGCAGCATCGGAAACTATTCCGGCGGGAATAACTTCCTCACGATCTTGCATTTCCTGAGCGAAGGCCAGAATAGGTGGGCAAGTGAACCCCGTAGCCACTAACGACGAGTTTCAATGCGAGGAAGTGGAAATGCTGTCGGATCGGTTCGTTGATAACGAACTCCCATCAACAGCGCGCCTTTGGGTCTGGCGGCATATTCGTGATTGTATCGATTGCGAATTGCTGATCGAGGGCAAAGCGGCCTTGAAGCGTCTTATCCAGAGGAGCGCGCGGAGTGTTCTGGCCCCGTCGAGTTTGAGACAACACCTACGGGCTTTCATCGGGATCTAAGAACAAGAGGAGATCATGTCGAAACTGCAAGGAAGGAATATTTTGATTACGGGCGCTTCCTCCGGCATCGGCCAAGCGATCGCGATTCGCTTCGCCAAAGAAGGTGCAAATGTTGCTATCAACTATCGCAGCGGCGCGGAACAAGCCGAAGAGACGCGCTGTATGGCGCGCCGAGCGCGAACCAACGGTGGCGGAAAAGAGATGGTCGTCCAGGCGGACGTGTCCGAGGAAACGCAGGTCAAAACCATGGTGGCCAGAGTCATTGAGGAGTTTGGATCGCTCGACGTCCTAGTCAACAACGCCGGCATTCAGAAACCCGCGGCTAGCCATGAGATTGAAACCAGCGATTTCGACCGCGTCCTGGCGGTGAATTTGCGCGGACCGTTTCTGTGCTCTCGTGAAGCGATTCGCCACTTCCTAGACCGTGGTGGCCCTGGCGTGATCCTCAACAATTCGAGTGTGCACGAGATCATCCCCAAACCGAAATACTTACCCTATTCCATTAGCAAGGGCGGGATGGAGAACCTGACCAAGTCACTCGCGCTAGAGTATGCAGCCAACGGAATTCGCGTGAACTCCGTCGGACCCGGTGCGGTGGTGACGCCCATCAATAAGGCTTGGACCGACAATCCCAAAGCCCGAGGCGAGGTCGAGAGCCATATTCCGATGTCACGCCCCGCTGCGGCTGACGAGATCGCCTCCGTATTCGCGTTCCTGGCATCAGACGACGCCTCTTATGTCACTGGCCAAACGATCTTCGCCTGCGGCGGTCTGACGTTATATCCAGAGTTCCGAACAGCCTGGTCCTCGGGAGAATGAACATGGAACTTCAAGGCAAGGTCATGCTGATCACCGGCGCGAAGGGTGGACTCGGAACATTCGTCACAAACTCGTTTCTCGATGCTGGAGCACAGGTGTTCGGTGTATCACGATCCATCGCAGCCTCGGATTTCCCGCACCCGAACTTTTTGGCGGTAGCAGCGGAGCTATCGGACGGCGAGCGAGCGCGACAAATCACCGAGGCTGTTGTGAACAAAGCTGGCCGAATCGACGGACTGGTGCACCTCGTTGGAGCATTCGCCGGCGGGAAGTCCGTCGCTGAGACGGATGATGCGACTCTCGACAAGATGCTGGACCTCAACCTGCGGTCCGCGTTTCACGTGATCCGAGCCGTTCTTCCGATTATGCGGGAGCAGATCTCGGGCCGAATCATCGCGATCGGGAGTAAGGCCGCTGTGGAACCTGCCGTAATGGCTGGCGTCTATGCCGCTTCAAAAGCCGCGCTGGTGTCGTTGATACGGACCGTCGCGCGCGAAAACGTGGACCGGAACGTGTCGGCGAATATTGTGCTGCCCGGCACTATGGATACGCCGGCCAATCGCTCTGCGGATCCAGGTGCCGATTTCTCGAAGTGGGTTCATCCCTGCCAGGTGGCGAAGCTTCTGGTTCATTTGGTCTCCGACCAGGCTTCTCAGGTAAGCGGAGCCGTGATCCCAATCTACGGTGGCGAGGCTTAGGACGATGGCAGCAGCAGTCTGGTTCGTGAGTATTCTCGCTGCATACGCGGCCACAGGACTGCTATTTGCCGCTGCCTTTCTGACCGCGGGAATCAGCAGGGTCGATCCGGCATCTAAGGGCTCAGGCATCGGATTCAGACTGATCATTCTGCCCGGCGTCGCGGCCCTGTGGCCTGTGTTACTCACCCGCTGGATTCAAGGAAGAGGACGGGCGATATGATTCAGCCCCTTCGCCGCAGTCACTTCTCGATCTGGATCGGTATAGCGGCGTTGCTCCCTGTTTTGTTTGTCGCTGGCCTTGTTGTGCGGCGAGATACAACGCCAACCAACCCGGCGGTGCATTGGGAGACACTCAAGTGAGCGTTCAATACCAAGCCGTCGGCTGGAATCGACAGAAGCGGATTTACGATTCGGTTTTGGCGGGTGGCATCCTCGCATACTTGGCGATATTCGTCGGACTGGGAGCGATACTCTATCCGACGGCAACTGCCGAAACCCTCTCGATTCGCGGCTTCGGGACTCTCGCTCTAGTTCTCCTGCACGTGATTTTGTGCATCGGACCGCTATGCAGGCTGAATCGCCGATTTCTGCCGTTTCTGTACAATCGGCGCCACCTGGGCGTCGCGATGTTCCTGGTCGCACTGGTGCACGGCGTCTTTTCGATTATTCAGTTTCACGCGCTAGGGGACGTTTCGCCGTTAGTCAGCCTGTTTGTCAGCAACACCCGGTACGACAGCCTGGCGCAGTTTCCATTTCAGGCACTAGGGTTCGCCGCGCTGCTGATCCTATTCGTGATGGCCGCAACGAGTCATGACTTTTGGCTTCATAATCTATCTGCTCCCGCCTGGAAGCGGATACACATGATGGTGTATCTGGCGTATGCACTGCTAGTCGCCCATGTGGTGCTGGGCGCTTTGCAGGCAGATCGAAATGTGGTCCTGGCGGTGCTGCTTGGTGTGGGCTTCGTGATGGTGACTGCGCTTCATCTTCTCGCTGGGGCAAAAGAGAGTCGCGTAGACCGCGAACTTGCCGGAGCCGAACAGGACGGTTTCGTCGAGGTGTGTGCCGTGGAAAACATCCCGGAGAAGCGTGCCAAGGTCGTATCTCTCGGCAGCGAGCGTGTCGCGATCTTCCGCTACGACGGAAAAGTCTCCGCCATTTCCAATGTGTGCCGGCACCAGAACGGTCCACTCGGAGAAGGGCGAATTATCGATGGATGCGTGACCTGTCCCTGGCATGGCTACCAATACTCGCCGGACTCCGGAGCGTCGCCGCCGCCCTTCACCGACAAGGTGCCGACGTATAGAACCAAGCTGATCGGTGACAAGGTGCTGGTTCATCCGTGCGCGCATCCGCCTGGCACGCGGTTGGAGCCGTCGTTGATCAAGGCGTCGATAGAACGCGTGGCAGCCGGAGAAGCAACATGAACGAAGACTTCTACGTCGGTTATTCGCCCAAGGCTCCAGTTGGTTTGGGCCGGGCGGTGGCTCGGATCGCCGCCGGGATCGTACTCGCTGGGAGCATTGCCGGAATCTTCCTCATCTTCGGCCAGCCTCCGTTTGCCACGAGCAAATTTGAATTTGGAGTCTACCAGGACTACGTTGGAGTCGTCGAGGAATGGCCGTACCCAATTCTTGTTACGGATAGGGCGAGTTTCCTATTGGTGGCTCCGGGAAAACACGGGTTGACTGACGCCGTCAAGGGTCTTCAAGACAAACGCGTTCACCTGAAGGGATCGCTTATTGAACGAGTGCCAGATCGGATGATCGAGGTGGTTCCGGAATCGATAGCGGCCGACACTCCGCAATCGCAGACAGCGCCCCGTAGCGCGGTCGATTTAGGTCCCGTCACGCTGCGCGGAGAGATCGTGGACACGAAGTGTTACTTGGGCGTTATGAATCCTGGCGAGCACAAAGTACATCGCGATTGTGCGGTTCGCTGCATTAGTGGAGGCGTACCTCCGGCTTTCCTTGCGCGGGACGCTTCTGGAGATGCCAGAATCCTCCTTCTTGTCGGCGAAGATGGGCGCGCCCTCAGCAAGGAGGTCTTCCCGTTTGTCGCTGAACCCCTGGAAATCTCGGGCAACCTGGTACGGACCGGCTCTACGCTCACCCTCAAAGCGAGTCCGCTCCAATTCCGGAGAATAACGGAATAGAATCGGCTGCCGAACGGATTTAGTTAGCGTGCCGAGTATTAGCGCGCTGGTTGACGAGATCGCCGGGATTCCTAAGCCGTTCCGCGGTGCTCTGGCACGACTCCTCGGATTCGATCAATTGGAGCGAATCTACTACTCCACGACAAAAGATCGGCCGATTACTGAACAGTTCCTGAATAGACTGGCCGTCACCTACCGAGTGAGTGAGCTTGATCTTCAGCAGATCCCCCGAACCGGTGCTACCGTGATCGTCGCCAACCACCCATTCGGGATCCTGGAAGGGGCAGTCCTCGCCACCGTTCTGGAACGCATACGACCGGACGTGCGCTTTCTAGCGAACCAGATGCTGAGCGCGATTCCGGAGATCCGCGATTTCTTGATACCGGTGGACGTCCTGGGCGGAAACGCGCAAGGTAACTCTACAAGCTTGCGGCGGTCGATCGAGTTTCTCCAGAACGGCGGTTGCCTGGTGGTATTCCCCGCAGGCGAAGTCTCACATTTCCAGCCTACAAAACGGGTCGTGGCGGATTCAGCGTGGCACACGTCTGTTGCTCGCCTCATTGAGGCGGTGTCCCGGAAGGGCGTGGCGGTTTCGGTCGTTCCGGCTTATATTCGCGGGTCGAATAGTGTTCTGTTCCAGATGCTCGGAATGCTCCACTCGCGCTTTCGCACAGCCTTACTGGTTCGCGAGTTGCTGAACAAGCGAAACCGACTGGTCGAGCTGAGGATCGGCAGTCCGATTACACACAAAAAGCTACTGGAGATCGCCACGCCGGAAGAGCGAACCGAGTATCTTCGCTGGCGGACCTACCTGCTCGCCGGGCGGCGCGAATTCAAACCCAACACTTCGTTACCTCTTCTGAATCGAAGTCATCGACGCACCACTGAAGCGATAAGAGAGGCCCCTGACCGAGAGATCCTCTCTTCGGAGATTGCCAAACTGCCGAGAGAACATCTGCTCTTCCAATCGGGTGGTCTCGAAG
>Ga0157378_10003814_pt1 | contig 13336 bp, 14 predicted proteins | sample M65metaG_FD_115309 | JGI IMG/M metagenome (GOLD analysis project Ga0157378, IMG submission 115309) | Miscanthus rhizosphere microbial communities from Kellogg Biological Station, Michigan, USA - M6-5 metaG | ecosystem: Host-associated > Plants > Roots > Rhizosphere > Soil | place: USA: Michigan...
CGTGGCTGAAGCCGCCCGTAACGTGGCCTGTTCGGGCGCGAGGCCCATGGCCGCGACCAACTGTCTCAATTTCGGCAGCCCGGAAAAACCAGAAGTGATGTGGCAGTTCAGCCGCACGATTGACGGCATCGCCGAGGCCTGCACCGCCCTGGAAATTCCAATTACCGGCGGCAATGTGAGTTTCTACAACGAGACGCTTGGCCGCTCGATCGATCCCACGCCTGTTCTCGGCGTGCTCGGCATGATTGAAGATGCGTCGCGCGCATTGGGGATGGCGTTCCGCGCCGAAGACGATTACATCTTGCTTTTCGATGGGAATGCGAAGGATTGGATGAGCACCACGGTTGGAGCCGCGGGAATGCTGAAGATGTACTTGCCCGTCGATCGACGAGCGGACATGACCACAATCCGAAACGAATTCTCGTCATCGGAGTATGCGCGGACGATTCACGGAATTGAAGCTGGAGGGCCACCCGAAATAACTCTCGCGGCCGAAAAGCGTCTGATCGCAACTCTGGTTGCGCTCGCCGCCGACGGCAAATTGCAATCCGCCCACGACGTGAGCGACGGCGGCCTGGCTGTGACACTCGCCGAATCTTGCTTCGCCAGCGATGGCCTTTCGGTGCGTGCCTCGCTCAGCAGCGAAGAGCCGGACGAAGCCGCGCTCTTCGGCGAACGCGGTGCGCGCGCCGTCGTATCGGTTACTCCCGAAAATGTTGCCGCCGTGCGCCGGATTGCGGCACAATATGAAGTGGCAGTCGTCGAAGTGGGCCGAGTCACCCGCGGCGAATTCCGCATCGAATTAAATGGGCAGACCGTCGTAAGCGCCGAAGTCCCCACCCTCGCCGGCGCCTGGAGCGGAGCCCTCGAACGACTCCTGACAGCCAAGGTTCTGCGAAAGGCCGAACGAATCGCCTGGTCGAAATTGAGAACGATCGTTTTCACGATCACTGCGGCGTGTGCGGCGTCTTTGGCCACCCCGAAGCCGCGAAAATGGCCTACCTCGGTCTCTACGCGCTGCAGCATCGCGGTCAGGAATCCGCGGGTATTGTTTCAAGCGACGGGCGCGAACTACATCTCGAAAAAAGCATGGGCCTGGTGGCCGATATTTTTCAGCCCGAAGTGCTGGCGCGGCTGCCGGGCGACGCGGCGCTCGGACATACACGCTATTCCACCGCCGGCGATACTTCTCTGATGAACGCGCAGCCGATTGTGATCGATTGCAACAAAGGTAAGTTGGCCCTCGGGCACAACGGCAATCTTCCGAGCGCCGCAAAATGGCGCCGCACGCTCGAACATCGGGGCTCGATCTTCCAGACCACCAGCGACACGGAAGTGATCGTGCATCTCATCGCCCGCAGCCAGGCACGCAATATTTCCGGCGCGCTGGCCGACGCTCTTAATCAAGTTGAAGGCGCTTACTCGCTGCTTGTCCTGACGCGCGACGAAATGTATGCGCTGCGCGATCCGCGCGGCTTCCGGCCGCTGGCACTTGGACAGCTGGACGGCGCCTGGGTCGTGGCGTCGGAAACGTGCGCGTTTGATCTGATTGGCGCCACCTACGTTCGTGACATCGAACCGGGAGAAATGCTGCGCATTACGCGCGCCGGCATTGAGTCTTTGCGTTTCGCGGCGGAAAAACCGCTGCAGCAATGTATTTTCGAGCACGTTTATTTCGCGCGGCCCGACAGTCTTGTCTTCGGCCGCGTGGTCGAGCAAAGCCGCGAAATGCTGGGCCGTTTTCTAGCGCGCGAACACGCCGTTCCCGCCGACATCGTTGTGCCCGTGCCGGATTCAGGAGTACCGGCCGCGCTGGGATATTCGCAGGAGTCGGGCATTCCGTTCCGCATGGGCCTGATCCGCAATCATTACGTCGGCCGCACATTCATCGAGCCGGTCCAATCGATTCGCGATTTTGGCGTGAAGCTTAAACTGAATCCCGTCCCGGAACTTCTGCGCGGTAAACGTGTCGTGCTGGTTGATGATTCCATCGTGCGCGGCACCACCAGCCGCAAAATCGTGCGCATGGTGCGCGAAGCCGGGGCTGCCGAAGTGCACATGCGCATCAGTTGCCCGCCGACGATTTCGCCCTGCTACTACGGCGTGGATACGCCGACGCGAGAAGAATTGATCGCGTCCGACGATTCGCGCGTGCGTCCGCGACTCACCGCGGAAGAGCTGGAAGCATTTGAGGCCAGGCTCGATCCGCGGCAATCGCAAATGTATAGAAGTGATCCACAAATAGAGCGTGCGCAGCGTGCGATCGAAGAAATCCGCCAGTATCTGGGCGCGGACACGCTGGGCTTTGTGTCACTCGAAAGTTTGCGGCGCGCGGTGGACGATACGCGCCGGTCGTTCTGTACTTCGTGCTACACGGGCGTATATCCGGTGGACGGCTCGCAGGCGGAACTCGAATCCCGTCCCGCTGTGCCGGAAGAGTCCCCGATCGTGGAAATTCAGGTGATGCCGAATGAACGTTGAAGAAACGCTTCCGGTTCCGGCGAAAACGAAACCGGATATCAGCAGTCTGATTTTGCGTGAGGCTTTGTCCTGGCTGTGGGTGATCCTGGCGTTTCTGTTCATCACCGGAACAATTGTTCAGGCCCGCGTGATTCCGTCAGGTTCGATGGAGCGGACTTTGCTCGTGGGAGATCACCTGCTGATGAGCCGCTTCGGTTACGAAGCGGAACTGCCTATGACTCCGCTGCACATGCGCCTCTGGCGCAACCCGCAGCGCCAACAGATTATCGTATTCCGCGCGCCGCTTCCCGGAACGCCAGATTACATCAAGCGCCTGATCGGCCTGCCCGGCGATGAACTGGAAATTCGCGAGGGGGTCGTGTCCGTCAACGGAAAGCCCTTGAATGAACCGTACCGCGCTGATCCACCAAATCCGACCGATAATTACGGACCGGTTACAGTACCGGCCGGCCAGTATTTCATGATGGGTGATAACCGCGATGATTCTTACGACAGCCGCTATTGGGGCTTCGTGCCGCTCAATAATATAATTGGAACGCCCGTCATGGTATACATGTCGATTGATGCGCCCGAGGAAACCTGGAACCCGGGGCACATTCGCGACCGGATGACGACGTATGCAAGCATATTTTTGCATCCGAGCATCGTGCGCTGGCGCCGCATCTTCAAATTCTTTTGATCTGAGTTGAGGAAGCCGTCCGGCTCCTCTTGCCACGGCAGAAAGAGTTCATGCATGGACTACACCGACGCAGGTGTGGACATTTCGCTTGCGGATCAGGCCAAGCAGCGCATTCGCCGCCTGGCTTCGCGCACGTTCACCCGCGGAGTGATCGGCGGCATCGGATCGTTCGGCGGATTATTTGCGCTTGATAAAAAATGGCGCGAGCCGGTGCTTGTCTCCAGCGCCGACGGCGTGGGCACGAAACTGAAAATCGCCATGGCCATGAACATACACTCCACGGTGGGCGCGGACCTCGTCAACCACTGCGTCAACGACATCCTCACACTGGGTGCCGAGCCGCTCTTTTTCCTGGATTATCTGGCGATGTCCAAAATGGATCCCAACGTGGTGGAGCAACTGGTTGAGGGAATGTCGCGCGCGTGCCACTCCGCAGGCTGCGCCCTGATTGGCGGCGAAACCGCCGAAATGCCCGGCTTCTACGGTCCGGGAGAATACGATCTTGCGGGTTTTATCGTCGGCGTGATGGAACGCGCCAGCCTGAAAAAAACTAGCGCCGTGAAGCCGGGCGATCTGGTTTTCGCGCTGCCCTCCACGGGGCTGCATACGAACGGCTACTCGCTGGCGCGCAAACTCGTGTTCAATCTCGCGGGTCTGCAGCCGGAAAGCTACGTAGCCGAAGTCAGCAACAAAATCGGCGCGGAACTCCTGAGACCGCACCGCTGCTACTGGCCCATGCTGAAGACTACGGTTTCGCGCGGCTGGCTCTCGGCGATGGCGCATATTACGGGAGGCGGAATCCCCGGAAATTTGCCCCGCGTGCTGCCGCGTGGCGTGCAGGCGGAAATCGAACTGGGCTCCTGGCCCGTGCCGCCGATATTCACCTACCTCGCATCGCTCGGCAAACTCGAGCGCGACGACTTGCTGCGCACGTTCAACATGGGCGTGGGCATGATCTTGGTCGTGCCGCTTGAAAATCATCGCGCCGTCGAGTCCGAACTGAAGCGCCGCCGCGAAAAATACTACCGCATCGGCCACATCCGTCGCGGCGATCCGCGCAAGCCCCAAGTCGTGTTCACCGGAAATTTCCCATCATAAATGTATTGAAATTTCTTAAGTGGCGCAGGCTTCAGCCCCTGGGGGTTAATTCTCGCGAGGTCAAAACCCACAGGCTGAAGCCTGCGCCACAAAAACCTACCGCGGCACTCCGCGCATGTTCGTTGACGCCGGAGGATGGCAGGTAGTATAAGCCCACTTGACGGAGGGTGTCCCAATGGCAAAGATTCGCGTAATTTTGGTACTGACATTCATGGCTTTTGCGTCCTCGGCCTCGGCTCAGGAAATGAAGAAGGGCGACAAGGCCTGGACGGAATTGGAAGCGACGCTCCGGGACACCAATCTCCGGTGGCTGTGCCAGGGAAAATACTACAAGCCCAAGCGGCAGGATTGTGTTGATGCCCGTGCCAAGTTCTGGGCCGATCAATTTTTCGAGATGGGGCAGGGTAGCGGCACTCAGACCAAGGCACAGATGGTCGCCGGACAAACCGCGGGCGCGAAAACCTATTCCGAAGTTGTTCGGGGGGAGGGCCCAAATCCCACCGATTTCAAGCTCATGGCGGTGTATGGAAACTTTGCCATGGCGGCGGATCACACTTCATTCAAAACGCGTCTGGACGGCGCGGGAAAACCGGACTTCGTGCATGGCCCAGCCAATAGCGACACCGGTCATTGGTTTCTAGACGAAACCGGCAAGCTGGCTGTCGTGCGGGAAGTCACCTTCCTCCGTCTTTTTGTGAAGGAAAATGGAGAGTGGAGGCCCGCGGCCGGCGCTTCGGTCCCGGTCCCTCCGACGAAGTAACAGACATCATGTCGGACACGACCGTTGACGCGCTAATCATCGACCTTCTCGAGTGGTTGACCGCCCGTGAGAGAACGTATCAGGAAGTGATCGAAGCCTGGCGCACGTCTTGCCCCAGGCTTCCGGTGTGGGAAGATGCCCGCGATCGCGGCTTCGTCACCACAGATAATTCCATTGGGCGCGAAGTCGTCAGATTGACCCCGGCAGGTCTAGCGTTTCTTCGAGACCACCGGCGCCCATAGACAACGTCTTCCCGGCCCCCTCTGATTTTCACTGCCCCTGATTGCCGCGCATGCGGGGTCGTGCTAGCATCCGCGAAATGGGGAGCGTAACCGGGCGTCCGGAATACGCACCGTCAACCTTCCAGACATCACGCCGCAATTCCCGGTGCGGCCGCCCATTGCGGGCGCGCGCACCGCGAACGGCGCTCAGGGGGTAGCACGATGAAAGCCTACGCAACGCAGTCCATACGCAATGTGGGCATTGCCGGTCACGGCGACACGGGGAAAACCCAGCTGGTGTCGTCGTTGCTGTTTACCGCGGGGATGACCACCCGGCTGGGCAAGGTCGCTGAAGGAAATACCGTAACGGACTGGGACGAAGAAGAAATCGCGCGGAAAATTACAATTCATTCGAGCCTGGCCTACGCCGAATGGGCTCCCACGGGCCAGAGCGAAAAAATAAAAATCAATTTTCTGGATACGCCGGGCTACAGCACGTTTCTGAATGACACGCGCGCATCCCTTGTGGCAGCCGACGCGGTGCTCATCGTGGTGGACGCGGTGGCAGGCGTACAAGTGGTCACCGAAAAAGTGTGGGACTATGCGACCGAGTACGACGTGCCGCGTGCCTTTGTCATCAATTGGATGGACCGCGAGCTCGCGAACTACGACCGCGCCATGGAGTCGATCATGCGCGTCTTCGGCCGTAACGTCGTGCCGCTGCAGCTGCCGATCGGCTCGGAGAAAGGTTTTCGCGGCGTCGTCGACCTGATCACGATGAAGGCGCATGTCTATACTCCGGACGGCGACGGCAAACCCAAGATCGAAGAAATTCCCGCGGTTCTTGCCGAACCGGCCAAGATCGCGCACGAAACTTTGGTGGAAATGGTGGCCGAGGGCGATGACGCACTGATGGAGGAATTTTTCGAGAAGGGCACTCTGCCCATGGAAGACCTGATGAAGGGATTGCGCGAAGCCTTCCAAGCCAAGCGCATCTATCCGGTGATGCTGAGCTCAGCGCTGCACAATATTGGCAGCGCCACGCTGCTCGATATGCTGGCTGACGTTTTCCCAAACCCGTCCGAGCGCGGCACGGCCATTGGACACAGCGAGACCGCCAGCAAGGGCAGCGAAGTACAGCGAAAAATCGCCGACGCCGAACCGCTGTCGATTTTTGTGTTCAAGACTCTGGCCGATCCCTTTTCCGGAAGAATCAGTTATTTCAAAGTTATGTCCGGCGTTCTGAAAAATGACGCGATGCCGCAGAACTTCACGCGTGGCACGAGCGAGCGCCTGCAGCACATCCAGGTGATGCAGGGAAAGACCGCGACCGCCGTGTCTGATCTACATGCCGGCGATCTGGGTACTGTCGCGAAACTCAAAGAAACTTTCACCGGCGATACGCTTGGCGACAAGGCCGCACCCATCCACTACCCGCTGCCGCACGTTCCCGAGCCTTCCATCACGTTCGCCGTCGAGCCGAAAACGCGCGCAGACGAAGACCGCATCGGCCCCGCCATCCATCGCATTCTGGAAGAAGATCCGTCGCTCCGTTTTTCGCGCGATCCGCAAACCAAGGAATTTCTGCTCGCGGGTTCGGGACAGCAGCACATCGAAGTGGTGGTCGCCAAGCTGCATAAGCGTTACCACGTCGATCTGACTTTGCATCCGCCCAAAGTGCCCTACCGCGAAACGATTCGCGGAAAAGCCGACGCCGAGGGCAAACACAAAAAGCAAACCGGCGGTCACGGCCAATTCGGAGTTTGCCGCGTTCGCCTGGAACCCGCAGCGCGTGGAACAGGCATCGAATTCATCGACGACATTTTCGGCGGCGCGATTCCCAAAAACTGGATTCCGTCGGTCGAAAAAGGCATCCGCGCGTCCGCCGAACGCGGCTACCTCGCTGGTTTTCCGGTCGTGGATTTCAAGGCCATCCTCTACGATGGCAAATATCACGACGTGGACAGTTCGGACATGGCGTTCAAGATTGCCGGATCGCTCGCGTTCAAAGAAGGAATGAAACAAGCCCGTCCGGCTCTGCTTGAGCCCGTAATGCACGTCGAAGTTTACGCGCCAGACCAGTATTCGGGCGATATCATGGGCGATCTGAGTTCGCGACGCGGACGGATCAGCGGAAGCGAGGCACGGGGATCGAGCGTGGTCGTCAAAGCCCAGGTTCCCTTCGCTGAGATGCTGAATTATGCCACGACGCTCACCTCCATGACGCAGGGCCGCGCGACCTACACCATGGAATATTCGCACTATGACTACGTGCCCAGCGAAATCGCGGAGAAAGTAATTGCCGCGGCGAAGGCAGCGAAAGGCGTGGCGGTCGAAGAAGAAGAGCAGGTCTGATACTTCTCTCACTTCCGTTTCGCGGACGCTTTCGTACCAGAGCTACTCCGCACTTTGGAGGTTTGTAGCAATTCGCAAAATCGCACGGCCGGGAGCGCCTGCGCTACCGGACTACGTCGTATTCTTTGAAACCGCATCCACTCCCCGCACGATTCCGCACGCAGAAGCGCACACCCAGACGCAAAAAGGGCGTCAACCGGGAGTACGCACTAAGACAACTGCATAAGGAACCTAAATTGACGGCTGGTCCGGCGCGGAGGATAGTGATCGCGAGCAGTGCCAGAAGCGTCCGAAGCCAAAGGGAGACTTATGCGCACAGCTCGACCTCAGAAATTCATGGCCCACGCCGATCACGGCGGCAACGATACTCCTGTCAAAGAGATATCAGCGCGTCCAACCACCTCGATTGCAGATCCACCTTCGTGGACAACGCGGGCCAAGCCCAAGGGCATCGCGCGCGTTCCCACCCATGCCGTGCGTCCACCCGAAGAGCGGCGATCCTACGCCCGAGCCAAGCTCAGCCTGCCGATGCGCCTGAAGAGCGTTGCGGGCCACCGGGAGCAGACAGCGGAATCTTTGCGCACGACGAATATCAGTTCAAGCGGCGTCCTTTTTCTTTCGCCCCATCTCATCGAGCCCGGGACGCCGATAGCGATTGAAGTCAACCTCGTGGACCGTCCGTTTGGCCGCGGCTCCGTCAAGATGACCACTGAAGCACATATCGTGCGGGCGGGACCTGGGTCGCGGCCCGGCTGGCATTTGCTCGCGGCCACTTTCGACGATATTACTTTTCACCGTGAAGAACCGTTGCCGTCGAGATTCCTGCGCCACTAGTCTCTAGCTCCGACCGGGGCCGAAAAGCTCGTGCAGACGCAATTGTTTGCGATAACCCTGTAGCGCCGACACCCTGTCGGCGTTTTTCCTAGACTTAAGAGAGCCTAACCACGCCACCAACGCGAAAGCCATCGCCTCGTCGGCCGCGCTTTGCGGCGGTTGCGGAATCCATGCTACTTTGCTTTGCACGGAAGTTTTTTGCTATTGGACGGCCCTGAATCGATCGCCGATGAGTTTGAAAAAACAAACTTCGATTGAGTACGTGCTGTTTGACTGGGACGGAACTCTGTTGAATTCGTTTGAGGCGGACGCGAATGCATATGCCTATATGTTCGGGACCCTGGGAATGTCCTGGAGCATTGAAGAACTGAAACGTCATTATTCGCCCAACTGGCACCGCGTCTACCGTGCCGCACGCATCCCGAGATCGAGGTGGGACGAGGCCGACCGTTTGTGGAGATTTTCTTACAAAAAACAGCAACCGAAGCTGCAGCCCGGAGCGTTGCGGGTACTCCAAATGCTGGACCGGCGTTTCAAGCTTGCTTTGGTGTCCAGCGGAAGCCGTTCACGCGTGCGCAAACAACTGCTGGAACACAATGTTTCCGCAATGTTTCTCACCAAAATTTGCAGCGAAGACGCCCCGCGGCGCAAACCGCATCCGGCTCCGTTGAAAATGGCTTTGGAAAAACTTCGCGCGTTTCCGCAGTCGAGTGTCTATATCGGTGATGCCCCGGAAGATATCGAGATGGCCCATCGCGCCGGCATGCGCGCCATCGGAGTGCTCGGCGGATCGCCGGTCCCGGAGCGCCTCCGCGCCGCATCCCCGGACGCCCTGATCGAAACAATCCGCGATTTGCCCGCGCTGCTGAGAGATTTTAATTAGAACAGGCTTCAGCCTGTTTGGGTTGCTTATCGTCTGTCCGCCTAGCCAAGCAGGCTGTACAGGCTGCGGAAAAACTCAAAACGCTGTCATTCTGAGCGAAGCGAAGAATCTCTCTGTGTTTGTTCTCTCATACTTAAATCGAAGAGAGATTCTTCGCTTCGCTCAGAATGACAGAGCAAGACTTTTTTTCCGACCTTTCGGCCTGTTCTTCCGTGACACGAGGAATCCAGCCGCCTTCTGCATGTCCAGCTTCAGCATGGCAAGATAGCTGCGAAGATAACAATCATCTTCTGCGCTGCTAGGGGCACTCCCGTCCAGAAAAGAGCAAAACCGTCTTGAAAGCGGCCACGCCGATCCTATCGCACTCACCGCCGGTCAGCTCGCCCTTCCCCTGTCTGTTCCAACACATCAATTCGAGAAGGGCTGTCCATCACTTCTTGCAAAGCGGCTGCTCGATGCACGGCCTCGCGAATGCGATGATACGTGCCGCAGCGACAGATATTCCCTTTCATCGCCGCGTCAATCTCGGCCTCGCTCGGCTTCGGATTCTGCGAGAGAAGCGATACGGCGGACATGATTTGTCCGGACTGGCAGTACCCGCATTGCGGGACGTCCACTTCGATCCAGGCCCGCTGCACCGGATGGCTGCGATCGGGAGAGAGCCCTTCAATGGTCGTGATTTTCTTACCGGTCACGGATGAAACCGGGGTAACGCAAGATCGCGTGGCTTCTCCGTCGATGTGCACAGTGCAGGCGCCGCACAGAGCCATGCCGCAGCCAAACTTGGTGCCCGTCATGCCCAGCGTGTCGCGCAACACCCACAACAGCGGCATGTTCGCCGGCACGTCCACCGATTGCGGTTTTCCGTTAATTACCAGTTGAATCGCCATGCGAGTCCTCCGCACGTTTACTTCGAAGCATGTTACTGCAAATTCGATGGTCAGGCATAGATTTTGGAGGTTTGCTTGGCGCAAGGTAACCGTGCAGCACACTTTGGCGGAACTGTTGAAAGTCCGATTAAAATAACTGCCGCTGGAACGGTATCAGGCAGGTGTGTCTATGTTGCTCGGCCCGTTATTTACCGCTTTTCTTGTGGTCCAACTTCAAGGTGAGAACGAATTCTTTGCGATTGTCGAAATTTGATATGGATCGTGTCGCCGAAGTCATTCCTTCCTTTTCGGCGTGAATTTCGTAATCGACGTTCAAGTCCAATCCACTGAAGCGGAATGTGCCATCCTTATCGGAAAGGTGCGTCGTGATGTCATGCGTATGAACATTCTTCAAATAGACGACCGCCGTATCGACGGGCGTCTCACTGCTGTCCACTACAGTTCCGCGAGCGGATCGGAGCTGCGATTCCTTGCCTTTCTGGTTTTCCTGCGCGTGCATCGCCACGGCGCCAAACGCCACCAGTGCGATCAGTGCAAACGCTCTGCGCAAGTTCATGGCTTGCCTCCGGCTTCCGACCCCGTGTGCTTCTCCGCCTGGGACTCCATACGAAACGTCAGGTCCGCGCGATTCTCCTGCCGCGCGTCGATTTTTCGCGTCTGGGTCTTAAATCCACGCGCCTCGATTGTCAATTCATACTCCTCGCCGGGTGGCACGCGGAACGCCACTTCGCCCTGCCGGTCGGACGCGCCTTCCCAGCGAAATTTCTTCTCAGCAGAGCGGCGTACTCGCACTCGTGCGCCCGGAAGTGCAAATCCCTGCTCCCCAAACACGTCAATAAAAATGAGGTAGACACGAACGTGAGCAGCGCCCGAATTTTGAGCGCGGGCCGCCGGTGCCAAGCGGGTACCCAAGCTCGCCAGTAAGCCGATAACAACTAGAACGGCCATCAAGCGCACACAAATACGATGGTCAAAGGGGGAAGGAGGATGCCGGACGAAATCGAAGGACGTATCAAACCTCTTCTTCTTCGTCTTCTTCTTCCTCATCTTCCTCTAACTCATCCTCATCCTCAGACTCTTCCTCATCCTCTTCGTCATCGTCTTCGGAGATGGCGTTAACTTTGACGGGATGAATCTGCACAACTTCCATCTCGGTTTCACATTCGGGGCAGGCCAGAATTTCGCCTTCCTCGACTTCGTCTTCGTCAACATCCACTTCGGTGGAGCATTTAGGACACCGGACCACGGCGGCAACCTCCTTGGGGATCGGCTGCGGGCTCACCTGGACTGCCCGCCGAATTCGAGACACACCTGCTGCTGAAGTATTATATAACGCGAAGCGGCCCGGGAGGGAAGCGCCCAAAAGCGACCATGGCATCCAGACGAGAATACCCTGATCAACCGATGGTGGGAGTGGGCGGCGTGGTGATTGACGAGGGCAGGACGCTGCTCATCCGGCGCGGCAGCCCGCCGCTCAAGGGCGAATGGTCCATCCCAGGGGGCCTCCTCGAAGTCGGAGAAACGCTTGAACAGGGCGTTATGCGGGAACTCGCCGAGGAGACCGGGCTCGAAGTCGGCGTCCTGGAATTGATCGAAGTGTTCGAACGAATCTTTCCATCCCCGGTGAAAGCCGACGGCACACCGGGCGATCCCGCCCGGCCCCAATATCACTTCGTGATTCTCGATTATCTCTGCGAAATCCGCGGGGGCGCTCTATCCGCCGGCAGCGACGCGCTGGAGTTTGCCTGGGCGAGGGAAGACGAGTTAGCTAAATTCGATTTGACGGTCGCTGTGATGCGCGTTCTACGGAGAGCCTTTACGAGAGCACGCGAACTGGCTCAGTGAAGTTCCTCCCCGCGGGCTCCCGGAGGATCTTTCAGCTCTTCTTTTCCTCGTTCTCACCAACCTCTTCAGCAGTCCCGTTACCGGACGGCACAATGATGGGCGTCGGAGGAGGCACAATAATGGGTGTGGGAGAGGGCGTCAGCACCTTGTTGATGGTCGATCCATCCGCATTAAATGGGCCGGAGCCGGTGGTCAACAGTTTATTCAGAATCGGAATATTTACTCGCTGTGATTCGACGAAGTCCACACCATCCGCGGTGAGCGTAAAGTCGGAATTGTCCGCGCGGGTGATATACCCCTTGTTCCGCAAATACCAGGCCGTAAATTCCAGATAATCGCGCGGAAATCCCATGCGCCGTTCCACTTCCAGCAGGGAAACTTCCGGAGAGTAGGGATTCGAGCGGCGCTGGATGTACAGCAACGCAAGCACTCCCAAGCGCCGGTTCAACTCGCCATCGATGCTGTCCATGAAATCGATCGTCGTAGAGAGGGGAACCGCGTCCGCTCCGTCTTTGGTGCGAGCCGCATCGTACGCAGCGCGGCGCTCCGGATCGGATAAGACGTCGTAAGCCTGCTTCAGGTGAAAGAATTCTTCCGCATCGCCGGTTTCCGGGTTGTCCGGATGCAGACGGGCCGCCAGAAACCGGTAAACACGGTGGATCGTGTCGGGTTTGGCATTAGGACTGATCTGCAGAAATTCGTAATAATCCACATTTTCCATCTGGATCGCTCCGGGAGACACTGCTCTCGTTATCAATTTAAGATAACGCGGAGTTCGTTGGTCGTAAATGCACCCGTCGCGGCAGGGGACGTAACGATAACTGACCGAAAAAGTGACGCCCATTTCGTACGAAAGGCGAGACGCCGCGCTCCCAAAATCAGGTGCGCTTGTACCCCTGCTGCCAGCGGCCCCAGCGTCTCAAGTCGCTCTGCCACTGGTCCTGGCTCCAGCCATAGCGGCCCAACAGGGGAACAAATTGGCAGGAAAATAACACGCGCGAATGAATCTCTTCGTGCTCTTTTTGCGCCAGCATCAATTCCTGAGTTTTCTGTCCGCCAATCGGGATCACCAGCCGTCCACCCTCTCGAAGCTGCCGCGCAAGGGCTTGCGGAATTTCCGGGGCTCCGGCGCCGACCAAAATGGCATCGTATGGCGCGGCGTCAGCAAAACCCGCCGAGCCGTCGCCATTATGAACGTGCACGTTTTCATAGCCGAGCCGCGTCAACCGTTCCTGCGCGGCTAGCGCCAGCGAAGAATGGTTCTCAACGGTAATCACCTGGCTCACCAGA
>Ga0157378_10003815_pt1 | contig 13333 bp, 11 predicted proteins | sample M65metaG_FD_115309 | JGI IMG/M metagenome (GOLD analysis project Ga0157378, IMG submission 115309) | Miscanthus rhizosphere microbial communities from Kellogg Biological Station, Michigan, USA - M6-5 metaG | ecosystem: Host-associated > Plants > Roots > Rhizosphere > Soil | place: USA: Michigan...
CGCAGCTGTATTTCTGATTCCGCGGATGGTGAAGAAGTCGAACCCGGTTATCATCTCCAGAAATGACTCAAACAGGGAAAGCGACGCGAACAGGACGGGTAATCAAAACTCAAACTCTGAAAACACAAACAATGTCGAGACAAACTCGAATATCAACACCAACACTCCTGCTCCTTCCGACAAGGATCTCGTGCTTAATCAGCTAACCAATATTGAGCAGGAATGGACAGCGGCGAATCTCAATGCAGACAAAAAGAAGTTGGGTGAGATCCTTGCAGATGACTATGTCGGTCCGGACGGCACTGGCAAGATGCAGGGTAAGGCGGAGTACATCCACAATGTAGAGCGCGACACGACTGTTCAGAGGTGGGAATTCGAGGGATTACATCTGACGTTGCGCGGCGATCGAGTAACACTGGCAGGAAAAATTCATTATTGGATCGATGATAAGGACGTTGCTTACAATTTTGTCGATCGATTTGTCTGGCGAGATGGTCGATGGCAAGCAACTGGTTCTGAAGTCACTCCTAATCAATAAGAGGAAAGCATGTCTATCATTACGGACGTTATTGAATCGACGAAGGCAATCATTCAAGGGATGGGTGTGACGCTGTCTTACATTCCCAAACGCAAATGGACCGTCGAGTATCCGGACGAACCTGTAACCGTTCAGCCGCGTTATCGAGGACAGCATCTGTTACATGTCGATGAATACGGACGCGAGAAATGTGTTGCTTGTTACCTGTGCGCTGCTGCTTGTCCCTCCGAATGCATCTACATCGTAGCTCGCGACGATCCACGACCTCCAAATGAAAGAATCGGTGTCGACGAGCGTTACGCCGAGGTTTACAACATTGATTATGGTCGCTGCATTTTCTGTGGTTACTGCGTTGAAGCGTGTCCGAAAGATGCGATAACTCACGGGTACAATTTTGAGCTTTCAGTTTACAACCGCGCCGACCTGTTAAAGACGAAAGATGATTTATTGATAACGAAGCAAGTACAGTCGAAAAACTACCGCGTAGCTTCATCACACGAAGACGTAGATTCTGAGTACAAAGAAGTCTAGTTTGGCGGTTTCACTTTGCGCACGCATCACGGCGCGACAACTTGCGGCGCCAGTTGGTTCGGCGAAAGCCGTCACCAGCAACCACCCAGGCAAATCTGGCGGTGGGTTTCAGTGAAGACACCCGCCGCCAACTCGTTTTCAATCTTGATTTTTAACTCCCATGACCTTCCGTGAGTTTCATTACCGTTGGTCAGTCGATCTCAAATCAAGCCCGGAAAGTCTGTGGCCCTTTATTGCTGATACCAACCGTTTCAATCGCGACACAGGTTTGCCAATCATCAATGTCGACGACGACAAGAAACCACTTCTCAACGCGCGTCGAAAGGTACGGCTCTCAATTTTTGGTATGGACGTGGAATGGGAAGAACAGCCGTTCGAATGGGTGCGTCCTGTTCGTTTTGGTATCGAACGCATCTACAGCAAAGGACCGATGGCACGCATGCGCGCACTGGCGGAGTTGACGCCGAAAGAAGGCGGCGGCACGCACGTTACTTATGAAATACGTGCAACCCCTAAAAACCTTATCGGCATGGTGGCCATTCCTACTCAGCTAAAACTGAAGACCGGTCAGCGAGTGCGCGCTACATTCCAGAGGTACGATGAATTAGCCAGTGTTGGCGTCGATGCGGGTTTGAGTGCGGCAGCGAGTTTGCCGCAAGCCGATCGTTCGCGACTAGCGTCGCTGGGTGAGAAGCTTTTCGCAGAGACGGATCGATCAGAGGAAGCGCGCCAGGTAGTCGACCGGTTAGTTTCTTTGATCGAGACCGGAGACGATTTTGCGGTCGCAAGAATTCGTCCGTATCAATTTGCGGATTGCTGGAAAGTTTCTCGACGACTGGTGCTCGAGATCTGTTTACGTGCAACTCGTGTCGGGATGTTGGACTTGCGTTGGGATCTACTTTGCCCAATGTGCAGAGGTGCTAAAGATGCGGGTACGTCTTTGAAGAACATTCCGAGTGACGTTCATTGCTCCAGCTGCAATATTGATTTCACCACCAACTTTGACAGGTATGTTGAGCTGACATTCAAGCCAAACGCGTCGATAAGAAGAGTCGAAGTCCAGGAGTTTTGCGTTGGCAGTCCTGAGCGAACACCCCACATCGTGGTTCAGCAGTTGATACCTGCCGGTAACGAGCGAACACTTGAGTTGCCTCTGGGGTCAGGAAATTATCGAGTGCGCGCGCTCGAACTACAGGGATCGCAACCGTTAAGTGTCTCAGCGAACGGCGAAAGTTCCGCGACGATCGTTATCTCGAAGGAAGGCTGGAACCAACAAGAGCTGAATATTTCGAAGCGTACTTCATTAACGTTGAAAAATGAGACCGAGTCCGAGCATTTGCTGATTCTTGAACGCATGGCGTGGAGCGATCAGGCTGCGACTGCAGCGGAGGTAACAGCGCTGCAGATCTTCCGAGATCTGTTTTCAACGGAGGCGTTGCGGCCCGGTGAACATATTTCCGTAGGGACACAGACGGTGTTGTTCACCGATCTTCGTCATTCGACGCGTCTCTATCGAGAGATTGGCGACGCGACCGCGTTTGGACGCGTCATGAATCATTTTGATGTGCTCAAGAAATTTATCGCCGAACACGACGGCGCAATCGTAAAAACAATCGGCGATGCGGTAATGGCAGTATTTCGTTGTCCCGCGAACGCGCTGGTCGCAATGCTAGATGCACAGTCAGCTCTGGCGAATCCGGGTGAAGGTGTTATGCCGTTGCAATTGAAGGCCGGCTTGCACAGTGGCCCATGCATAGCGGTTACTCTGAACGACCGGCTCGATTATTTTGGCTCGACCGTAAACATGGCCGCCAGACTTGAAGGACTTTCCTCGGGAAGTGAAGTGATAATCTCGCGAACAGTTTTTGAAGATGCGAAAGTTATAGAATTGTTGAAGTCTAAAATTTACGAGGCATCACCGTTTGAGATGACGTTGAAGGGATTTGAGGAAGAACAAGCAGAGCTTTGGCGCGTACGGAGAGTATCGTAGGCCGCACATCGAAGACCCAGGACCCAAGACCTACATACTTATGACCCCGCTCCTATCCGCCAAAGAAGTTTCGAAGATCTACCAGATGGGGACCAACAGCGTAACGGCGTTGGATAACGTGTCGATCGACATCAACGAAGGTGAGTTCGTTGCGATCCAGGGCACTTCGGGTTCGGGGAAATCGACGCTTTTAAATATGCTGGGAGGTCTCGATCATCCTTCCCGGGGCGAAGTCTTCTTTGCCTCGAAAGCGCTTGGGCCTTTTAGCAAACGCGAGATGGCGCGATATCGTCGTTTCTCAGTTGGAATGATCTTTCAGAACTTCAATCTCATCCCGACAATGTCTGCAGAGGAAAACGTTGCGCTCGCACTCGCGTTTGGCGGACTGCGTGGACAGCAGCGGCGCGATCGAGCAGGCAAGCTGCTTGCACGAGTTGGACTCTCAGATCGTATGTCTCATCGGCCGTCTGAATTATCCGGCGGCGAGCAGCAACGAGTAGCGATCGCACGCGCTCTCGCAAACAATCCCAAGGTGCTGCTTGCCGACGAGCCTACCGGCAATCTCGATTCAATTCGTGCTCACGAACTCCTGGGACTGCTGCGCGACATGGTTAACCAGGATTCGCTAACGATTCTTATGGTCACTCACGATCAGGAATTGGCGAACAGTTTTGCTGATCGAATCGTGTTCATGAAAGATGGAAAAGTGATTTGAAATATTGCCGATTGGTGATTGTAGCCATCACTCTGAAATCTTAAATATGAGATCTGAGATCTGATTTCTGAGATTCGCTCTGGGAGAGCTTATGTCAAACCCCGAAAGCCAAATGACACTCGAGGCACTGCGCTCTGTGCCGCTCTTTGCCTCGCTCGACGACACCGCCGCAAAAGATCTTCGTGCACTTTTGAAAGAAAGAGAGGTCAGTAATAAGACCCGACTTTTTCGTCACGGAGACAAAGGCGACGCGATGTATTTAATCGAAAGTGGCCGCGTCCGAATTTTCATTCAAGACGCAGAAAAGAACGACGTGACGCTTGCCGAACTTGCCCAGGGCGATTTTTTTGGCGAGATGTCGATCATTGACGGTCGACAGCGTTCGGCAGATGCCCAGGTCATCGAAGACAGCCGATTGGCGATACTTCCACGCGACTCATTTCTCACTTTTGTTCGCAAGAACCCTGACGTGGCCCTGGCAATGCTTAGCGCATTGAGTGAAAGACTGCGCCGAACTGATGAATTGCTTCGGTCTCGTGTATCGAAGAACGTTAATGATGAAGCCGCGGCGCGCTTGACACTCGCAGATCGTGCGGCGGACCTGATTGCTGAGTTTGGTGGTAGTTGGAAGTTTATCGGAGTCTCAATCGCTCTGATCATATTTTGGATTATTTTCAACTCTTACATTCTGGTGAGGGGATTTGATCCGGTTCCATATCAAATGTTGAACCTGGTCCTGGCTGTGATCGCTGGAATGCAGGCACCGATAATCATGATGTCGCAAAACCGGCAGGGACTGAAAGACCGGTTGCGTGCGGATCTGGACTACCAGGTGAATCTGAAAAACGAACTCTCTTTGGCGGAAGTGCTGCGCCGTTTAGATGTACTGGAAAGTGAACGACTGCCGAAGTTGTTTGAAGAGCAGAACGCGAAACTGAACCGGTGATCTCAGATCTCAGATCCCAAGATTTCAATTTCTTGATTTGAATTACAGGTTTGAAATAACTGAAATCCGAAATTCGCAATCCGAAATCCGAAATCTGAGCTCTTGCGATCTTGGCACTGAACTTTGAACTCTTAAATCTAAAATGATCAAAGCCCTATTCTTCGACTTCAACGGCGTCATTATCGACGACGAGATGATCCAGATGAACGCCTACAAAAAAGTTCTAAAGGAACACGCCATCGACCTCACTAAGGAAATGTATTTCAGTGCTCTGGGCATGGACGACAGGACTTTCGTTAAGTCGATGTTTGATCGGGTAAACAAAAGTGCGGAGGCTTCACTGGTCGAGGAGATTCTGAACGCCAAGACAAAGCTGCACCGGACAATGATCGAAGATGAGTTGCCGCTGTGTCCGGGAGTGTTGACGTTTCTAAAAGCTGCTTCAAGGGATTTCTCGATAGGTTTAGTGAGCATGGCAGACGCTGTTGAGATTGAGTACGTCTTCGAGCGTGCTCATCTCGGGCCACTGTTCTCAGTATTGGTGATGGCCGGTGAAGTATCAGCTTGCAAGCCCGCGCCTGATTGTTATCGTCGTGGTTTGGAGAAGCTAAACGAAAAAAGGCAAAGCGAAAGGTTATTGCCTTTGACGGCAAGCGAGTGTTTGGCAATCGAAGATTCTCCACCCGGCATCGAATCTGCACGCGCGGTGGGCATGCGGACGTTGGGAATAACCAACACAGTAAGTGAAGACGCGTTGCGAGCGGTTGGGGCCGACGTTGTTACTAAGAGTCTTGCTGACTGGACAACCGATGCGGTCAGGCTTGTGTTCACATAATGCCGGTTCTGGGAGCGCAGTGCTGGGACCGCAGGCGTCCCCGCCTGCTAAATGCTTGTTAGTAAGGTGAGTGGTGACGAAGCAGGCGAGGACGCCTGCGGTCCCAGCCGTCGCCTGCTAAATGCTTGTTAGTAACATGAGTGGTGACGAAGCAGGCGAGGACGCCTGCGGTCCCAGCCTGACACTTTGATATGAGCTTTATAGACATTCTCAACTTAGCTCTTCGCAATCTGCGGCAGGCGAGACTACGCGCGACGCTTACAACGATGGGTGTCCTTGTTGGCGTCGCTGTCATCGTCACGATGGTCTCTTTTGGTCTCGGCCTGCAACGCAACATGCTCGCTCGGTTTGGTGCACTCGACTTGTTCAATGAGATTCAGGTGTTCGGCCAAGGACTGAGTAACCTCGCAGGCTTAGGTCGCGACGCCGGACGTCGCGATGAAGGCGAGAGAAGAAACGGCCGGCAGCGTACGGACAAAACGCCTTCACGAATTCTCGACGATGCGGGCGTACAACAAATCTCTCAAATCCCCGGCGTTGCTTATGTCGAACCCAACGTGAACTTCGGCGGGTATGTGCGCTCGAATGGAAAAGTGCTGAGTCAGAATGTTGGCGGGGCAAACATTCCCAATGCCTCGTCGCGATTTTCGAAGTTCGCCGCAGGTCGAATGATTTCGTCGCCAACCGCAGATGAAGCTGTCGTTACTGAGCGCCTTACTCGCGACTTCGGCTACGAAAAACCCGAGAACGCTGTTGGCAAGACGATCGAATTATTAGCGGCGCCTGAGGAGACAAAGCAGGCTCAAACTAAAGAAGACGAAGCGCCGCCGAACTTTTTTGGTATTCCGCTGGACGACGGTGGGTTGGATGAATCGACTTCCAATCTGCAAACGCACTCCTTCAAAATTGTTGGGGTGCTCAATACCGAGATCAAAGAGGGAGTTGGGCAGGGAGGTCTGCGTGGATTGATGCCGGGCGCCGGTGTTTATGTTCCGCTTCAGGTTGCGCACGACTGGAGCAGAAAACATCGTGGGCCAATGAGCCGTGTAGCACTGGCCCTGGCGAGACAGGGCGGCAACCTTGCAGCAGGGCAAACCGAAGGGTATGACTCTGCGGTCGTTCGAGTGTCGGATCCAGTAGCACTGACGGATGTTCGTACGAAGATCACCGCCCTGGGATTCGGCAGTTTTTCGATCGTCGATGAACTCGATCAAATTCGGACTGTGTTTCTAATATTTGATTCGGTACTAGGTCTACTGGGCGGCATTTCGTTGCTGGTGGCTTCGTTCGGTATCGCCAACACGATGATCATGTCGATCCTCGAACGTACTCGTGAGATTGGAATCATGAAGGCAATTGGAGCCGAGGATCGAGAAATCAAGTTGATCTTCTTCGTAGAGGCTGCGGTGATCGGGGTATTTGGTGGAATTCTTGGTGTGTTGGTCGCGTGGGGAATCGACGGTATCGCAAACCGTTTGGCCTATCGATTCATACTTAAGCCGCAGGGCGCGAGCTTCATCGACTTTTTTTCTTTGCCACCCTATCTCTCGCTTGGTGCAATTCTTTTTGCACTCATTGTCTCAATCACTGCCGCACTCTACCCGGCTTCACGTGCTGCACGAATCGATCCGGTAAGAGCGCTGCGACACGATTAGAAATCTCCAATGTGAGTTGTGGCTATGCTTTCGCCAAAAAGTTTAGTGCGAACGAGGAAACGGCTTTGCCGCCTCACATCAGGCGGCAAAGCCGATCATATCTGAGATTACTTTGAGGAAGAGTACTCGCTACGACCCGGTCAAAGACTTTCCGCAACGATTACAAAAGCGCGCTCCCGGATCTCTTTGCTCAGCACCACACGACGAGCATGAATGACCAATCTTGAGGTTCGCGCCGCACGCCGAACAAAAGTCGGAACCGATAACATTTGCAGATCCACACGTGCCGCAGCGCCCGGGCAATGGAGGTACGTAACTGCCCGCTTTGCTTGCAATGTGATCTTCGATTATCTTCCACGCGTCTTCTGTGAGTCTGTATTGCCAATAAGCGCCAAGTGCCGCGAGCGCGAGTAGTGGGGCAAACACTATAGCGCCGACCGCCGCAACCGCAGCCTTGTCGAACCACTTCTGCATTCCGATCTCTACACGTGTCCCGCCGGCTTCCGGTGTGATCTTGATCGTCAATGCAGAGGAGAGACCTGTCAGGTCGCGCAATGTGTTTGACTTCCGCGCCTGAACAATACTCGTTGTCGATACCTGGAAGGTCTGAACTTCGTAATCGCTATCAAATAGATTGCGAAGTTCCGCGTTCAATCTCGGAATTTCGACTTCTACATGTGGGTAGTATCTGCTGTCCATTTTGATTCCTGAGTTTTGTATTCGGTCTTGGTCCGGCGGGTACTGCCGAAAGGTTACCTCGCTCAAATTCATTGTACGGTAAGACGCAGGCTATTGTTCACGCTGTCTTGTTCTCATCAAAAAATCGCTTCGGGATTTCACATGCCAACTAAACTGATCAGAATTAGTGCTGCCTTTCTATTCCTGGTTTTTTCCTTTCGCTTAGTTTTTCCGCAAGGACAGACGGCGATGTTGCTCGATGGTTTCTTTGCCGATAGCAGTGCCACGCAGCGTCGGTGGGAAGAACAATTTCGTGCTGTGCCCGCTCCAAAGTCCGCACGCGAGCACTTACGTCGACTGACGCTCGAACCACACATCGCTGGAACTAAAGAAGACTATGCAACAGCAATCTACGTTCGCGATCAGTTGAAAAGTTATGGGTTGAACGCCGAGTTGAAGGAGTATGACGTATGGCTGCCCTATCCAAACACTCCGAGCATTGTGGAACTCATAACTAACCGCACACAAAGACTGTCGGTGACGGAAGCTGTTGTTCCCGGAGACCCAACTTCGTCGAATCCGAAGATCACACCACTCTTCAACGGTTACAGTGCCAGTGGGGACGTTACAGGTCCACTTGTTTATGCAAACTACGGATTGCCAGGTGACTACGAAGACCTTAAGAAAATGGGCGTCGACGTTACCGGCAAGATCGTAATTGTTCGTTACGGCAATTCTTTTCGTGGTGTCAAAGCCAAGGTTGCGCAGGACCACGGAGCGATTGGCTGCATCATCTATTCCGACCCGGCAGACGATGGCTACATGCAAGGTGACGTCTATCCAAAAGGTCCGTGGCGTCCTGTTGCATCCGGACAACGCGGCTCAGTTCAATATCTGTTTGATTATCCCGGCGATCCGCTAACACCTGGCAAACCATCCATTGCCGGCGTCCCTCGATTGAAGCCTGAAGAAGCAACCGACCTTACTAAAATTCCCGTGCAGCCAATCGCGTACGATGTTGCCAGGACACTGATCTCGCCTTTGCGAGGACCTGTGCGTCCGAAAGGTTTTCAAGGCGGACTGCCGCTGGCTTATCACGTTGGCGGTACGCCTGATGTCAAGGTTCGGTTGAAGACAGACATGGATTACAAACAACGAACAATCTGGGATGTTGTGGCGCGAATCGACGGAAGTCAGGACAAGGATCGCTGGGTCGTTCTGGGCAATCATCGTGATGCGTGGGTTTTCGGCGCGGTTGATCCAAATAGCGGAACTGCTTCCATGCTCGAGGTTGGTCGCGGCTACGGGGAGTTGTTGAAAAAAGGATGGTCGCCTAAACGCACGATTATTTTGTGCAGTTGGGACGCCGAGGAGTACGGCCTGATCGGTTCGACTGAATGGGCGGAAGAAAACGCTGATGAGCTTCGTGAAAAGGCAGTTGCATATCTGAACGTTGATGTTGCCGTCTCCGGTGGAAACTTTGGAGCATACTCAGTACCGTCGTTATGGAAATTAATTCGCGACGTTACTCGTGACGTAAAGGATCCGAAGACAGGTAAGTCGATCTATCAACAGTGGCAAGATCACGCAAAGGAAAATCGCCCGACCAATGATACTGCTGATAAATCTGAGGCTCGCATCGAAGCGCTGGGTTCGGGTTCAGACTATACGCCGTTCCTGCAACACCTGGGCGTGCCATCAACCGACATGGGATTCAATGGTGATTACGGCGTTTATCATTCGGCCTACGACTCCTTTTATTGGATGGATCATTTTGGCGATCCGGGTTTTGTCTACCACGCTGCAACGGCTCAGCTTTGGGGAACACTTGCTATGCGCCTAGCCGATGCCGATGCTCTGCCCTTTGATTACACTGACTACGCAACTCAAATTCGCGACTTCTTCACCGAGGCGTTAAAGCTCGCCAAGCAACATAAACTGGAGGCTTCTCTAAACACGCAGTCCTTTTTGGACACCGTTGACGCGTTTACAAAAGAGGCCACTCGAATTGAGGCACTTAGACGAAAAGCTATTGCTGAAAATGCAAACTCTGTAAGACTTCGCTCCATCAATGATCTGCTCATACACATTGAAAGAGAATTTACTGACGAGCGAGGATTGCGAGGCAGAAGCTGGTATAAACATCAAATCTATGCGCCCGGCGTCTACACCGGTTACGCTGCTCAACCGCTAACCGATTTTCGTCAAGCAATTGACGATAGGAATTCAACCAACGCAAAAGAGTCGCTCGAAAGAATTGCCGAGGCAATCAAGCGAGCCACAAATAAACTCAAAACAGTTCGTGATTGATCAAAGATTCGTTCAAAAGGGGGAACGTACCTGGTGAAAAATAGGATTCTGGTGGTAAACATTTTTCTGGTAACACTTTTTGTCCTCACTTCAGTTTCCGCGTTTGTAGGTCAGAAAGTTGCGGCAAATGACTTTCGTGTCAGATACAAAGTGACTCTCGAGAGTGGTGGCGCAGGAGGTCACGAGACGGAAACAGTGACAATGATCAAAGGAGCGCGTGAGCGTAGTGAGAGTCACATGGGTTATGGCTACGACACCGTAACGATCACACAATGTGACCTGAAACGGACCCTCCAGATCAGTGATACAACAAAGAAGTATGTCATCACCCAGATGGAAACGGGCCAACCCGGCTCAACCACAACTCCAGCCGCCCAAGCACCAGCGCCGACTACGCCGGGCCGTTCTGGAGGTGTGGTCGAGTACGTGACTAGTTCAGTCGATACAGGTGAACGCAAGGAGATGTTTGGGTTCACAGCTCGGCATGTGAAGAGTTCTACGTCAGTCAACTCTTCGCCTAACGCTTGCAATCCCGGAAAAATGCGAACGGAATTAGACGGTTGGTATATCGATCTGAACGTTGAATTCAACTGTGAAATGAACCGACCGCCAACTATGCCGACGAGTCGGATGCCTAACGCAGGTTGTAGAGATCAGGTCAAGACTCGACGTGAAGGTACCGCGAAAACTGGCTACCCTTTGATTGAGACAATGAAGTACTACGGCAGCGATGGGCAGTTGACGTTTGCACAAACCAAAGAAGTGATCGAGTTGTCGCGCGCAACTTTGGAGAGTGCTCTGTTTGATATTCCGAATGGCTACACCGAAGCAACAAACAGTTCGGAGCTTTACGGCGCCCCTTCAATGACTTCGATGATGTCGGGCATGAACCAGGCTGCGACCTCTCAAGCTAACGCACCAACGTCGCCAGCAGGCGTTGGATCTACAAAGCGTCCAGGTTCGCTATTGGTTGGTGTAGTGCAGTTCAACAACAAGGCAGGACGACCAGTTCCTTTGGATTCCCTCAGGCAACGCCTTATCGGAAACATCACTGAATCGGGAGTCGACGCCATACCGCTCAACGCATCTTCGCAAATGGAAGCTGAAGCTGAAGCAAAAGTGAAACAGTGTGACTTCATTTTGTATACGGACATCGCTGCCCTGAAGATGAACAAGATCGGTGGCATGTTCGGCAGCATCGCGGGTATGCAAAACGCTGTTAAGACAGAGGCGAAGTTGGAGTTCAAACTATTTGCCGTTGGTGAGCAGACTCCGCGACTCTCGTCGACCGCTTCCGCGAAAGAGGAAGGTGATGAAAACAGCGCCGGCACTGCCTTGGACTCTGAAGCTAGAGCGGTTGTAACTGAAGTGAAGAAGAAGCGAGGTTAGGAATGATTGCCGATTGCTGATTGTCTTACGTCGCATTCGACGGATCGGCGGTTAGCAATCGGCTAGTTTTTCTTTTTCTTGATTTCCACCTCGGGAGGTAGCTTCTTTGCGGCTTCGAGTATCTGATGCGCGTTGTCATTGAGCATCTCAAGGCTCGCTACCTCAGCCTCCGACTTTGCTTGAGTGCGAAATGGTTCCACTTGCGTCATGATGTTGTTCACCGCCTGAGCCAGGCGGCGGAGCGCTTTTGGTATCAACGGATTTCTTTCGTCACGCGAACTGACATCGTCGATATTTGTTATAGCCTCATCGAGTATACCGGCGATGTCACCAATCAGTTCTGCGTGTGTACCCGTCGGCAAGTCACCCCACAACTCGGACTCCTTCTTCGATTGCTTGGTAGTCGGAGTTGGTGTTTGTGTGCCATTTAAGACCAGCAGTCTGCGCTCTGCTGCTTTTATAAATACTTCGATACGCTGGTCGAGTATCTGGGCTTCCTTCACAATATCCACTTCTTGAGGAGTCAGGTGATCGCGTTGTGGCGTGGAAGCTTTTGCAAATACCAACGAAGCTAAGCAAAAAATTAAGAGAGTGCTGAAAATCGTTCGGGTAGTCATGGTTGTTTACTTTTCGGCGTCGGACTTTCCATCGGTTTTTGAGTGGGCTTTTCTTCCGGTTTCGACTCGTCATCATGCACCACGTTGTGCCCATAAAATGAATTGAGCGCCTCGGTTCTTCCTTCACGAGCAAAATCCTCTACCCGTTTTATCCACACAGCAAATTCCAGAGGCGTCGTACGCCGCATAGCTGTTAGGCGCGGACCGTCCGCCCGAAGTACAAGCTCGAGTCGTTTGTACAAGTCGCGAGTCTTGTTGCTATCTCGTTTCAGAGTAGCCAGGAAAGTCAGGAGATCCTGGATGAGCGCGTGATAGGAACCTATCTGATGTGAGGCAGCTTCAAAGTTTGATTCGGAGGTGTATCGCTCTGCGGTTGTTAAGTGTGTCTGGGCAAAGTCAATAGTTACTCGTACGCGTTGCTTGGGATCTGTTGAGTCAGACATTTGCGCCCGCTCTTCTTTAGTTATTGTGTGCAGCGGTGGGGGCGCGGTGAGCGGAGTTGGTTGAGGCGTTGGCCTCTGGTCCTGAGCAACTGTAATCACGGTGAAAGAGGCCAACAGTATGGGCAACAACAGAAGTTTGCGTGAACACTCAGCGAACATTCGGACGATTATCAGGGTTTCTTTTTCACACCCTCTCCGAGCTGGATTTGTCGTTGCAGGAGGGGGAGACGGAGTTTGACCTTTTCTATTTCGAGTTGATTTGTTTTTGCGTCAGCGCTCGCCAGAAATTTCTGATAGGCCGCGAGGGCTTCTGGGTATTCTCCGAGATAATCGTGCGACGTGGCAATAAAATAGTGCGCAACGATTATCTCCGGTTTGTTTGCGACAACCCATTCAAACTCGGTAACGGCTTGAGCGTACTGTTTCAACTCGTACAGAGCCGTTGCCAGATTGGCATGGGCCGGATAGTTCGTCGGATTATCTTTCAGCACTCGACGAAGTATGCCTGCTGCTTCGGCAAATCGTCGTACCTGGACCAACGCTGCAGCATAACCCACAGCATATTCAGCAACTGTCGGCGCGAGTTCTGAGGCCCGCCGGTATAGCTCCAAAGATTTTGCTGGAGCATCGACACGATACGAAGCCCCCAGGCGCGCTATGAGCATCGCGTTACGCGGATTCTTCTC
>Ga0157378_10003816_pt1 | contig 13331 bp, 10 predicted proteins | sample M65metaG_FD_115309 | JGI IMG/M metagenome (GOLD analysis project Ga0157378, IMG submission 115309) | Miscanthus rhizosphere microbial communities from Kellogg Biological Station, Michigan, USA - M6-5 metaG | ecosystem: Host-associated > Plants > Roots > Rhizosphere > Soil | place: USA: Michigan...
GAGTTGACGGTCGGATCTTCGAGATAAACGTCGTCGCCAACTTCGGCTTCCGCCATGGCGCGCCGCATGGCCGGAGTCGGCCGGGTGACGGTGTCGCTGCGCAGGTCGACGATGTTCGTCGCAGCTCCGGCGGATTGTAGCTGGCGTTCCGGATCGGTCACCGATTGAGTGGTCATGCGGCGTTCTCCCAGGTCTATTCCAGAGTTGGCTGGCCCATCAGTCGGACGAAAGCTTCGTTCGAAATGCTCAAGTGCTGCGAGGCAAGCCGGGCCCTAGAGCCGGAGAGTTCGATCAATCCGTCAGCCTGCAACGGGGCGAAGCGTGACTCCAAGGCCGTTCCATAACTACGTTCCAACTGAGCCAAATCGATTCCTTCCAGCTGGCGGAGGCCCAAAAAGAGTTCTTCATCGAGCGCCTGGTCGGCAGAAATCTCTTCCAACTGTTCGACCGGCGTGCGGCCCCGAGCGACCGCCTGGACGTAGGACGCAGAATCATGGGCATTGGCCCAGCGCTGGGACCCGGAGAAGGAGTGCGCTCCCGCACCAAAGCCGAGATAGGGCTCGCGCCGCCAGTACTTGCGGTTGTGTCTCGAGGCGAAACCGGGCTTGGCGAAGTTGGAGATTTCGTATTGCTCGTAGCCCGCGCGGCGCAATTCGACGCGGGCGGTCTCGTAAAACTCGGCCATCTGGTCATCGCTAGGAACCGCTGCGGCCGAGTATTTCGTTCCACCTCGCAGCAGTTCGGAACCGAGACGGCTTCCTTCGTCAACTTCGAGAAGATAGATGGATACGTGCTCGGGTTCAAGATGGATCAGTTCGTCGAGGGAGTTCTGCCACCCTTGGTGCGCCTGGTGAGGCAAGCCGGCAATCAGATCGAAGCTCAGGTTGGCGATCCCGGCGGCGCGCAGCATCGGCACAGCGCGGTAGACATCAGCGCGGCGATGCATTCTGCCGGCGGCTTTCAGTTCAGCATCGGAAAAGGATTGAACGCCGAAGCTGATGCGATTAATGCCCGAGGCCACCCAGGCCTCGGATTTGCCTTGGTCAACCGTTTCCGGATCGGCTTCCAACGTGACTTCCGAAAGCGCGGTTGCGAAAGTGTCGCGAATCGTGTTCAGGACAGCCGCGACGTGAGCAGGGTCAAGCAAGCTCGGAGTTCCGCCGCCGAAGTAGACCGTGTCGACGTTCAATGAGGAGAACGAACCAGGAAGAACGACGCCGCTACTTGGCAGGCGCCGCCGGTGTTCCCGTATCTCGGTTTGAACCGCCGCAGCGTAGGGAGCAAATCGCGCAGGCGACACGACGCCGGTGTGGAAATTGCAATAGGTGCATTTTGTCTGGCAAAAAGGCACCTGGATGTAAATGCCGAGACTCATGGATGCGCAAAAACTCTAACATATCGCGGCGCTGGGCCTGCCGCTCTTGCAGCTGCCTATGGAGCGTCGCGGACGACTTTGACGAACACGGTACGCTCGCGGGGACCGTCGAATTCGCACAGGAAAATTCCCTGCCAGGTGCCAAGTGCCAGCTTACCGTTCGCGACGAGCACCGTTTGGCCGGTGCCGGTCAGGATGGCTTTCATGTGGGAATCGGTGTTCCCTTCCGCATGACGGTACGGCCCTTCATGCGGGATCAGGCGATCGAAGATCCCTTCGACGTCGCGGGCTACGTCTGGGTCCGCGTGTTCGTTGATGGCGACTCCCGCCGTGGTGTGCGGCACGTAGACGTAACAAACGCCGCTGCTTACACGCGAATCGAGCACCACAGATTCCACTTCGCGAGTGATGTCCACAAATTGGGTGCGTCTGGCAGTTTTGATGCGCAGGGTTTTCATGCCGCGAGGGTGGTCAGGGAGTCGGAATGATGAAGTGCGTGCCGGCGTTCTTCAGGCCGGAGTGGCGCTCAATTTCCTCGAACGCAGCCTGGCCCCAGCGAGCGGCGAACGGCAGAAAAGAGAGTTCGCGAGACTGCAGAGACTTGTTCGGATAAATGAGGTTCGACAGAAACTCCTGGTGTGCGGCGACGGTGCCGGATTTGCGGTCCAGGGCGCGGCCGATCATCTGCTGCAGCTTTTCCGTCTGATATTCGATCTTGTTCTGCGCAGTCTCCACTGCCGTTTTTAGCGTAGGGTCCAACACCGCTATGGCGTCCGACCATTGACGGAGCCGTTTCTGGATTTCCGCTCCATTTTCTTGCAACAGGGTAGAGAGGTTTTCTGGAATGCTCGCGGCGCTCATGCGCTTCTCGAGCTCCTGCGGGCCTCCCCATACCTCCTCGACTTCGATTCCATACTGTTGGAGGAGGCGTTGAGCTTTCGCGTCTAGCAACGTGAAGCCCGGACGCGGCAGCATTACCGGCATTCGTCCGAGCAATTGCCGGTAAAGGACTTCGGACTGCGCGAAGTAGGAGATTTCGGCCGGGCCACCAATGTACGCGGCGGTTGGGAGCAGGAAGTCCTGCACAACCGGGCGGAACAGCGCGTTGGGGCTGAAGTTCTCCGGCTCGCTCTGAACGGCATCGAGCAATTCTTTTTTGCTCCAAGTTCTCTCGCCCGATTCGAACTTGCCATCGCCGTCGGTGATCACTTGACGACCGTTGCGCGAAATATGAAAGAGGATGGTGCTCCGCGAAGTGACTTTCACCTGCGGAGCATAGCCGGCCCGCTCCAACTGCTGGTCGCGCTCGAGCAGAGCTTCATCGATCGCGTCGCGCTCTTCGACGGCACGGGAAAGCAGGGGCTCCGCCAAGCGGTGCAGGCGAAAATCGAGCGGATCGAGCAAAATCAGTCCGGCGTGTTTCAGCAGACGGGCAAAGAGCTTTCCGAAAGCACTTCCGTAGGTTTCCTGGCGCTCATACGATTCGTTCAGAATTGCGGTCAGCTCAATGCCGTCGCCGCCGAACACATTCGCCGCCGCCTCCCGCAAGGCGTCGACTTCAGCGCCCAGTGGCACGCGCCCGACCGGCGCCAAATTTCCGACGCCTTGCGGCAATTCGAGTTTGACCAGTTTGCCGTTGTGAAAGAACGTGGTGTGGCGGACTTCATCCAAGTCATGGTCTTCCGTAGCCATCCAAAAGACCGGAACGGCGTCGACGCCATGCTCGGTCAAATCTTTGGCGATTCTGGCGGCAGCAAGCGCCTTGTAAACGGCGTAGCAAGGTCCGCTGAAAAGACCTACCTGCTGGCCTGACACCACTGCGACCGCGCCCTTCTCGAAGCGGTCAAGATTTCTGAATGTGGCCGCGCCAGCACCCAGAAGCTCGTTTTGTTGACGCAGGATCAGGGCGACTTCGGCGCGCCGACGGGCGGGATAGTTCACCGAGCGGGCGGCTTGAAGGATACTTTCAATATCGGGCTGGTGCTGAAAAAAGCCGGCCACGCGCTCGTAGGATTGCAGGTAGTCCCGCAGCAGCCTGGGCTGGTGCGGCAGAGCTTCCACTGGGAGGGCGCGACAATGCATGGACTTTAGATGATAGACGGGCGATTCGGTCACAAGCAATGGACGCGCGAAAGACCGCAAAGAAAGCGGGGGCGCGGCAAAGACTTAAGTCGAAACCGCGGCGGGCTCCAATTCCGTCACGAGTTTCCTAACCTGCTGTTTCTTTTCTTCGCTGAGGGGCAACAGGGGCAAGCGCGGAACGCCCCCAAAGTAGCCCCGCAAGTCCATGGCGTATTTGAGACCGGCAATTCCGTTCTCGGAAACGATGGTCTTGGAAGCCCGAGCTACCTGTTGCTGCTGGGCAAGCGCCTCGCCATGCCGCCCGCTTTTCCAGCTCTCATAAATGGCCACGCATCTTTCGGGTAGCGCTGACGCCAGAGCCAGAACGGCCCCGTTCGCGCCCCCTGCGAGCGCAGGATAGACCACCGCGGCGCCTCCGGTCAGCACGCGAAACGATGCCGGCGCTTTCGCGGCCACCTCCACCACACGCTGAATGACTCCTGAGCTGTCCTTGATCCCGACGATATTCGGATGCTCGGCCAGAGTCAGGATTTCCGGTGTGTCTAGCGCCACTCCCGTGAAAATCGGAACGGAGTAGAGCAAAACAGGAATGGGCGACGCGTCGGCCACGCTGCGATAGTAACGCAGGTAGACTTCCGACTTGTAGGCAGGCTTGTAGTAATAGGGCGTCTTGACCAGCGCGATGTCGTAGCCAAGGTTCGCCGCGCGCTTGCAGCGCGCGATCGTTTCGGCGGTTGACTCTGCGCCTGCACCCGCAATCAGAAGCCTGCCCGGGGCAGCCGACTCTTTTCCAGCTGCCAGCAGCGCTTCACCTTCGGCGCTGGAGAGCAGCACGGACTCACCCGTTGACCCCAGGACGACATAACCCGACAAGCCGGTCTTGTTGTAGCGCCCTATGTTTTCTTTGAACCGCTCGATCCGGACGGAGCCGTCTTCAGAGTACGGCGTGGTAAGAGCGGGGAATATGCCGGCAATTTCCACGGTCAGTCTCCGGAAGCGGTCGAGCCGGAAGCAGCGACCTGACCTCGATGCAGATCCTGCAAGGCGGCTACCTCGGTGCCCTGCTCGATCAGCGCGCGGATGCCGCGCGCTGCGGCATGAGCGGCCGCCAGCGTGGTGATGCACGGTATGTTGTAACGAATCGCTGCACGCCGAATGGATTTTTCATCGTAAAACGATTCTCGTCCGAGCGGCGTGTTGACGATCAGATCGATTTTCCCAGTTTTTATCAGATCCACGATGTTCGGGCGGCCTTCGTTAACTTTGAACACCGCTTCGGCCTCGATTCCAGCCGCGCGCAGCGCCGCGGTCGTGCCGCGCGTTGCCGTGAGCTGGAAGCCAAGCGACGCCAGTTCTTTGCCGATGGTAATGAGATGCTTCTTGTCGCGATCGTTCACGCTGAGAAAAACGGTGCCTTTGCGCGGTAAACGCTGGCTGGCCGCAAGCTGCGCTTTGGCGAATGCCAAGCCGTAGGAAGTGGAGATTCCCATCACTTCGCCGGTCGAACGCATTTCGGGGCCGAGGATGGTGTCTACGCCGCGGAACTTGTTGAATGGAAAGACCGGCGACTTCACGGAATAGAACTCGCGTACTGCGATTTCCGCCACCCCGTTATGGTGAGCCAGCGGCAGATCCATGTCGGCAAGTTTCTTGCCGGCCATCAGACGCGCGGCGACTTTGGCCAGCGGCACACCGGTGGCCTTGCTGACGTACGGCACCGTGCGCGACGCGCGCGGATTGACCTCCAGCACGTAAACCGTATCGCGCTGAATCGCGTATTGCACGTTCATCAGCCCGATCACTTTCAGGGAAAGCGCCAGGCGTTTCGTGTAATCCCGGATGGTTTCGACAACCGCAGGCGAAAGGCTCACGGGTGGCAGCACGCAGGATGAGTCGCCCGAGTGCACGCCGGCTTCCTCGATGTGCTCCATGATGCCGCCGATGACCACGTTGGTTCCGTCGGCGAGGGCATCCACGTCTACTTCGGTGGCTTCTTCGAGGAACTGGTCAATGAGCACGGGCCGTGCCGGGCCCATCAGCGCGGCTTGAGCAACGTAGTCCTGCACGGTATTTGCGTCGTACGCGATGACCATAGCTCGACCACCAAGTACATAACTGGGCCTCACCAGAACCGGCAATCCGATTTCTCCCGCCAGACGGGCGGCTTCTTCAGGCACCAGCGCCGTCGCATTGCGCGGTTGCGGGATCTTCAGCTCTTCGAGCAGCCGGCCGAAGCGGCGGCGGTCTTCGGCAAGGTCAATCGATTCCGGCGCAGTGCCGATGATCGGAACGCCGTTGCGCTTCAGTTCCAGGGCAAGATTCAGGGGAGTTTGGCCGCCAAACTGAACGATGACGCCTTGCGGCTTCTCCTTTTCTACAATCGCCAAAACGTCTTCGAGCGTTAGGGGCTCGAAATAGAGGCGGTCGGAAGTGTCGTAGTCGGTCGAAACCGTCTCCGGATTGCAGTTCACCATGATGGTTTCAAAACCGTCTTCACGCAGAGCGAAGGAAGCATGACAGCAGCAATAGTCGAACTCGATTCCCTGCCCGATGCGGTTAGGACCGCTGCCCAGGATCATGATCTTCGGCTTGGCCTGGGCTTCGGATTCGTCCTCTTCCTCGTAGGTCGAATACATGTAAGGCGTGTAAGATTCGAACTCTGCCGCGCAGGTGTCTACGCGCTTGAAAACCGGCGCGACTCCATAGCGCGCGCGCTGCAACCGCACCGCTGCGGGAGTCGTTTTCCACATTTGCGCCAGTTGCTCGTCGCTCGTGCCGTGGCGCTTCACTTCGCGCAGCAGATCTCTCGAAGCGGTTTCGACCGTTACGCCGGCGGCGCGCTTGTTCATCGCTACCAGCTCTTCAACCTGCCCGAGAAACCAGGGATCGATCTTGGTCAGTTCGCCGATTTCTTCGGCATGGAGCCCTCGTTCGACCGCCGTAAGCAGCCAATGAATGCGGTCGGGCCGGGGGGTGGCCAGCTTTTCGCGCAGCAGCGAGTCCGGCGTGTCCGCCGGCGCGCGCCAGGGCGTGTGCGGCTCGAGCGAGCGGATGGCCTTCTGCAGCGATTCCTTGAAGGTGCGGCCAATGGCCATCACTTCGCCGACCGATTTCATCTGCGTGCCGAGCGTGCTGTCGGAGCCCGGAAATTTTTCAAACTGCCATTTGGGAATTTTGGTGACCACGTAATCGATGGTGGGCTCGAACGAAGCGGGAGTTTTCTTGGTGATGTCGTTGGGGATTTCATCCAGGGACATGCCGACTGCCAGGCGCGCGGCAATTTTCGCAATCGGGAAACCGGTGGCCTTGCTGGCTAGCGCCGAGCTGCGGGACACGCGGGGATTCATTTCGATCACAACCATGCGACCGTTTTCCGGGTTCACCGCGAATTGAACGTTCGACCCGCCGGTTTCCACGCCAACTTCGCGCAGAATCGCCGACGCTGCGTCGCGCATCCGCTGGTATTCCTTGTCGGTCAGCGTCTGCGCCGGAGCCACGGTGATGGAGTCGCCGGTGTGAACGCCCATGGGATCAAAATTCTCGATGGTGCAGATGACCACGAAGTTGTCGCGATAGTCTCGCATCACTTCGAGTTCGTATTCCTTCCACCCGAGGACCGACTCTTCTACGAGCGCCTCGTGCACCGGACTGGCGTCGAGCGCCTGTGCAATGGCGTCGGCAAACTCTTCGCGGTTATAGGCGATCGCGCCACCCGTACCGCCCAGCGTAAACGAGGGGCGAATCACCAACGGGAATCCCAGCTGCTCGCAGAGGCGCATCGCATCCTGCGCGTTGTTGATCAGCGCCGACGCGGGAACTTCCAATCCAATCTTGCGGCACGCATCCTTGAACCACAGACGATCTTCGGCAACCTTGATCGCGCGCAACGACGCGCCGATCATTTCTACTTTGTGCTTTTCGAGGATGCCGCCTTCGGCCAGCTCCACGGCGAGGTTGAGCGCGGTCTGCCCGCCTACCGTCGGCAACAGGGCGTCCGGCTTCTCGCGCGCGATGATTGCTTCGAGATAGTCCCTGGAGAGCGGCTCGATGTAAGTGCGATCGGCCATCTCCGGATCGGTCATGATGGTCGCGGGATTGGAGTTGACCAGGATTGTTTCGTAGCCCTCGGCGCGCAGCGCCTTGCACGCCTGCGCTCCCGAATAGTCAAACTCGCAGGCCTGGCCGATGATGATCGGACCCGACCCGATGATCAGAATCTTCTTGATATCTTTCCGCTTCGGCATTTCACCCCTTCAAATACTTTGCACGGCCGACTGCTATCGGCGCGAACTCCCCGGCTGCTTCCATTCCTTCATCAAATCCGTGAATTGCGTGAACAGGTAGTGCGAATCGTGAGGACCGGGAGACGCCTCCGGATGATACTGCACGCTGAAGAGCGGCAAATTCTTGTGCCGCAGGCCTTCGTTGGTGTGGTCGTTTAGATTCAGGTGCGTCACTTCGACATCGCTAGACGGCAACGATTCCGGGTCCACACAAAAGCCGTGATTCTGCGCCGTGATTTCCACTTGATTGGTCAGCAGATTCTTTACCGGATGATTCGAGCCGTGATGCCCAAATTTGAGCTTGAAGGTTTTCCCGCCGAGCGCCAGCCCGCACACCTGGTGACCCAGGCAAATTCCAAACACCGGCACCTTGCCGACCAATTTGCGGGCGTTCCCGACCGCGTATTCCATCGGTTCCGGATCGCCGGGCCCGTTCGACAGGAAGACACCGTCAGGCCTCATGGCCAGCACGTCTTCCGCAGAACTCATCGCCGGCACGACGCTCACCTCGCAGTGGTGGTCGGTCAGCAGTCGCAGAATGTTCTGCTTGATGCCGAAATCGTAGGCAACGACGCGCAGTTTCTGTGTGTCCTCATTGGTCGCCGCCTCGCCCATCTCTTCCGACCATGGCGACGTAGCCAGTTCGATCGAACCCTTCGCCCAGTCGTAGGGCTTGGCGCAGCTCACGCGGCTCGCCAGCTCTTGCCCCGCCATGGTCGGGAGATTCTTCGCTTCGTAAATCAACTGGTCAGCTGGTGTTCCGTCGGTGGAGACCACAGAGCGCAGCGCGCCGACTTTGCGGATGTGGCGCACCAAGGCGCGTGTATCAATATCCCAAATGACGGGAATCTTGTGGCGGTTCAGATAAAGATGCGCCGTCTCGGTCGAGCGCCAGTTCGACGCGATCTGTGAAAATTCGCGCACCACCAGCGATTCGATGTACGGCTTGCCGGCCTCTTCATCGTCGAGATTCGCGCCCACGTTTCCGATGTGCGGGTAGGTCAGGCAGACGATCTGCCCGGCATAGCTGGGATCGGTGAAAACTTCCTGATAACCGGTGAGGCTGGTGTTGAAAACGACTTCGCCGCCGCGGCGCGTAATCGCGCCGGCCGCGCGGCCATTAAATACGCGCCCGTCCTCGAGCGCCAGAGTTGCGGGACGATGCAAAACTTCGGTCAGTGTGCCCTCCGCTGATCATTTTTCTTTTGCTTCTGTGGTCGTTCCGCCCAGCGAACCGAAATGGTCCACCGGCCAATAGGCGAAAACGGCTCGCCCATAGATGAACCGGCTGGGGACCGGGCCGAACACTCGCGAATCGTTGGAACTGATGCGATGATCGCCCATCACAAAATACATGTTGGGCGGCACGCGCACCGGGCCGTAGTCGCTGAGATCTTCATACTGTGGCGGGACGTAAGGCTCCCTGATCTCTTCGCCGTCCACGTACACGATGCCCTGGCGAATCTCAACGCTTTCTCCTGGCAGCGCAATTACACGCTTGATGAACGATTTCGTGCGATCGAGCGGATACCAGAAAACAACCACATCGCCGCGCTGAATCGGCTCAAAGCGGTAGACGAACTTGTTGATGAAAATGCGTTCCTGGTCAGAAAGCAGCGGGGCCATGCTGGTGCCTTCCACCTTCACCGGCTGGTAGAGAAAAATGATGATGACCAGCGCCAGACCGATCGCGATGAGCAGGTCGCGGGTCCACACCCGCACTTCGTGCCGCAAGTGCCGGTGACGATTCTTGTCTTTCTCTTCTAAAGAATGGAGCGCCGGTTCCACGTCATCATTCGGTGGATTCGCGGGAGACGTCAGTGGGCGCTCGTCCGTGTTCGGCATGTGTGCTTACTTCTTTTATTTATAGCACGCGAAGAGTGCAGTTTCTAGGTTGAATCGGTCGAGCCGAGCACCCGGGTTTCTAAGTTCGATGAATCGCTTGCGCGGTGACGGCGGAGGAATCCGCAATCACCTGCCGATTGCGGGCCTGACCGCTACGCGCGACGCCGCTTTCTCGGGCGTTTCAGGCCTCGAGAGCATAATTCACCGCCGCTAGACAGGCAGTAACGGCCGTCTCGGTCCTCAGAATCAGCGAACCAAGCGACGCCTCCTTGAATCCCGCGTGGTGGGCCGCGCTCGATTCGGCTTCCGTCCAGCCGCCCTCGGGACCTATCGCCAACGTGATCCGCTCGACCGGCCGCACCTCTAAAACGCTGCGCAACGAAGGTGCGTCAGCCCGCTCCGAGAGCATCAGGTGCAGTCCGCCGCCTTCCTTCAGGAAGGCGGCTTTTGGCGAAGCCAGGTCCCAAATTTCCGGAAGCCGCACTCGCCTGGATTGCTGTGAAGCCTCGAACGCAATTTTCTTCCAGCGCTCTGAGCGCTTCCCAGCCGCAGTAAGGAGCCCTTTTTCGCTTCGCGCAGCGGCCAGGGGCACGATCTGGTCCACGCCCAGCTCGGTGGCTTTCTCGATCGCCCATTCGAACGCGTCGAATTTCACCACCGCCAGCAGAAGTGTCCTGTGCAAGAGAGAAATTCGAACCGGAATCGGTTCCAGAAGAACAAACTCGACTCGGTCGCGGCCGGAAAGCTCGATTTTTCCGAGCCGAACCGAAGTTCCGTCACTTAATTCGTAAAGCTGCCCCGGCTCCGCACGCAGCACGCGCCCTAGGTGATGCGCCGCCTCGCCGGTCAATACCGCACGGTCCGCTTCGCAGACATCTACAAAAAATCGTCTTCGCACTCCCGCTCCGCGGCGAGGCCGCAACTACCCGAAAATGTCTTTTACCTTGTCGAAGAACGAAGATCCGCGCTCAGCAGGCTTGTTGTCCACTTTCAGCGTGGCGCCCAACTGCTCCATCAGCTTCCGTTGATCGCGATTCAGCTTCGCGGGCGTGATGACCCGCACGTGATAGTACAAATCGCCCTTGCCGCCGCCGCGTGGATCGGGCAATCCGTGCCCCTTGATTCTGAACACCGCCCCGCCCTGCGTGCCCTCGGGAATTTTCAGTTTCTCGTCGCCGCTCAATCCCGGCACCGACAACTCGGCGCCCAGCGCCGCCTGCGCAATGCTCACTGGAATCGTGCAGTAAAGATCCGCGCCGCGCCGCTCGAAAAACGAATGCTCCTTTACTTCCAACACCACATACAAGTCACCCGTCGGTCCACCATTCGTGCCCGGTTCGCCTTCACCCGGCACGCGCAACCTCGTTCCGGTGTCTACGCCAGCCGGCACGCGAAGCTCGATGGTCTTCTCCTTCTCCAACCGGCCCTGCCCGCGGCATTCCGTGCAACGTTCCTTGATGACTTGCCCGGCCCCCTGACAAGCCGGACAGGTGCGGGTGATCGTGAAGAATCCTTGCTGATAGGCCAGCTGCCCGCGCCCACCGCAAGCTTGGCATGAAGTCGCGCCGGTCCCGGCCTTGGCGCCCGTTCCGTGGCATGCGCCGCACAGCTCTTGCTTGGGCAGCTTGATCTTCGTCGAAACGCCCGCTGCCGCTTCCTCAAACGTCAGCGTCATGTCATAACGCAGATCCGAACCGCGCTGCGCCCGATTGCGGCCCCGCCGTCCACCGCCCCCGAACAGATCCTCGAATCCAAAGAAGTCCCCAAAAATATCGTGAAAGTCCTGAAAGACCGTTCCGTTGAAGTCCACACCGCCGCCTACGCCGCTCAAGCCTGCATGGCCGTAGGTGTCATAGACCTGTCGCTTTTCCTGGTCGCTCAGAACGCTATACGCTTCCGTGCACTCGCGAAACTTCGCCTCGGCTTCGTACTTGTTCTCCGGATTGCGGTCCGGGTGCCACTTCAACGCGGCCTTGCGGTACGATGCTTTGATCTCTTCGACCGAAGCGGTTCGTTCCACGCCTAAAACTTCGTAAAAATCGCGTTGATTCGCTTTCGCCATTCCGTTTTTCCCTCTCGCTTGCCCGCGAACTCTAGTTGGCCTTTGATGCCGCAGCCGGATGTACCGCTACACGCACCATCGCCGGGCGCAACACCCGCCCGTGAAAGACATAGCCCGGCTGGAAAACTTGCAGGACCGTTCCGTCCTCTTGTTCCCTGGTTTCCGTGCGGTCCATCGCCTGGTGCAGGTGAGGATCAAACGGTTTTCCGACGGGATCGACTCGCTCGGCGCCCAATTTCGCCACATTTTCCAGCAACTGCTTGTAAATTAATTCAAACCCGCGCCGGTATGTTTCGTACTCGGCTTCGCGATGGGCCGCCAGCGCGTGTTCAAAGCCGTCAATCACCGGAATTAGCCCTTCGATCACGCGGGCCGTAGCTCGCTTGTGGTCCTCGGTCCTCTCCCGTTCGATACGCTTCTTGTAGTTGTCGAAGTCCGCCTGCCGCCGCAACAACGTTTGCCGCAGATCTTCGAGGTCTGCCGCCAGTTTAGCCACGCCAGCATCCGTGCGTCCGCCATCGTTCTCAGGATTTGCGTCCGCTTCGTCGCCGCCTTGGTTGTAAGGGATGTTCGTCTCTCTTTCGTCCACCGAGTCCTCGTTTCTAGCCAGGATTCCTCTTCGCTCATCCGGTCCGTCGAGTGCCTGCCGGGCTAGGAAATCTTGTTCAACGTTTCGCTGAAAAGCTGCGCCACATACGCCACGGCGTTTACCGCCCGCTCGTAGTGCATTCGCGTCGGGCCCAGCACGCCAAGCGATCCTTGCACGCCGTCTCCCCGCGTGTACGCCGCGCTGATCAGCGCAAGATTCTCTCCTGCCGGCGAAATCTCCTTTACGCCAATCTGCACCAGCACCGGTTCCGGCGCTTCGATGCAGGCGTTCAGCACCGTCACCAGCCGGTGCTTCTCTTCAATTGCCGCCAGCAGCTCCCGCAACTGCGCCTGATTCGCAAATTCCGGCACGCCCACAATCTGCGCCGTGCCCTCGACGTGCAACTGCGGCGCAGTCTCTTCTCCCAACACCGCGGGATCGCACAGCGCCAGCGCGCTGCGAAGCAAACCTTCGTACTGCTCGCGTTCGGATGCGAGCTTCGTCAGCAGATCCGTCCGGATCGCTTCGAGCGTCCAACCCGAATACTGCCGGTTCAAGAACTCCGCCGTAACGTCCAGCTCCTGCTGGCTGAAAGCTCGCGGCGGCCTCAGCACTTTGTCACGCGTAATTCCGCCGGGTGAAATCAGGACAACCACCACGCGCCCGTCCGGTAGCAGCCAGATTCGCGCGTGTTCCAGAATTGTTTTCCCGAGCGGCGGCGAAACCACAATCCCTAGCCCGTTCGAGACCTCGGCCAGAACGTGCCCTGCCCGTTCTGTCACTTCGGCTCGGGAATTTGCCGCGGCGAACTCCCGCCGGATCCAGGCCCGGTCCTCCACGCTAAGCGTGGCTTGCGACGCAATTTCTTGCGCAAAGAAACGGTAAGCCGCCGCTGTCGGCACCCGCCCCGCTGAAGTGTGCGGCTGATACAAATATCCGCCGTCCTCCAAATCCGCCATGACATTGCGGATCGTGGCCGGGCTCAGCGTCTGTTCGTATCTTTTCGAAATGGCGCGCGAAGACACCGGCTCCCCCGTCTCGATGTACGTGCGGACTAGGTCAGCCAGGATCTGCCGGTTGCGGCGTTCCTGAAGA
>Ga0157378_10003818_pt1 | contig 13325 bp, 15 predicted proteins | sample M65metaG_FD_115309 | JGI IMG/M metagenome (GOLD analysis project Ga0157378, IMG submission 115309) | Miscanthus rhizosphere microbial communities from Kellogg Biological Station, Michigan, USA - M6-5 metaG | ecosystem: Host-associated > Plants > Roots > Rhizosphere > Soil | place: USA: Michigan...
CAGGCCAACTGTGCGCCCGAATCACCCAGCTCGAGCTCGTCCACGGCCGCGCGCGTCGCCGCCAGCGCGAACGTATCCGGCAGCAGATCGTTGGCTCGCGCGGTCGAGGGAGCGTCGACCGTCGCCGCGGAGCTCGAAGCGGGAGACAGCTCCGAGCCGCACTTGTAGCAATGCGTCGCGCTGCGATCGTTGACCGCTTCGCATGCCTTGCAAAGCGTCAGCTGCAATGCGGCGCCGCATTCGTTGCAGAACGCCGATCCAGGGGGGTTGGCGTGAGAGCAGAACGTACAAACTGCGGGCGACATTGGATGGACTCTGAAGCGATGCAAAGACCCGTTTCGATGCACTGGCTCAACCCCGCCCGTTCGTCATGCCGAGTGACGATCCTCGAGCACAGCATTACCAAAGGGGACGCACGCGGAATGCCCGCGTCCCTAGCATCTTGGGTGTAGGAATGGGCTGACGGGCACCGCGCCGGATCGCCCAGGGCAGGGTCCCGGGGGGCTTTGGGCGCCGGAATGTCCTATTGAGGATCGCCCGATCCCGGCGGCGGCTGCGTCCAGCGACTCTGTAAGATGTGCGTCAGCGCACATACATTCGACTGTCGGAGTGTTTCTATGCGCGAACCGCGCCATCGGGGGCGGTGCCGATGGGTCGGCGGCGCCAGACGACCCGCGTTACCGCTGAAGAAGGAAACTACATGAACAAGCTCATGGTTGCGCTGCTGGGAGTTTGCATCGTCGCGTTGTCCGCCTGCAATACGGTCGAAGGTGCAGGAAAGGACGTGAAGGCCACCGGCAGCGCCGTCGAGAATGCGGCGAAGGACGCCAAGCCAAAGTAACGTCGCGGGCAACGACCCACCGAACCGCCTCGATTGAGCGTCAGCAGTACGCCCCCGGGCCCATACCGCTGACCGACGGCGGGGGGTCGATCGCGCGACGTCGGCGCGAAATATTGGAGTGTTCGCTGATGCAACGCACTGGCATCGAACCTGCCCGGCCCACACAGAAGCGTCGTCACATCGCTCTGATCGTTGTTCAATGCGTCCTGCTGGCCGCGCTTTTTACCGGCGCCGGCCTGGTTCTCGCGAGTGCGATCGCCTCCTGGGCCGATCTCGCATGACGGTCCAACGTGCTCCTTCATGGTGGCGTCGCTGCTTCGGCTCGCGGCAACTTGGGGAGATGTAACGCGCGCGCCGAGACAGAGAGGCGCGTCCGGCATTGGAAGGCTCATGGCATTTCATCAAACAACGCTCCTCATCGTAGATGACAATGCCGACATCCGCGAGCTCATCAGCGAAGTTGCGCGGCTCGCCGGCTTCGCAACACGCGTGGCGAGCAATGGTGCCGAAGCGTTGGACGTGGTCGTCACCTGCCTGGAGCTCGACGCCGTGGTGTCGGATGTGATGATGCCCGTCATGGACGGGCTCCAGCTTGCGCATCGGGTACGCGGGATTCGCCCCAACCTCCCCGTCATCTTGATGACCGGCCACTCCAATAAATTGGACGAAGTCTTGCAGGCCGGGGCAGTCCCCCTCATCAAGCCGTTCACGGCCGAGTCGTTCGAGCTTTCGGTCCGAGACGCGATCGACGCCAGCAGTGGCGAAGAATGACGGGTGCTCCGTCACCTTGAGCGCCCAAGGCGCGGGACGATCCCGCCCGATTACTTGGCCCTCGGATCATCCGCCGGGTTGACATAGTTCACCGCCCATGGTCCGACGCCATGAGTCTGGATGATCGTTTCTTCCGTCGTCCAGGCGAAATGGGTGGTCTTGGCTTGCATGATGGCGACGCTACCTGCCGCCAGAGGCATGGTTTTCGACTGATCGAGCTTGTCTCCCGTACCCATGTTGAACGTACCGGAAATCACCGTGACATGCTCAATGGCAGGATGCCAGTGGGCGGGGACCTTGTAGTCGGCGGGGAGCTTGAGGCGAACGGTAAAAGGCACCGCCTCGTTCATCGGCCCTTCGATCACGGCGATCTTCGCGCCCGGTGGCAGTGACGGAACATCGACCCACTTAAGATCCGCCGGCAGCACCATGACGTGGGCATCTGCCGCCCAGGCAGGGAATGCACCGAGCGAGGCCAGCGCGAACGCGGCGGAGGCTGCGGCTTTGAACGTGTTCATGCTTTCTCCCTTTGCTTGGTGGACGAACATGGATCGAAACCATTCTGAAAAGCAGTGAATGCCGACGAGAACCCGCAGCCATCGAGGCGGGTTGTCTCTTCAGCAGGGCGGCGCTTCACGCGACGGCGGGTCTTATTGGGAACCGTCGCTCTGCGCCCGCGTGATGAATACCTGCGCGACGGACTTTCCGAGCTCGACGCCCGCGGCGTTGTCCATCGGATAGTGAATGCCACCCCAAATTCTCGAGTCGCCGCCTTCCTTCCCCAAGGCGCGAACGAAATTGGCACGGCCAGGGAACAAGTAGGCGAGTACTTCCGCGCGTGCGGTCGAAAAGGTCGAGTGGTTGGACGGGTAGCTTGGGAACGGTGGCACCGGAATCAACGGCACGATCGTCGGGTCCAGCTGATGTGGCCGTATGTACCAGTACGCAAACTTGCCGTCCTGGCTGGCGATGAACGCGTCAAAAAGTACCGCCGCTACCAGGGCATACGCTCTCGACGTGCGCGGCGCATTCTGGTCGAGCCGATCCTCTGCGATCCATTGGTTCGCGTAGCGATACGGCCACCCATTCAGGCCTTCCGGGCTTTGCCAGTAGAACACCTTGTAGTTGGTGGCAAATATCGCAGGGGTTCCCGGAACTGCACGCGGGAAGTTCCTGACGATGGCTGTCTCGGCGACAACCTGCGGTGAGTTGCACGCCGGCGGCGGCACGGGCCTGTACTGGCTGGGAGAGGAAAGCAACAGCGGCTTCCAATTCGCAGCGGTGACGTTGGCGGGATTGGTGCCGATCCAGTTGCAAGGCCCGGTCGGCACGGTGCCTGCCCAAATCGCATCCGATCCGTCCGCCTGCGCCTTGGCGATCACCTGCTCGGCAACTCTTGCGCCGAGCGCCTTGCCCGCCTCGTAATCGCTGGGGTATTGCAGACCCGCCTGCACGCGAGACCATCCCGCCTGTTCGGCCATGGTCTGGAACGATTGTGCTTCCCCCGGCATGAAGTAGGCGAGGACCGTCGCTGCAGCCCAGGCGGTGGCAGCGTGCTCCGAAGGATAGGAGGGACTGTTGGGGACGGCCAGCGCGGTGGGCAACTTGTGATCCCGCTCGCTTGGGCGGGGCCGGTTGTAGAAGTACTTCGACTCCCAGGTCGCGATGGTCGCGTCATGCATGGCGAGCGCGACATAGGTGTACACGCGGTGCGGGAAGGCCGTCGTTGGCGTTCCGGCAAGCACTCGAGCGTTGATCAAGTCCATCCATCGATAGGAAGGCGCGCCGGCGTCCCAGTACTTGATTTGTTGCGCGACTTGGACGTCGTTGTGCCGGATGAGGTCGGAGAGGTCCCGCAATTCACTTTGCGTCTCCGCGGAGCGTGGAGGCGGCGGCACCCGATAGTCCTTGCCGGACGAGATGATCCACGTTTTCCAGGTTCCCGCGTTCGGTTCTATCGGATCCTCTGCGCGGGCCTGCAACGGCAACGTCACTGCGAGCAGGAGTAAAACCTTCAGCAGTTTGTGCACGTTCATGTGCCTACCCCTTTAGACTGCCGCGCCTCACGCAATCAAGGCGACGGTTGGCGCCGTTCAGACACGGACATTCGCTGGTCCGCGTCACGCGAGATCGTGGGAATACGTTCTGAAGTGTCGATCACGCATGACGGGAAAGCCCGACCCCCGGTCAAAGAGCGGTGCGGCGAGACAATCGACGAATTGCGGGCGATCGCGCCAAGAACTCGCCAGATGGGTCTGCCGAACTACCGGACACGGCGACGCACGCGCTCGCAGCTGACGCACCGGTCGTAGTGTTCAGGCACGCCGAGTATCCGTGGTCGCTTGCGCGGGTCTGTGCGGTATCCCACACAAGAGGAACCGCGTCGGCCGTCGACGACTGCGCCGGGGGCGGTGTACGATTTGACTGGGATTTCGTGATGGGGAGGACGTCATGAAGTCGACCGTCATTTTGTCGGTGGTAGTCGTTGCGCTCCGCTGCGGGGCGAGTGCGGCAAACGAATCCGGGGTGATTTCCTTCGAGAGTGCCGGTAGCCTGCGGCGAACTGCCGCGAGCGAGCCGTTCTCATTCGCCGCCACTCCCGTGTCGCTCTCAGGCGAGCTTCTCTTTCCGGAGGGCGCCGGGCCTTTCCCCGCGGTGGTCCTTGCACATGGCTGTGAAGGCAATCGCTACGTCGAGCCCGTCTGGGGGCCGTTCCTCCGCCAAGCCGGTTTTGCCACGTTCAATGTCGACAGCTTTCGCGCTCGCAATCTGGAGGAGGTCTGCACCCAGCCCGCCGCGCTGTCCCCACTGCAGCGCTTGCCGGACATGTACGGCGCGCTACGCGTGCTTGCCGCACACCCGAAAGTCGATGCGACGCGCGTTGCGCTGATGGGCTTTTCGCACGGCGGCATTGTCACGATGCTGGCGTCGACAGCCTGGGCCCGGGAAAGATTTGCGACCGGCGGCCAGGCTGCGTTTCGCGCCTTCTTTGCGTTCTATCCATACTGCAATCCCATCTTTCCGGAGCGCGACCGCGTATCGGCGCCCGTGCGCATTCACACGGGCGCCGCGGACGATTGGACGCCTGCGAAGCCTTGCGCCGATCTTGTCGCGTCGCTGAAGACTTCCGGCCAGGACGTGGCCATCAGCGTCTACGCGGATGCCTACCACGCCTTCGACCAGGCGAGGGATGCAAGCTACTTGCCGAACGTCGTCAACCCCGCGGACTGCTACGCCCAGATGCCATCCATTCTTGGCCCGATCCTGCCGGCCAGCATTGCCAACTGCGTGAAGAAGGGTGCCAATGTCGGCCCCAACACCACCGCAGCCGAGCAGGCGCGCAAGACCCTGCGCGCGCAATTGGACGAGCTAATGCGATAGTCGCTTAGGTTCACGAATGACGGGGTCTGGCGGGAGCCTTGACGTCGCTGAGACGCCGTCTAGCGAGGTGCCCGCAATTTGATCACTGGTGCCCCGGGGCCGGACTTGAACCGGCAAGGCCTTGCGGCCGATCGATTTTAAGTCGGGTTCAGCGACTACGGTAGAACGTTGGCTGCTAATGGCGTCAATGGCTTAGCAGTTGTGGTCCGTTGGCCGTTGCGGCCGTTTCGCGGCCGCGTTGTCCCAAATTTGTCCCCGCCGCAGGATAGCGCTCATGCCTTCCACTACCGGTGGCGGCCTGTTAGGGCGGCCCGATCCCCGACGCGTCGGTCCCTATGAAGGTGTGCAAGTACCACGCGGAACAGCCGCTGTCGTTGCTACGCCAACCGTTTGCGATTGTGGCGCCGCCGCCGTTTCCGATTGTTCGGCAGCCCGAAATACCGGGCATGTCGAACTCATAAGTCACCACCCAGCGGTAGGCAAGGCCCGGTCGTTAATCGCAGTCAGCTACTGCGTCAAGGTCACGATGGATTTGACGATGTCATACGACCCCCCACTATGACGTAGTCACATGACGATTGGGTAACGTGGCCAGCGGCCATTGTTGAGACGACGAAGGTGCATTAGTCTTTCCTCAGAACCACAACAAAGTGGGCACGGGGGCTGCATGGACTACGTCGTGGAGATCGGCGCACCCGCGCAACTCTATGCGCGCGCACTGCCTGCAGGAGCGGTCGCAGTCGGGATCGTGCGCAAGGAGACGGGCGAGACCGGCGCGTTGCTGCGATTTGCCAACGGCGCGTACGCACAGATGAACGGGCAGGTACTTCGTCCGCTAAGCCGCCGCGCTGTGTTCCTCGCTATGCGCGCCGCTATCGGTGCGTGATGAAAAAGCGCGATTACACCGCCCGCGCGCGACAACTGTTCGACACTGTCGCGATCCTGACAGCTTTGGATCGCGCTGAGCGCCGGGCTAGTGCGGCGCAGTTTGCGTGGGCGGCGCGGGTCGCGGCGCGCATCGTCTCCGATGCACGTGAATCCTCGGCGGGCTACCGTTGACAGCCGCTTGTCCACGACGATCGCGTGCACTTCTCGTCCCCATTTGTCTTCGTGTACTGCTGGGGTTTTCCGCGTGGCTTCCTTGCAGCCGCCGACGGCTGGCGCAGCGGAGTTAACACGCAAAGCAAACGTCACGGAACAAACTTGGTGGTGAACTATTACGCGGCGAAAGGAACATCTGATGAAACGGTTGGTCGCGTCGCTCACTGCGATGGTTGCGCTACTGTTAGGAACTCCTGCGTCCGCAACCATCAGCTACGATCTCAATCTCCCGGGCATAGGGGGCCAGATTCCGGTCCTCTCGTTTTCGCTCGGTGCGCAAACTCTGAACGTGGCTCGTGAAATCGATGGGTTTTCCCCGGCTCTGCTTAACGCGATCGTATCGGGCACGGTGTTTTCCGCCGGCAGTCTGGATACCTACGATTCCTCGCTCTCTACGACGATCCCCGTAACAACCTTCGTAATGACTAACGTCGTCATAACGAACTTGTCGTTTTCCGGCGGTGTAGAGAACGTAGGGCTGTCGTTCTTAACCGGACAGTTGGTTAGCAACTCAATACCGGAGCCGTCGAGTTTGCTGTTGCTGCTTGGCGCCGCCGCTGGGATCGCGCTCGTCAGGAGCTCATGGAGGTGGCGGAGGCTAAGGCAGTTCCGACCGAGGCGAGCCGAAACGTCCAAGCAAGTCGGGCCGCGTCTCTGAGTTGAAGGCTATCGGACGCGTGAACTAATGGATGCGCTGACGACCTTCGATCATTGTGCGCAACACTTCGCGTCGGTTCAATGGGCGCAGCGCTTGGTCGTTCAACCGGGCATAGGTGCCCATGCGAGACGCACGAGGGCGCCCGCGCTGCCGTCGTCGCGACTGACAACGCTGACTGGCAGCGCGCCTGTAGGTAGAGCGCCAGCGTACAAATATATCGGGCCCCGATCTGCGTCGGATCGCAAGGCTGCATTTTGTTGTGTGGCAGGAGGTCCATTGTGGGTAAGCGTTTCCTTGGACGAGGCACTACGACCGTTTATGGCCGATTCTGATGAAAAGCTCATTTGCCGTGGCGGAGTCAAGTGTCTTCGAACCGCAAGCAGACACGTCATACCGAGAAGCCTGTGGCCTTCTCGAAGGGCCCAGCACTAGCCGCCTGGCGCAGCTTGGCGGTATGCTCATTGCTAGGGAATAGAAAGACCGGTCGGTTAGCACAGTCGCCAGCTCGATCCACGCCGATGGGTGGGGCACACTGTTTATCCGCCCGTTGCTACTTGCTTGGGGTGCGCGTAGTCCCGCTCATCGACACACGCGTTCAAATGCGACGAATCGGTTGTAAAGGGAGAGTCCAACATCAAATCCGCTTCCGGCCCACTCCAGCCGTTGCGCATGACAAGAAACAAACATTCCACCACATCAACTTGAGTTTCGTTTCGGCTACTGAATTACCTCGTCTGCGCGCAGCAGCAGCGGTGGCGGGTCGCGAGATCAGGTGACCTTGCGCTCTTCTCGTTCATCACGACACGCCGCGCCGAGCCGCCGTCACTTCGCCGCGAAGCAATAGAACAGGCCGGCTCCGCCGGTGCTGACCAGCGATTCCTGATCACAGCCACTCGTAGGGTGCGACGAGTTCCACGACGTCGCCCACGAGCTGTCGTTGGGACCAGCGCGGTCGAAATGACCGACCATTGCAGTGCCCTCCTTGCCGCCCTTGGTCCAGTTGCCGCAGGTCATATCGAAGAACGGAGCGCCGGGGAACGCCGTTCCGTCGGGCCGCGAGCCGGTCAGCATGTCGTGCTCGTTCGGCTTGTCGGCGCGGCTTTTCACCGGCTGACCCTTCTCGTCGACTGCCGATTCCTTGGTGATGTTCGCGCTCGTCGAATGCAGATCGTCGACGCTGCGCGCGACGACAACGCCCTTGGCGTTTTGCCACGGCCCTGTGCCGATACGATCACGCGCATTGACGTAGTTCGGGTCGTTGAGCGCCGGTGCCTGCGTGCTGAGATAGGCGCGCCACGTCCGGTCGCCGGCGCCCGCGGCCTTCGCAAGTGCCTGACAGTGCTGATCCGCGCCGTCGAGGCCGCCGAGGTTGGCGCCCTTCCCAGACCCGGCGCTTGTTACGAAAAACGTCATGTCCTTCGGCGTGGGCTGCATGCTCGCACAGCCTGTCATCGTGATCACGCCAGCCATGCCGAGCCACGTTCCTCGCGTCGCTATCTGCATTGTTTACTCCTTAAAGTGTGTGAGGCCTGCGCAGCGTTTCCGCGCGCCTGTGGGCACGCTTCCGCCGGACGCTACGGTGCGCGGGCTCGGGCCATTTTTGCGGCAACGACCCGGTGCGTCAACGGCTGCTTCCCCGGCAAATTGAGATTCAAGGGCTACCGTCCGGAACTGGCCGGAAGCAGCGCGAATGTTCCTCCGGCGCTATGTCACTTGGTGCGCAAGGTCAGGGCGCTTCGCCAGCGCCGCGGACGCCAAGCGACTTTACGGACGCGCAGCTCTCGATCGCCGGAACGCTCTAAGCGAGCGCTTTCATGATTACGATCGTCACGTCGTCGTCACGCGGCGTCGCGCCGGCGAACTGCTTCAGATCCGCGAAGATCTCCTCGATCGCCGTCTGCGCATCGGCGGAGCGATGCATGATCACGGCCTGCTCGAGCCTCGTGCGACCGAACTGGGCGTCTACCTCGTTCCTTGCCTCAGTTACACCGTCAGTGTATAGGACGACTATGTCACCTGTCGCGAGCGTCACGGTCACCTCGCCGAAATCGACCTCGTTTCGCACGCCCAGGAAAAGGCCGTCTGCATCAAGCGTCGTGCAGGCTTGCTCGCCCGCGCGCAGAAGGAGCGCGGGCGGATGCCCGCCATTGGCATACTTGAGTTCGCGCGTCGCGGCATCGAACGTCGCACAGCACGCGGTGATAAAGTGTCCCGCATGGTCGAGGTCGTCGTACAGCACCTCATTCAGCTTGGTCAGGATGCGGGCGGCTCCCGGCTCCGCGAGTCGCTCGGTCAGGAACGTGATTCTCGCCTCAGCCATAAGCAGGGCCGCCCCTACGCCGTGTCCCGACACGTCGCTCACGAAGCTGTCGATGCCGCCTCGTTCCCGCGGAAAGTAGCCGAAGTAGTCGCCACCCACCGACGCGGCGGGTATGCAGCGCCCCGCCACTTGCATGCCCGCCATGGTGAGCGAGCGTTGTGGCAGCAGCGACTGCTGGATCTGCTCCGCGATTTGCATGTGCGTGCGCGTAACGGCAAGCTCGACCTCCGCCGCCCGCTTCGCCGCCTCCGCGGTGCGAAGCTCGCGGTCGCGCGTCTCAAGCGCCTGGGACATGTCGTTGAACTTCCGCGCCAGAAACTCCAGCTCGCTGCGGTCGCCGATCACGGGCGCGCGAGCTCCCAGATCCCCCGCGCTCAGTCGCCTCGTCGCAGCCACCAGGGCATCTACTTGGCGAAGGATGAAGCCTCCTCCGAGCCAAGCGGCTAGCAACGCCAACGTCGTCGCCACACCGAGCACGGCAAGTTGGCTCTGTAACCGCCTATCGATGTCGGCGAACGCAGCCGCCCGTGGCACGCCGATGGCCACATGAAGACCGAAGTCCGCGACGGAGGTGGTGGCCCAGAGACGACGCATGCCTGCCGCGTCGGGCGCTTCAAATACGCTGCCCGCTCGCGGCTCGGTAAGGGCGGCGCGCAACTCGCTGTCCGGTAAAGGGTTGCCGGTAAAGTTCTCGGCATCCGGAATCCGTGCCAGCACGATGCCGTTACTGTCCGTGACGACGAGGATGGCACCCGCGGGAAAGTCCGTCCTGGCGAGCGCCACCGCGAACCAATTTAGGCTTTGTGCTACGAACGCGACTGCCTCGATCTGCCCGCCCTGGCCCACGACGGGATGGGCGAAATTGAGCGAGGGGGCCAGCGTGATGCGGCCGATCTGGTAAGTGCCCACGGCGAAGCGGCGCGTCTCCACCGCGCGCTTGAAATAGCTGCGATCGGAAACATCGACCGCCGACGAAAACGGGACCGCGCTGCACCACACCTTGCCGTCGCGGTCCGCCACCCCGATGTTTACGTACATCGGCGACGCGGCCAGCATCTTAGCGAGAAGCGCATTGCACCCGGCGTTTTCGCGCGCCACCAGCTGTGGCGCTCGCGCGATTGCTTCCAGCATCTGCCGGCTGGCCTCTATCTGCGCCGCCTGATTGCTCGTGATGATGCGCAGGAGGAGCATCTCCTCGCGGTGCACAGCCGCGATCGCAGCGGCGCGCTCGTCGGCTTGAGCGTACAGCACCACGGCCAGCCATGAGGCCAGAAGAGCGGCAACGAGCGCCAGCAAGCGCCAACGCAATCTAAAGAAATGCCCTTCCATGAGTGGCGGGTCTCGTCTCGGGCAAGACGACGCTGATGTTAGCGCGGCTGTCGAGCGTCCGGGCATAGGCTCGTCCAGGCCGCCAATGCTCGCTCGATCCTCACCGCGGCGGGGAGTGTTCAAATGGGCGGTTCGCGCGGGTGAGTCCGGCGCCCGTTACGTCGACTCCGGCCGCGCCTTCTCAAACTCGGGCCGTTGACGCCGTCGCTCCTTGCGAGTTTCTTTTGGCCTCACTGTCTGGCGGAGGCTTGGCTACACCCCGATGAGCGCGGAACGCACTTGCCGAACTTGCGGCGGTCGTCACAGTAGGGTGTCCGCGCTCGTCCGGAACAACGAGCTCGCCGTCGAGTTCCGCGATCTCTGCGGCCGCCGCTTCCAGCGCGCGATACCAGTTGCCGGTTACCCCACGTGGCTGGAACGGATAGAGCGCGAACGGCTCGCCGTCGCGATGCGCCATTATCCGGAACGACCGTGTGAGCCTACGAGTACGCGGCCGGCGATAAGCTTCACCGGATATGTGTGGATTCGCAACCTGGGGAACCCGAGGACCTGCCCATATTCGACGTCATACCGCCAACCGCAAGAACATGTCACGACGGTGCCGGCAAGCGCGCCCTTGGTGAGTGAGGCTCGACAACGCAGGCAGACGTCGTCGATTGCAAATATTTGATCGCCATCGCAGAACAGCGCTATCCATTTGCCGTCAAATGCGCGCCTAGAGGGCGATCCGGTATGGTTGCGTAGGTCATTGAGCGCCGAGAGATCGGCGAAGTTGTCGACGGTTGTCACGGTACCCTGATGCACAATTGATGAGGCAGGTGGCCCGCCACATCGCGGCCCTTTATTTTGGCGAAGCGCAAACGCCGCGCGAAATCCGTCGAGCCGCGGCGATTTGTAGGACAAACGCTCAATTTGCACGGAAGGCTGCGCCGGCGCTCCCTCGAGCATAAGGCGCTGTCCGCGCTCGTGGCCCGAGCCACGAGCTAGCGTCGTCGCGCTTCAACGAGACATGGTGCCGACGACGAAGCCGATGCCACTGACTTGCCGAAGTATACGGAGCGCAAGCGCGCGTCAGGCATCAACCGGCCTCGGGTGGCCCGTCATTCTCTCCGCCGCGCTGCGCAGTCTCTTCCGTCGCAGCTTGCCAGCGAGCCTAGATACCACTTGCAGTTAGCGGGTCGCGGGGAACGAGAGAGGTTCGTCCATTGGCTTTAGTGCGGGCGCGTCAGTGTAGCCGTCCCCTGATGCGCGCCACTCTAGCGACCAACTCGTCCATTACGCACTCTATCGTTTGAAGGAGGTCGCTGGTCCAGCGCGTATCCATGGACGCATGTCGTTTCACGTCTGAACAAGAATCTGGTGCGTCAATCTGACGTGACGCACCACCTCGATCACCTCTTCTATTCGAGCGGAACGACAGACGGGGAGCCCGCGCGCTTGACTGCTGCGCGCAGCTCCGCCGCAGTGACGCCGAGCTTCTTTGTCCAATGCCGTGAGCCGGCCCTACCGTGGGCCCGTCGCAATTCAGCCAAGAGCGCGTGCAACCTTTGCCAGACGGCCATTCGATGGTCAAGGCGCACGCGTCTATTTCTTCCCAACCTTATCATCCGTAACGCCGAAAAACGTGAGGTCGAGGTACGGGTTGTTGAAATGCGCCCGAGTCCCGCGGAGTTGAAAGGCGCATACATATCCATTGTGATTTTCGTCCCACGTATCCTGTACCAATTGAAGGTTGTACGCTTTCAACTCGTCAAGAGAATCGAAATCGGTATTGAATATCTGGTTCAAATAATCGATTTGGTCGTCCTCTTCCACGAACCCCGCTGCGAGTAGGCCGTTTATGACCAGCCCCCACCAAGTACCCGGCCCCTCTCCAAAAATCTTCGTCGGGCCACCGTTAAGAAGCTTCGCGTCCCTTGGGCACGTACCCGCCCCCTCCGGTGCGGCCGCCCACAAAGCAGGCGAAATGATGACGACTCCAGTAACCAGCAAACGGACGATACGTCGGAAAGTCACTTTGGTCCTCCGGTTGATGAATTACGATTAACTCACGTACAGCGGCGACGCGCTGGGTCATTCTCGAACACCCAGCCGGCGCGGTTGAACGGTCGCCGCACCAGCGTCGCGTGCATCAGATCTGCCGCTTCGATAGCCGTGGGCCTCATGTCGCACGAACGGAGAAGAGCAGAGCGTAAAACGCGACCAGCAGCAACGCAGCCACGATTAGGAACAAGCCGCGTAGCTCGGTTTTACCGTCGACGAGCCCTCTGATCCCACAATAGATCATCCACCCGGGCACGAAAACAACCAGCGTTATTGCGGTGGCGCCAAAAACCGCCATGAACAACCCCCAATCTAGACCGCGTTGCCAGGACGTCAACAGCAGATGCCCGGGATTGGTGGCCAGGAGAACTTTGGTGCTAGGTTCGCTAGCCCAACTAAACAACGCAACAAGCGGTACCACGGGGGTCGAGAACAATAGGAATATCGCGGCCACCGTCCATCCCTCCGCTCCGTTTCGGCGCCAACGGAAGGCGGCAGTGACCGGTACGACAAGCAGAAGAAGGGTGAGAATGTTTTCGTTCACGCCGTCGTCATTGCTCAGCGCTCCCGCGACGTCGTCGCCGCATCGCGGCTCGCGCCATGGCCCTTCACAACGCGCGCAGCAGCGCCACCGCGCCGCCCATCTGCGCGAAGCGGCGCCGTCGCGCGTAGTACGTGACCAAGCGTCGCAGGAATATCGCAGCGAGCTCACGCTCGCCAGCGCGAAGTTCCGGCGACATGTCGGGCGCCGGGTCGCGGGCAGCGTGCGCGAGCTCCGCGGCCGTCATCAACGGGAAGGGGCTAAAGCCTCGAGCGTGGTCGTCTCGGCCGTCGCCGGTCTCGCGTGGCTTGAACGAGTCGTCGTGTCGCGCGCGGCGGCC
>Ga0157378_10003819_pt1 | contig 13324 bp, 11 predicted proteins | sample M65metaG_FD_115309 | JGI IMG/M metagenome (GOLD analysis project Ga0157378, IMG submission 115309) | Miscanthus rhizosphere microbial communities from Kellogg Biological Station, Michigan, USA - M6-5 metaG | ecosystem: Host-associated > Plants > Roots > Rhizosphere > Soil | place: USA: Michigan...
GAAATAGAAGAATCGCCAACGACCTGGCCGGCGGTGAATTTGGTCATCCGGTTGGTGGTGCCGCCGGGACTGGTAACGCCGCCGCCCACGCCCGAGCAATTGCCGGCGGTGGTGCAGATGGTGTACGTGCCGGTGGTGGCGGCGCGATCGAAGTTGTAGGTAACAGCGCCGGTGGGGGTGCCAGTGAAACCAACGGTGGTGGCGAAACCGCCGCCGGTGGCGGTGATGGTGGAGCTGGCGTTGCCTTGGAGGGTAAATTGTTGGGCGACTGCGCCCAGAGTGAGGGCGGCACTGGGAGTGAGGGCGTTGGTATTGACGGCGGTGAAGGTGGGGCTGGCGGTGGTGTTGATGTTTTGGATGGTGTTGACGGCGCCAGAGCTGACGGAGAAGTTGGTGTTGTTGAAGCTGGCGATGCCTTTGGCCGCCGTGGTGGCATCATTAATGGTGATGGTGGAGCCGCCGGTGGAGGCGTTGGCGATGGTGAGGGTGCCGGTGAGCGAGTTGAGGCTGACGACGCCGGAGCCGCCACCGCTCGAGAGACAGGTGGCACAGGTGAGGTTGCCGGCGGCGTCGAGGGCGAGGGGGCCGGAGGCCGAGACGGCGATGGTGCCGGTGGCGTTGGGGATGGTGATGGTCTTGGCGCCGCCGCTGGGGGTGGCAAAGGTGAGGGCGTTGGTGACGCCGCCGGAGGTAGCGGTGAGGTTGACGCTGGCGCCCTGGAGGGTGAGGTTTTGAGCGGTGGCGCCGACGGTGAAGGCGCCGGTGGGGGTGATGGTGTTGACGGCCAGCGCGCCACCAATGGTGACAGTGCTGCCATTGTCGCTAATGATGGAGTCGCCGAGGGTCTGCGAGCCGGTGAATTTGGGCAAGGTATTGGTGGTGCCACCGGGGGTGCTGACTCCCCCGCCGGTGCCGACGCAGTTGCCCACGGTGGTACAGATGTCGTAGGTGCCAGCGGCGGCGGCCAGGAAGCGGTAATTGACGTTGGCGGTGGGCGATTGGAAGCTGACGGTGGTGGTGTTGCCGCCGTTGGTGGCGGTGAAGACCGAACTGGCGTTACCCTGGACGGTGAAGCTTTGGCCGGTGGCACCAATGGTGAGGGCCGCGCCGGGGGTGATGGCGTTGGTGTTGACTCCGGCAAAGGTGGGGCTGGCGCCGGTGCCAATATTTTGGATGGTGTTGACGACGCCGCTGCTGACACTGAGGTTGGTGGCGTTGAAGCTGGCGATACCCTTGGCGGCGGTGGTAGCGTCGTCGATGGTGATGGTGGCGCCGGAGCCGCTGGCATTGGCGATGGCCAGGGTGCCGGCCAGGCCATTGAGCGTGAGTACGCCACCGCCGCCGGGGCAGGCCTGGAAGCTGGGGGCGCCGACGTTCGACACAAAGCACAGGCCGGAGCCACCGGCTGTGACGGAGGTGAGGGCGCCGCTCCCCTGTCCGATTATCACGCCGTTGGCTGTGAGGCTGGTGGCGCCGGTACCGCCTTGGCCTACGCTCAGTGCGGTGGTGAGACCGCCGAGCGAGGTGATGTCGGTGTTGGCACCTGAAGCGGCAGCGCCCAGGTTGGTGCGGGCGGCGGCGGCGTTGGTGGCGCCGGTGCCACCGTTGCCCACGGAGAGGGCGGTGGTGAGGGTGAGGCTCGAGAGGTTGGCGGCGGCCGTGACAGCGAAGACGCCACCAACAGTGACGGTGGTGCCGTTGTCGGTAATGAGCGAATTACCCAGAGTCTGAACGCCGGTAAATTTGGGCAGGGTGTTGGTGGTGCCGCCGGGCGTGCTGACTCCCCCGCCGGTGCCCACACAATTGCCGGCGGTGGTGCAGACATCGTAGGTGCCGGCGGCCGCTGTGAGCAGACGGTACGTGACGCTAGCAGTGGGGGCTTGGAAGGTGAGGCTGGTAACATTGGCGCCGTTGTTAGCCGTGATGGTCGTGCTTGAGCCCTGCATCGTGAGTGCCTGGGAGACCGCGCCAATGGTAAGGGCGGCGCTAGGGTTGACGGCGTTGGTATTGACGCCGGCAAAGGTCGGTGTGGCACCGGTACCGATATTTTGGATGGTGTTGACGGCGCCGGCACCAACCGTGAAGTTGGAGGCGTTGAAGCTCGCGATGCCTTTGGCGGCAGTGGTGGCGTCGTTGATGGTGATGGTGGCGCCAGCACCGGTGGAGTTGGCGAGGGTAAGCACACCGCCAAGGCCGTCGATGCTGGCGACGCCGGTGCCCCCAGAGCAAGCGCCCCATTGCACATCCGAGGCGCCGGAGAGCAGACACAGGCCGGCGCCGGCCGGGGTAGCCACGCCGAGTGTGCCGCCAGATTGGCCGTAGAGGACACCCTGGTTTGCGACAGTAGCCATCCCGATGCCACCGCTCGAAACGGGCAGCGGCGTACCCAGCGTGAGGTCGGTAATGCTGGCTGTGCCGAGCTGGGTGGTGCCGGTAAAGGTGGTGGTGCCGGCGAACGAGTTGGCGGCGGTAAAGGCATTGGCGGCGTTGCGGAGGGCGGCGTTGGCGGTGAGCCCGCCGACGCTGCTAGCCAGGCCGGCGTAATAACTGCCGGGCTTGCCCTCGAGTAAGCTAGCATTGACCCCGGTGAGGCCGGCGCCGCTGCCCTGGAAGTTTGCGGCGGTAACATTGCCGCCAAAGGTGCCACTGTTGGCTACAAGCACCGACCCTTTGATGGTGATATCGCCGGTGACTTCAAGAGCCTTAACGACGAGGTTGGTAATGTCGCCATCGTCGGCAGTGAGCACGGTGACTTCAAGCTGGCTGTTGCCCAGGCTTGCTCCCCCCTTAACTTGCGCGCGCTCATTGGAGGTAACAGCGGGAGCCGGCGAGGGGGTCGGGGTGCCGGCGGTGGGGACTTTCTGCCCGAGAATAACGGTAGCACCGTATACGATGCCGCCGAGTAATATGAGGCCAAATACGACAAGGAACGCCGTTCGAACCCATCGACGGTTCGATCGTGGCGTTGGTGGCAGTGGCGCCGGAGTCGGTTGGACGGCTGCTAAATCTGGGGGCATGCTCACTCACTTCACGTATTAATTTTATGTTTTTTAAGGCCGAACCACAAGCTTTTTCGCTGCGAAATTTGCCGGTCGTTTGGGCAAAATGCCGAAAAATTATTGTTCTTATTGTTTTGACATTAGTTATTATTGTTATTAGATTAATAGTAATTATTGGAGATTTTAGTCTTATGCTATCAACAGCCGATGGTAAAAGTTTTCTGGATTTGGCGTATGACGAACTCGAAGAAATGAACCTGGCGGCGCGGAGGATCACCGACCCGGCAAAAGCCCAGGCGACGCACGTGGCCTACCTCGAAAGCGAGCCGCGACTCAAGGCGGTTACCGTTTGTTTTTCGAACATCGAGGGCCGCCTCCACATGCTTGATTACGACAAAAAATTTTTGTTGGCTTCGCTCGACAACCTCACCTTCGACGGTTCGTCGATCCGGGGCTTTAGCGAGCTCCATGAATCCGATTTGCGCTTGATTATTGATTGGACCAGCTTCACCCATCTTCCCGCCGATGTGTTTGGGCCCGGCAAGGTGATCGTATTTGCCAACGTGGCCGGCCGCGACTTGAAGCCGTACGAAGCCGACTTTCGCGGGCGACTGCAAACCTATGCCCGGCAGCTCAAAGCCGACCAAGGGCTGGAAGCATTTATGGCGCCGGAGCTAGAGGGATTCCTCCTTGAGGGCATTGATGCTGAACAGCTTTTTACTACTACGGAAGGCTTTAAGCTGATCTCGACTGGCGGCTATTATCATTCGCTTCCGCTCGACCGGCTGCGGCAGTTCATCGATGCGACGGCTGAGGCTCAGCGGGCGCTTGGTTTTAAAAACGAAAAGGACCACCCGGAGGTGGCGCCTTCGCAGTTTGAGATTAACTTTTCATATACGGATGTAGTGCGGGCTTGTGACCAGGTTCAGCTTTACAAGCTGACTTGCCGCCAGATTGCGAACCGTCTCGGCATGACGGCTACGTTTTTGCCCAAGCCGGTGCAAGGCATCAACGGCAGCGGCATGCACACCAACTTTTCGATGGCCAAAAACGGCAAAAATGTCTTTTACGACGCGAAAGGTGCCGATGGTGTTTCGAAGATGGCTTGGGGATTCATCGACCGCATCCTCAACCGCGCGCCCGAAATTTGCCTAGTGCTCAACTCCAGCGTGAATGCCTACCGCCGGCTCGATCCGAACTTTGAGGCGCCAAACCAGATCAAGGTGAGCGCCAACGACCGCGGCTCGATGATCCGCATTCCGTTTGGCAATGAGCGCTCGGCGAGGATCGAGATCCGCTCGGTGGCGCCGGACGCCAACCCCTACCTGCTGATGTTTACCCTGCTCAAAGTAGGTATGGAGGATGAGAAGCCGGCGTCAGAAAGTGCCGACAAGCGTTCACGCCTGCGCTTTTTGCCAGGCACCCTCAAGGACGCCATGCGGCTGTTTAAGGCCAGTGAGCTCACCGGCAAAATCCTGGGCGAGGGTTCGAAAGAAAAGTTTTTGAGTTATAAACAGGCTTCGGCCAATCGAAATCCTAGCGAGCTGGGGACGGCCATCAAGGATGCTGAGGTTATTTACCACCACGAGGTCACGAATCAGTATTTGTGGAACCGGTTTTAGACTAATTTTCACTTTTAATGACAAGGGGGCTCTAGTCTTGCATCCAATGCGAGCCTCGGGGTTCTCGAGCGTATCGATGTATAACAATGTTATATACCGAACAAAATAATGGCTTTCTTAAGCCAAATTTTATGGCTTTGCCAAGGCATTTTATACAGAGGTGTGTAACATTGTTATACACCTGGCTCTAGTGGAATGGAATTTTTCGGGAAAGTAGCAAGCATCTCCCCTTAAAAGACCTATTCTAGCGCCCGCTGACTTTCTTGAAGGCGGCTAGGCCTTTGTCTAGATCGGCGCGGCTGTGGCTGGCGGAGGCGATGACGCGAATGCGGGCAGTGCCTTTGGGCACCATCGGGAAGATGATGGGGGTAGCAAACACGTCTTCTTCGAAAAGCTGGGCGCTGTAATTTTTGGCGGTGTCTTCGTCGCCCAGCATTACCGGGATGATGGGGGTTTCGGAGTGGCCAATGTCAAATCCGAGTTTGGTGAAACCTTCGCGCAGATAGTGCACATTGTCCCAGAGTTTTTTGACGGTGTCTTCGGATTCTTGAAGAATTTTGACGGCTTCGAGGGCGGCAGCGGTGTCGGGAATGGTGAGGGCAATTGAGAAAAGGCGCTGGCGAGCTTTTTGCATGTAGAAATCGATAAGGGGTTGCTTGGCGGCGATGAAACCGCCCATGACGGAAAAGGCCTTGGACAGGCTGCCGACTTCGATGTCGACTTGGCCTTCAAGACCAAAATGGTTGACGATACCGCGGCCGCCTTTGCCCATCACGCCTTCGCCATGGGCGTCATCGACCATGATGAGCGCGTCGTAGCGCTGGGCCAGCTTCACAATCTGGGGCAAAGGGGCGAGGTCGCCGTCCATCGAGAATACGCCGTCGGTGATGATGAGGATGAGGGGTGGTTCGCCGTCGGTCTTGGGCTCCTTACGCATTTCGGCGGCCTCGGTGAGCTTGGCTTCGAGATCGGCCATATCGGCATGAGCGTAGACGAATTTGCGCTTTACCCCCGATAGCCTCACGGCGTCGATGATGGAGGCATGGTTGAGCTGGTCGGAAATGACAATGTCTTCCTTGCCGATGATGGTCTGGACGGCGGCGGCGTTGGCGGCGTAGGCGCTCGAGAAGACGACGGCCCCGTCGGTGCCTTTGAAGTTTGCGATGGCCTGCTCTAGCTCCAAGTGGAGCGAATGCGTGCCGGCCAACGTACGGTAGCCGGTGCCGATGCCGTATTTTTCGATAGCATCGGTGGCGGCTCGCTTGAGACGATCGTCGACCGCGAAGCCGAGGTAATGACTGGAGCAGAAGTTGAGCCGGGGCTTGCCGTCGATGGTGAGGTAGGCGCCTTGGCCGGAGGTGATGACGCGGGGTTTTGCGGCGCCGGTAGTGGCCTCAGAAAGTTTGCGGTAAAAGTTTTCGGTGCCCGTCATATTGGTGTCCTAACCGTTAATTTTGAACATGATTTTGACATGCTCATTGAGCGATTTTTCAAAGGTTTCGGGATCGTACTCGGCAAGTGGCAGGATTGTCCCCTCGCCTTCTTTTAGAATCTTGGTCCAGATCTTTTCCTGAATGCCGTTGGAGCGGTCGGCGAGCATGCGCTGAGCAATCTGCCATGTGCCGAAAATGCGACGACCAATGATGCCGTGAATGGTAAGGCCCTTGACGATGAAGCGGGAAAACTTTGGCACGGTGAAGTCGCCGTCTTTGAGGCCAAAGAGGATGACCTGCCCGCCCCGGCGCGTGCTTTCGAGGGCATTGTTTAGCGAGGAAGCGGGGCCGGCCATTTCCATGGCGACGTCGACGCCTTTGCCATAGGTAAGTTTCATAATCTGCTCGAGTACTTCCGGATCGTGCTCCCAGTCGTGGTCTTTGGATTTCTTTTCGATCTGGATGGTCTCATGCGCACCGAGTTCTTTGGCGAGCGCGAGATTGGCCGGATTCATATCGACGGCGATAATCTTGGCGGCACCAAATTTTTCGAGCAGAAGGATGGAAAATAGGCCGATGGGGCCGCAGCCGAAAACGGCAACACGCTGGCCACGCACGTCGGTCTTGGTAGTGGCGTGCACGGCATTGCCAAACGGGTCCATGATGGCGGCAATTTCGGGACGGATGCGCGACTGGTCGATGGCCCAAAGGTTTTTGGCCGGAACTTTCACGTATTCGGCGAAGATGCCATTGATGCTAATGCCGAGAATGCTTTCGTTTAGGCAAACATTTGCTTCGCCGAGGCGGCACTGATAACACTTGCCGCAGGTGACATGCGAATCGCCGGAGACGAGGCTGCCGACGGTGATTTTGGCGGGGTTTTTCGGGTCGGGGTCGGAGTAGAGGGTTTCGACCATCGAACCGGCCTCGATGATTTCGCCGACAAATTCGTGGCCGAGCACGCGCTGGGTCTGGCCTTGGCTTTTGAGCGAGTCGTGGATGAGGTCCTTGAATACTTGACGGTACCAAATACCGCGATCGGTACCGCAAACACCGGCATAACGAACTTTCAAGATTACCGAAACGGCGTCTTCGGGGTTGTCTTTTTCATTCAAGACCGGCATTGGGACATCGCGCAGGAAGAAGCCCTGAGATTGGTCCCATGAATCTTTTTGCGTGTCGAAAGTGAGGGCTTTGATAGTGTTCATTTTACAAATCTAGTCTGCTCGCCGCCTATTGGCAAGGCATGGCGCATCTTAAGAGGTGGCGCGTCGATAGCCTTTAGGAAACTAAAAACCCGCTTCCACATGAGCTCGGCAGCCTCGGCATTGTATTCGGCAGGCTGGCTTTCGTCCGAGAAAAGGTGCGTATCGACGGGATATTCGTAGAGTTTGTACGACGCGCCGGCCTGGCTGACGCTGGCGGCCAGCGATTCGGTCCATCCCGGGCTGCGGAAGGGGTCCTTTTTTGCATAGTGAACTTGCACTGGAACGGCGGCCGGCCATTTTTTGATGGGACGGGCGGCCAGGGGGCTGAGCATTTCGACCGGCAGCGCGGCATGAAACAACAATGCCCCCAGGGCTCCGCGCCGGGTAAGCGCGAGATACTCGGCTAGGCCGCCGCCGTTTGAAAAACCGGCGTAAACGATTTTGCTCGGCAATTTAGCGACGAGGCTTTGGGCACGCTTGATGAGATTTTCCAGGCCAATACTGTCGGCGTAGGCTTGGGCCGGCTGGTATTCGCGGAAAATTTTGCCAACGTCGTAGAGATTGGGAATATGGACCGTGTGGCCGGCTTCTTCGAGACGCCGGGCGGCCGCGCGCACTCCAGCCCTTAGTCCCAGCACACTATGAAATAAGACAATTTCTGCCATGCGGATCAGGTTACCACATCGTGACGGTTGTACCGTTGTGCAAAGTTATAATGGAAGACTTTTGATTGTGCTACGGTTTGAGGTATTTTCGGCTGACCGAGAGCGAGACATAGCCCACTCCGATCATAGCCAGGCCGGCAAGCACCAGCGCGAGCGGCCAGCCTAGGCCCTCGGTGAAGTATTCGGAAGTAATTTTGAGTATGTAGAACATAAAAAAGATGGTGCCCCAGGTGAGGAAGGACTTATTTTTAACGCGGACGCTGGCGAATAGTGCCCCGAAAATAAGGCCGGGATAGACGAGCTCCCAAAAAACCGATTGATTGGGCGACCAGCCTCCCAGAGCTAGGGCCGAGCCCAGTGCGCCCAGTGAACCGAAGCCGTAGAGAAAATTTGTCATCTCGGCGCGAGAGGTTTGCCGGAAATAGGTACCAAGTGCCAGGTACCCGGCCGCGGCCGCAAAGACTTCAGAGGTCTTGAGGCGCCATGAATCGTCTGCGAATATCAGATCGCTCGGCAAAAGGCCGAGCAGGGCAAAATAAAACCACGTGCCGAAAAGTACACTAAAGAGCAGGAAGATTGTCCGGCGTAGCAGAACAAATGTAAGCAAAAACATGCCGAGCATGGCGCCGGCCACCATCATTTGCGACTGTGCCGAGGCGGCGTCGGCGCCCGTGTTGTCCATCAGGACGCTCAAGCCGAGGGGCGTTACGAGGGCGGCAATGAGAAAGAAGGCGTACGACATGCTTTGGGTGCGCTCCTGGCGAATCAGAAGTAAGCCTAATGCATAGGCGGCAAGCCCGGCACCCAGCGTAGCCAGTAGCTTGCTAAACAGACCGAGCGTGTCCCAGTTTTGGGTCAGCATTATCGCTACCCCCAAGAAGACAACGGCGCCACCCAGGTAATACATGATTTCAGCGATGCCAAGCTTTTTGCCGAGGTTGGATGGTTCGACCGAGGCCGGCGCTGCGGCGGAGCCGGGCTCGGCGGGGACCAGCGTGTCCGCCGTATCGTAAGCGGTTAGTAATTCGGCTCGGGTGAGAATCTTGTGTTTACTGAGGTCCGCAATATATTGGAAGGCTTCTTCGCGCGTAGGCATGCTTAGCTCCTCACCCATCCCAGGCGGTGGAAGTTGTCGCCGCCACTTGAACCGGAAAGGTCGATATTTAATTTTTTATGTAATCCGTGTCCGGTCATGACCACGACGGGGTTGCTGGAGCCGGAATCAAAAAAGAATAGAAAACTACCGCCACCGGAATAGGTGGTGTCGAGCCGGAAGCCATCGGGCGATGTGGCGTCGTCATTGAGATCCAGGGCTTGGGCTTGATCGAACGTTAATTTTTCTGAGGTGTCGGTGGCCACGTGGTAAATGTAGATTTGATCCGGCGTGGCCGTCTCGCCGGATATTAGGTTGGTTGGAGCGACTGTCCTGATCCGAGCATTGGCAACGGCGTAGCTGCTCTCGTAATTATAGTGATAATCGTCTCGGCCGATTGTGTAAACAAAGTCTGAATGCGGATGGACGAAGAGGCCAGGAAGATAAATGCTAGCCGCCACAAAGGCGATCATGCCTAAGGGGATTGCCAAGCCAAGGAAGAGCGGTGCATGACGCTTGAGGTTTCTCATACCTGCATTGTACGTTATAGCGCCGAAAACAAAAGAATTATAACGAGAAAGGGGCCGGCGCGAGGCAATAACAATGCTAGAGCTTATAATTGACAATTTAGGTCTAAAATGGTAGAATCATGTATTGCTATATTCAGCAATGCTTAAGGAGATTATCATACGTGATTAAGAAATATATCCTCGGTCTCACGCTCGGTATCGGGATGACGGCTATCGCTGTCACGCCTGCTGCTGCTACCAATTCGACCATACCTGACCACAAAATCGGTATTTGCCACGCCACTGGCTCAAGCACCAACCCCTATGTGTTCATCGTAGTCGATAAGCATGCCGCTGACGCTCACGCTAAGCACCAAGACGGCCGCGACATCATCGGCGCCAAGTCGGCCGCCGATTGTCCTCACAAGGTCGCGGCTACTCCTACGCCCACCCCGGCTTCAGGCTCGGGAAGCGTACTGAGCGCCTCTACTACCTCGGTTGCTCAGCCGACGACTTTGCCGGTCACCGGTGGTGGTCTGAGCACGCTTATCGGCCTTCCGGCCATGCTCGTTGCTGGTCGCGCCTACTTGCGCAGCCGCCGGTAACACCGGTCGAACTGGTAAACGAAAAAGCCCCTTCTGGGGGCTTTTTCATGTTCGCTTTTCGCTTAAGGATTTTCCTTTTCGTAATCCGCGATTGCCTTGGCGACCTTGCCATCGGACTTTAGATTTTGCCAATAGAGTAGGTCATTGCTGGTACGGCTTGCATACTGGTCGGTCTTAGCTACGGTAAGGCTGACTTGTCCATTAGTGTTGGCTAGGTAATAAACGTGCTTTGAGCCGGAGAGAAAATTGCCCTGCACCGTTGAGGCTTTGGCAAATAGAGTCATGCCATCCTTGAAGACAAACGCCTGAAGGTGCGAAGTCTCGAGGTATGAATCGATTTTATCCGATGAATACGCGTATGAGGCCTGAGAAACCTCTGGCTTCACCAACTTTATGATGGCTGCTTCATCAGCCACTGCATTACTTAACTTATGCACGCTTGAGATGTTTGAGGTCTGAAAAAACGTAGCCGGCTCTGGGCCATTAAGTTCATTGCCCGTAAAAATGAGCGTCCCCTGATTTTTATAGGCGGTGGGGGTCATGCGCACATAGGCGTCATTAATTTTCAGTAGGGGCCCGTAGTAAGTCGCGCTACCGACTACGAGACTATAATAATCGTTTTGCTCAATAGCAACTTTGGAGCTGTCTGCGGGATTAGTAAGCACCTGCTCCGCCTTAACCTTAGGCTCGGGAGCATTTGTGGCGGCTGTCTGGGTTCTCGTGGCTGCGTTATTGTTTGAGTTGGCTTTGAGTGCATAAACCGCGATCGTGCCCGCTATGGCCAGCACCAGTATCACGGCCCCCGCGATCATTAGGGGCTTTTTGGATCGGGGCTGAGCCGGTACCGGCGGCATTGGCGACTGACTGGGATCGGTTGCAGGGGGTGTTGGCGCTTGTGGTTCCATTGTTGCAAGTATAGTCTGCCTGTTGTTGCCGAACAAACCTATTTGCCGTTGGCGGAATAGGCGACTATTTATTTTAGAGCTTCGGGAGGGCTCTGATATAAAAATAATTCCTGGTGGAGCATAGGGGCGTTGGGGTGGCTTCTGAGATGATCCCGAGCCGGGCTACTGGCGAACGCTTGCTCATTTCTTGCCCCCATTCCATTGCAGCTCATATTTCTGGCTCGGCTTAGATGTGTAGCTGTCAAAGAGATAGAAGGTATCGACAGTGATTTTATAAAATTGATGGCCGTCGGGGCGCTTGGCTTCTTCCATAGTTTCGCCGCCAACATGAAGCCGTTTGCTTAAGGCTTCGAAGGCTTTGTCTTGTTCTTCGCCTGCTTCAAGTTTTTTGGCTGTGCCTTCAAAATATACCGCTCGCACTGGCTGACCAAGAAAGTGCTGCGTGACGATGTTGCCGGCTACACTCGCGTTTGCTGCGATTTCTTGGCTATGACGCCGCGAGGTAAGGGAGCGAAAATAGAAGTTCAGATCGTCATCGTAGGCAAAATGCACTTCGCACACCCAAGGCTTGCCGTCTCTAGTAGTTGCGAGCGACATGTGCACGATCTGCGGCAAGTACTCTCGGATTGTTTTTTCAGTGTCGATGCTCATTCTTTTTCCTCCAGCAATTTAAGTGTTAAATACGCCTTGCTCCTTGTCGCCCTGTAAGTAGACTCTTAGGTTTTCGACTGCTTTCTGGCCGCGGCGCTCGTTTGATTCGTAAGTGTCGCCGGCGACAGATTCGGAGAATATCACTCTCGGCAGCTTTTTATATGCACGGTAATTTTCGTCGCTGGATGATCTGTCAAACATGGCAAAGTTACCCTCCTGAGCAATCCACGCGAGAAATGCCGGCTGGTCAAACACGGTTCCCGCGCTGGCCTGGACGATAATGCTACCTGGCTGCATCCTTTCAAATTCTGCCTTGCCGAGTACTTGTACGTTGGTTGGGCCGCAGGCAACAATAATTTCGTTTGCGCCGGGTAATCCCGTCATATCCAAATACCGCAATCCGCGATCTTCCCATTCCGATTTGCGGTGCGGACTATAATAGGAAACCTGCATCTTATATGCCAGCGCTAGGTGCGCTATTGCTTGCCCGACATGTCCAAGCCCAATGATGCCGATGGTTTTGTGCATCAATTCGCGTTCTTCTGCCTTCCACTGGTAATCGCCAACGCCGCGTGCCAGCCGTACCAGCTGCATAAAGATAAACTCCGCCACGGGCTCTTTGCCCTTCGAAACAATATTACTAAAAGCGATGTTTCGCTTTTTGAGCTCGCCCATGTCAATGTTGGCGGTCGACGTGCCGCAGAGGCCGATGTAGCGTATCTCCGGGCAGGCATCGAGGTAGGATGCCGTCACTTTGTCCCAGGGGCTAATGATAATAGCTTGGGCGCCATTGGTTTGCTTTATAAATTCTTGCTCGCTCGTACACCTGTCCTTCATGAAGGTCGCTGGTTCTGTCGCTAGCGCTTGTATTTGTTCTTTGGCTTTGGGGAGTAGTCGGATGTCGAAGACTGCTATTTTCATGCTCCCATAATACCCTATCTGTTTGCTACTCAGAACTTGCCCAGACAATCAAAATGACCCCGCTGACGGAACAGACGAGGTCAAATTGCGGGGCACCCCGAAGCGGTTCGGCCCGGATGAGCGAAGGCGCCGGCTACTTGCGCTTGCGGACCTTGAAACCAGCTGAAGAACTGAAGAAGTAAAAAGATCTCGCGTAGAGAATGGCGAAGAGGATATCCGCTGGACCAGGCATACCGTCTTTCCGAGTGTACCCCCAAACAACCAATGCCAAGAGTGTAAGTGTCAGAACGACGAGATATCCTGTGTTGCTGTAGAGGAAGTGAGATTTGCCGAGTTCAGCTCGAACAGTAGCGTATTTGTCCTCGAAGAACGCAAAGCCGGCCCACAGAGCGGCGCCAGCAATGAGAATAATGACGGTTAATACGAGGTCGCCAGAGGGAAGCGTCCACTGAAGCGCAACTACAGCCCAGCCTAATGCCCACAAGAGGGATTCCCATCTTTTCTTTATATACACAATGGTGTCCCTTGCTTGCATTCTGTGTTTTGGCACTTTCCGGTTATTGTTTCTGGCGGCATTGTGTCTTTTCGTTCTGGGCATGTCAAACCAGCTGATAGAAAAGGTCTAGCCTGAATTCTCAAAGCATTTAAGTGCTCAGGTTAAGGCCGGATGCGCTCCGGCGGGCGTAGTGCTCATTTCCCTCCGGTAGGGTCAA
>Ga0157378_10003821_pt1 | contig 13320 bp, 16 predicted proteins | sample M65metaG_FD_115309 | JGI IMG/M metagenome (GOLD analysis project Ga0157378, IMG submission 115309) | Miscanthus rhizosphere microbial communities from Kellogg Biological Station, Michigan, USA - M6-5 metaG | ecosystem: Host-associated > Plants > Roots > Rhizosphere > Soil | place: USA: Michigan...
CATGTTTTCATACATTGCGAAAGACATCGATCGAAGTTGATGTGGATCTTCCCAAGCCCTTCTACTTCGCTAAACTGCTCTCTAGTACGACCTTTTAAGACGACTGAAGCTAGATGCGATTGTTGGCATGGTCGTTGCTCCCGTCAACATCGATTGCTTTTGTACCAACGAACGAATTGGAATCAGGGTGGTCGACAAAAGGAGGAAACGATGCTTTGGACAATCTTTGTAATTTTGCTGGTCTTGTGGCTGCTGGGTGTTGTTAGTAGTTACACGGTTGGCGGGTTTATTCACATTTTGCTGGTCTTAGCACTGGTGGTGCTTCTTATCAACATAATCTCTGGCCGGAGAACGGCCATCTAGGCAAACTCGCACACTGTTTGCCCTGCTCGACGCCCGACACTCTCGTTTGAGAAAACGATTGAAGGTCGGGCGTCTCTGATCGGTGTGCGATTTGTTTACTCGATCGAGTTCATCAATCGCCCTACTGGATAGAGATTCATTTGTGGATCCCAGTAGGGCGAATGCCTGTAGAAAAAGCGTAAACGCTCCGAGGGACTGAAAGCGAAAGCGTTGTCGCTGGCCAGGCGATCACGAAATGTGCGCTCAAGCTCCGGATCGCTACTCAACATTTGCCGCGCGAGCGTCTCCAGAACATAGTGTTCGGCGTATTCTTTTTCTTCAAAGATCGCATTGAAGAATCCCCACCTAAGAAATGAATCCGGCGCCTGAGGTTCAAGAAGATTCATCAACAACTTTGCAAGTGGCTGTGCGAGTGGGACCACGATCGAGCCGGCCGGAAAGTCGCGCGTTTCAGTGACTGCTTCGGTATCAAAGCTCGGCATGTGGCGACCTTCAAAGGGACCGGTCGGCCAAGTGACGTTGACCAATCTGTAACTCTCAACCTCAAGCGACTTGCTCGCGGTGAGAGTTGTCGTTTTCAAACCGTGCGCATTTATTACTTCGATGACGTCCTGCCATTGTGCCGGAACGATGTAGGCGTGTGGCGGCGACACGGAAGCAGTCACACGAAACGTTTGGTACATCGGGATGGTCAGGTCCAAAGGTTCCCTGCCAAAGACGACCCTGAGGTCTCCGGAAATATCACTCTGCTCTGTTTCGTAAGAGAATGCCTTTAACTGGAACGGTGTCGTCTGATCGGTTAGTTCGAAGCCAATTGGGTATGACTCTCGGGTCTCAGCGTTAATTAATGTCGCCCGGTCAGCAGCACGGCCAACTTCTTTCAGTCGCTCGGGATCCCGGTTAACTTCCTCAAGAGCTGCCCGAAGAAAATCATAGGTACCAATCACACGCGATCGATAGTCCTTGATCATGTGGGTCTCTATTAAGATCCCAGGCCGATTTCTCAAAGGAACATACCCAGTAGAGAATCGTGGCGAGCCATTGAAGTCCCGAGTACCAAGCTCTAGCTTTCGATTATCGATGAACTCCAGGTACCATGAGATCACATTGCCTGCCGCTTCGGTCGCCGCTGCAACTCTGTCGTCAAACACATCGCGCTCCCACGTCAAAATATTTCCGTCAACACCAGCGTGATGTTCGTGGTGATAAGTGATGTTGCAGCGGTAGTCAGCTCCATCCGTCACGTGACAATCAATAAAGAGATCGGGCCGCCATTCGTTCCAAAGTTTCAACCATGCGCGTGTTTCCGGGGTGTCAGCTTTCATGTAATCGCGATTAAGGTTTTGATACGTCCCGGTCGTGCGCCAACCCATGGTCGAGGGGCCGTTTTGATTGATGCGATTATACGGACTCGAGCGCTCGTGGCCGTCGGTGTTGTAGATCGGAATGAATAACAATACTACGTTCTTGAGTAAGCCCGCCTTCGTCTTAGTAATCGCGATATCCCGTAACAAGGCAAATCCCGCGTCTTTACCGTCCGGCTCTCCAGCGTGAATACAAGCCTGGATCAAAACCACTGCAAGACCCTTTTCAGCAGCGGCTTGTGGAGAGAATACGCAAGCCTCCGAGGCAATTAACAAAGGCAGTTCTCTTCCCTGTCCGCTACGACCAAAACTCGTGAACTCAATTGATGGTGATGCATCAGCAAGTCTTTTTGCGAATGCGATTGTCTCTGCGTAGGTAGGTGTGTCGCGGTAATTAGTTCTTTCTGCAGGTGTCTGCCATTCAGGGAATGAAGGTGTCTGTGTCATAGGATTTGGATACAGGGGTTCAGAGTTCTGCCTGGCAAGAACGGCACGCTGAACGTCGTCGAGCGTTGAGGGTGCCACAAGCCAGGCAGCGTCTGTACATCGTGCGCGCGAACCAGCCGGTGATGAGAGCACTGACGCCGAGTATGCCGACTAGCACGGCGGCGTTCAAAAGAAAGTCTTTCAATCTTTACGCTTCTCCATCAATCTCGAGCGATAAGCAAGGCCGCGCTCATAGCCCCGTCGAAACGGATTATCGAGCTCAGTATTATTGTAAGCCTGTCGCAAGCTCGACTCGGACTGGGAGTACGATTTGCCCCTCCGTCCAGGATGTTGTGCTGCTTCAAAACCTTTCCGATAGCTTAGCTCATCACGATGAAAGTCCATACCTGTTGACTGGTAGTCGGTCCATTCGTGATCTCTCAACTCCGTCCACCATCTCTCGCGAACCTCATTGAGATCCAAAGCACCGGCTCGTTTCAACACTTCGCGCGCACCGTCTGCCTGGCTGTCGTCGTGGGCGTGGAAGATGATAATGGAATCGCCATGTCGCAGGGCATCCTCATACAGATAGATGTCTTCGTGTGGTATTCCTTCACCGAGGCCTTCTTCGAGCTTCTCACCAAACAGCGATCCAACCGCCGCGCCTGTTGCTCCCAGCAATGTCGCTCCTAACAAGCCAAAGGCGAGCACCGGTCCAACACCTGGTACAAGAAAAGTTGCGGCTGCCAATCCAAGTGTCGCACCACCCGCGGCGCCCATTGCGCCACCGACTGCCGCTCCCATTGCCTGGCCCATCCCCGAATCCTCTGTGTCGGTAACCGGCACACGGACGGAAGCCTTGTCTGATTTGCTGTCCGGTGTAACGTAGCCGATTTGCTTCTCTGAGAATCCTCTCGTTTGCAACTCCCGAACGGCATTTAGCGCCTGCTGATCCGAATCGAAAACACCAGTTACGATCTCCATGCTGTCCCCTCCCTAGTCTGTGTTTGCTTAACGTCTTTAGACCAGATCCGTATCAACCGTCGAGCCATAAACCTTGCTGACACAAATCGTTGAGGAAATCCGCAAAGCTATGTTAGAGTCGAATCGATCTTCGAGATGGGCATCAGAGGACAAGAAAACGAATGTTCGACATCGTAGAAAAACATTGGCCGATGTCTGAGGGCGACGGAAAGGCAGCCCGCAAAAAACGTCCACGCATTTTGGCTATTACGACTGATTGCTGCACCGGTTGCGCGGGTTCACCTGCCTGCATTGAATATTGCCCCATTGAAGCATGCATGTTCTGGCTGCCAGATGAAGATCATCCTCCATTTGGACGCATCGAAGTAGATCCATACCTGTGTATTGGTTGTCAGAAATGTACGAGCAAAGGACCTGATGGAGCGTTTCTGGACGGTTGTCCGTGGGACGCGATTGAAATGGTTCCTACTGACGATTGGGAATCACTTCATGGAATAGTTCTACCTGATTTACCTCCTGCACCACCATCCGCTTAAGACTCAAACGAGATTAGAAAGTGAAACACCACGCTCTCTGTCGCGTGGTGTTTTCTTTTTAGAGTGAAAAGGATTGCCAGGCTCAGCGCCTCAATCCAATCGCCTTTGCTGTCAACTTCGCCTGCTCCCTTACGCGTTCCGTAACAGAACTCGAGCTGGTGAATGCTTGCACGGTTTCAAGATCTGCGTTTGTCCCAATGAAAGATAAGCCGCGCAGTGCTTCCCAAACACTTTCCTCGTCTGAGTTCAGCCGAAGAATCTCCTCTCCGGTGGTGACCTGAGACGAATTTGCTTTTGAGATTGCTTCAATTTTCCCCGGCAGAGGCGAGCGCACTTCTGCAATCAAACCGTCAGCTTGCTGCACACGCGCTAACAACGTCCCACGCGAAACATCTGAACCTTGACGCAAGGTACTCGATACCAAGCCCGTTGCCGGGGACTTCACGGCGTAGGGTTTGAGAACTGCAACAAGTTCATCATGTCCTGCAGCATCATTGAACCGAACCAAGGCAAGCGCCGCATTACGACGCACAATTGGTTCGGTATCAGTAGCCAGCTTTACTAAAGCACTATGGAACTCATTCGAGTGGTTATCAAATCCCATCAACCAGGCCGTGGTGAGTCGGAACTCAGTTTCTGAACTTCCGCTCAGGACGATTATTTGCGGATACCAATTGTTTGCCGACGGATCACCGCGTTCGATTCGCTGCTGAATTTGAAGGAGAGCGTGCTGGACATGTCGTGGATTCTTTGTATCACTCAGATACTTTGTAATGTCGGCGTCTGAGAGCCCTCGTCCAAACCAGGTGAAGTACCATGCTAGAAAAGTTGCGGCTACGAAAAGTGCCGCCAGGATTAGTATCGGTCCAGACGCACGAATTCGATTGCCTGTTCGGGCAACTATAGCCTCAGTTGTAACTGTATTTTCGCTCATTCCTGCTGTGTTCACTCAGGAGGGATAAATCTGATAGAGCATTAGGTAAACGATCACGCCGGTAATCGACACGTAGAACCAGAGCGGCAGCGTAATTCTGGCTATCTTCGCGTGACGAACGAAATCGAGTCGAAAGGCACGGACAAATGTTATAGCGATTAGAGGAACAATCACGATAGCAAGTATTGTGTGGCTCGTAAGAATCGTGAAGTAGATCGGTCTAGCTAGTCCGCTTCCCAGAAATCGCGTTGTGCCGTGGTAGTAGTGATACGTGAGATATGAGGCGAGAAAAAGAGTTGAGACTACGAGTGCTGATATCTGGCAGGCACGATGTGCCGCTACTTTGCCCAAACGAATAAATGAAAAACCCGCAAGCAATAGCACTGCGCTTGTGGCGTTCAAGCATGCATTGACATGCGGCAGGTAGGGAATGAATCTAGGCATCGGCTACGTCTGAGAAGACCCTCCCGTCGACTTTGCCAGTGCCTTTCCTTTGTCGGTTAGTGAATAGAAATCGTTGCCCTCTTCGGAAAGTACGCCCTCCTTCACAAATCGCTCGACAATATCAAACACCTCGGTGCGCGCGTTCGGATCGTTTCCGCCTGCCTCAAATAACTCATGCAGATCTAGCGTTTCTTTCCGCCAGTGCGAAAAGCTTTGTAAAACCTTTTTTGAGAGTTCGTCCACTTCAGGATTTACTACTAGAGCCGACATGAAACTCATGCCTAAGCGGTGATGGGAAACTAGCCGGGGCAAACGCCTTCTTCCAGAGACCTCATACTTCTTTTGATGCTGGTTGACCCATTCTTGTAACCATTTCCATGACATCAGGGGGCAAAACCCGGCCTTTAGCATCCAGCATCGGCGGTTTGGGCGTTGGCTTAGCTTTAGCGACCCCGGTTGAACTACTGACGGCTGGCGCAGCTTTCACAGCTTTGGCAGCGGTCGCTTTCTTTGCAACAATCTCTTCGTAGCCGCAACGTTCGCACTGCCAGATCGAAAATGAATCTTCGGGATCCGCTGCCTGATACACCGCGCGGATTGACGGGATAATCTTCCCACCGCAACGAGGACACGATCTTCCTCTCGTAGTCCGCTTTTCTACATCAATCTTTGCGAGAAGTTCTTCCGTCATTTCCTGCCTATCATGGCTCCTCGGCGGGTGCGGGAGCAACCGGTGGTGTTTCCTGGAATTTATAGCGCAGGCCCGATGAACGAAAACTATCCGGGAAAAACACAAGCAGTAAACAAATGCAGACGACCAACATCGGCACCACGGTCAGAATCAGGCTAAGTCTTTCAAACTTCAAGTGCATGAAATAAGCCACAATCAATGCTGCCTTGATAATTGACAAGCCTAAGAGGACCGTCAGCATGATGTGGATTGGCATCGTGATGTAAGCCAGGAAAATCTCCACCAGGGTCAATCCAACCAACCAAAGCCAAATTGAAATGAACAGCTTGTTTGTTCCGGCAAAGTGCTCTTCGATATGCGGCGCTGTATGCGTGGACGAATGAGCCACATTTGCAACTAGAGCATCTGCAGCTTCAACGTGTTCGGCACCGGCACTGGTTGTTGCTGGAATTTGATCTGGAGCGCTCTTGGACCCAATCAACTTCTTCAACTCAGGTATTGTTAACTTGCCTTGAGATCTCAGGTACAACAGCGGACTTGCCGCAAACATTACGGCCATCACCAAACACACAACCATTATAAAAAGTGTGTCGGTTGTGAGTATGTCGCCGCTCGTCACGGCGGTGACTACGATCATCACAAGGAAACCGACTGCCGCAAGAACGCAGATGATGTTGAGAATTTTGAGTTGTTTACTCATCGCTACAGAATCCGTCAAATGTTTTTCTTGCATCAGTCTTTCGTTTACCGTCGTACCTCGAATCCGCAACTAGACCTGACGGCTCTCTTCATCCTCCTTAATTCCGGCTCCTCGATTCCGACGCAAGATGATGAAGATTGAGCAAAAGATCGAAACCGGTGGCAGTAACAACACGAGTACTCCAATATTCAGATTGCGAATAAACTTCCCATTATTTGAGCCGGAAAGGACCGCCTTGCACATCGAACACTGCGCGTAAGTGTCGAGATTCCAAACAAGCAGAATCCCAATCGCCAGCACAATGAACAACAGCGTACGATGGTTGTACTTCATTAAGGTTCCTCCGCCGGCGCAGGCGCGACTGGTGCCGATTCCTGAAACTTGTAACGTAGTTCGGACGAACGGAAACTGTCAGGGAAGAACACAAACAGCAGGCAGATGCAAACAACCAACATTGGTACCACGGTCAAGATGAGACTGAGTCGCTCAAACTTCAAGTGCATGAAGTACGCTACGATCAGTGCCGCCTTAATGACTGAAAGACCCAGCAAGATCGTCAGCATGATATGAATCGGCAACGTCTTGTAGGCAAGAAAAATCTCCACAAGAGTAAGCACCACCAGCCACACCCATACAGAGGTGAATAGTTTGTTACTGCCGGCAAAGTGCTCGTCAGCGTGTGCGTTCATATGGTCTGACCCTCCATTGGATCCTAGTGTCCCAAAGCTCCATGCATGTCAACTGACATGATGTAAATAAGCGGGAAAACAAACATCCAGACCAGGTCAACAAAGTGCCAGTACAAGCCACTGATTTCTATGTCTTCGTGCTTTAGCTTCTTAACACGAGCGGCAACAACGAGAAGATAGATTGCACCAGTCGCAACGTGAAACATGTGCAGACCGGTTATCGCGAAGAACGTTGCGCCAAAAAGCGAAGTCGGAGGCGTGCCATCCGCCAGAGTAAAGACCTTTGCCCAATGCTCAGGCAGATAGAAAGGTCTCAAGCCTTCGCTAATAAGGTGATTCCATTCAATCAAGTGCAGCACAATAAACGCGAGACCAAAAAAGATTGTCGCGAGTATCCACTTCCTTGCTTTAGCCTTGTCCCCTTTGCTCGACGCCGAAACACCAAACACCATGGTGAGACTGGAAGACAAAAGGCAAAAAGTCATCACTGATGAAAAAACGATACTTGGGTAGAACGGAAATGGTGTTGGCCAGTTGTTCGAAGCGCGCAGATACGCATAACCCATAAGCAGCGCCGAAAACGTCAACGAGTCGGAGACAATAAAAAGCCACATCCCCAACTTGCGATGGCCAACCCGATAGGGGAATGCCCCACCGTTCCAATCTATCGCCGGAAAATGTCCTGCACGTGCTTCAGTGCTCACCTGTCACCTCCAAAGGAATAGGAGTAGGAATAGGTAGATCCAAAGAGCGTCCATGAAATGCCAATAGATGCTGACTGCGTCCGCCGCGCCCTGGCGACGTGGCGTAACGCTGACTTCGGTCGTAAAACGTGAACGAACCCACAAGAAGATCAACGCCAACAATCCGACCGCTAAGTGAAGTGCGTGGGTAGCCGTTAAAAGGTAGAAGAATGAACTGTGTGGATTACTTGCCAGGTACACACCTTGCCGCGCCAGTTGTTTCCAGGCCACAAGCTGCGACGCAAGAAACGCCAGGCCGAGCAACATCGTCACGAGCAACCACCTGGCATACCCCCTGAACGAAGAGGCTTTGAGACTACGTCGAGAAGCCTCCATTGTGACGCTGCTAATCAGGATTAAGGCCGTGCTCAGTAACAGCACGCGAGGCATGTATATCGCGGTCCAGTCAGTCGAAGAACCGGCACGCACAATGTAGGCACTGCTCAACGCGGTAAACAACATCGCGATTGACGCCAGGCCAACCCACATCCCGATCCTGTAACGATTCGCGCGTGGGTCGGGATGAAAATGGTCATGCCCATTCCGCTTCGAACCATTTCCGTTGGGACCCGGAAAGCCTGAACCGCTACCGCTTTTCTTAACTATTGGTTTAGTGCTTGTGACCATTGTGGCCATTACTGCTTATCACCTCGGCGCTCGCGTCTGTCTGCATTACGAAATCATTCGGAGCACCTGGCACTGCAAATTCATAGGGTCCGTGGTAAACCGTCGGCAAGACTCCAGCAAAATTGTCATGCGGCGGTGGCGATGAAGTATTCCACTCGAGTGTTGTGGCATCCCAGGGATTGTCAGAGGCCTTCGCACCTTTGAACATGCTCCAGAATACGTTGAAGTAGAACACCAGTTGGACACTGATAGTGATGATCGCTGAAATCGAGACGAACAGCACTAGCGGATGAAGTTTGTTTAGAAAGGCGTATTCGGTGAACTGCGAATACCGTCGCGGCATACCTACCAAGCCCATTACATGCATGGGAATGAAGATGGAGTAGACGCCGATGAATGTGATCCAGAAGTGAAACTTGCCAAGACTCTCATTCATGAAACGGCCAAACATCTTCGGGAACCAGAAGTAGAGAGCGGCAAACATGCCGAAGATCGAAGCCACGCCCATCACAAGATGGAAGTGGGCCGGCACGATATACGTGTCGTGCATTGCCAGGTCGAGTGAACTTTGACCGAGTATCAGTCCGCTGATGCCGCCGGCAACAAACAGTGAAACGAAACCCAATGCAAACAACATTGCGGTCGTGAAACGAATCCGACCGCCCCAAAGGGTACCGATCCAGTTAAAAGTCTTCACTGCCGACGGAACACCAATCGAGAGCGTCAGCACTGAAAACGCAACCGCCGAGTAAGGGCTCATGCCGCTGATGAACATGTGATGGCCCCAGACGAAGAAGCCAAGCAGACCGATGGCAAAAATCGCGAACACCATTGCCCGATAACCGAAGACGGGTTTACGAGCAAAGGTCGCGAGGATGTGCGATGTTGCGCCCATTCCCGGCAGGATCGCGATGTAGACTTCGGGATGACCAAAGAACCAGAAGAGGTGCTGCCATAAGATCGGCGAACCGCCTGTGTGAAGCGGGAAGTTTGGATTCGTACCTGACAGGACACCGCTCACGTAGAGACCGCCAGGAATAAAGAAGCTGGTGCCAGCAATGCGATCCAGTAGCAACAGAATGCCACCGCCGAGTAGAACCGGGAACGACAACAAAGCAAGCACTGCGGTGGTAAACCACGCCCAGCACGTAAGCGGCATCCGCATCAACGACATTCCCTTTGTGCGCATATTCAGAAGCGTCGTGATGAAGTTGAGTGCACCGAGGAGCGATCCGACACAGAAGATCGCGATACTGATCACCCACAGGTTCATGCCGGCACCCTGACCCGGGCCTGCGATTCTTCCGAGCGCACTCAAAGGCGCATAACCTGTCCACCCTCCAATAGGCCCTACCGTTCCACTCCCGCCGACAAATGACGGCCCAAGCGCACCAAACCATTCTCCGAGCGATTGATTCCCTTCAACGACGATTGCGAGCAGGATGACGATGAAACCGACCAGGGTTACCCAGAACGACATCATGTTTAGCACCGGAAACGCCATATCTTCGGCGCCAATCTGAATCGGGAGAAAATAGTTCCCGAATCCGCCCTGAGGTGCAGTCGTCAACACGAAGAACACCATGATGGTGCCGTGCATCGTGACGAGCGACAGATAGAACTCGGGATTCATCACGCCGCCGGGTGCACCCGTTGGAAACAATGTGCCCAATATCGGCCAACTGGTTCCCGGCCACGAGAGGTTCATGCGCATCAAAAGCGACATCGTCATGCCGACCGCAACAGCGGCCAAGGCCAGGAGGATGTACTGAATTCCGATGACCTTGTGATCCAGGCTAAAGATGTATTTACGTATGAAGCCTGTTGGTGCGGGGTGCCGATGCACTCCCTCGTGAGTTTCCGACATCTGTCATCTCCTCATGGTTAGCTTTGTCAGACTACCTTCAGCGTTTCACACTAATCCGTAGTGATGGGATACTTGGCCAGCAGTTCTTTTATGCGAGCCTGAAATTGTGCTTGCGGCAATCCTTTCAGACTATCCATTTCATCGTCGGGCAGCACGAGCATGAAGCTCCTCATCTTGAAGTGAAGCTGTCCACAGAGTTCAGCACAGGCCAACTCATACTGTCCTACCTTCGTAGCGGTAAAGTGGACTTTGATTTCCATGCCGGGAACAAGGTCCTGTTTGAAACGAAGAGGCGGCACCCAGAAACTATGAATTACATCTTTAGAACGCAGACGTAGTTCGACAGGTTTGTTAACTGGAATGGCCAGCGCGGTTATTACAGAATCGTCTTTGGCGTTTGGATCTGACTCGTCGAGACCCACGAAGTTCAGCGAGCCATCGTCGATCAACTTTGGATCCGTCTTGCCGAAGACATTGTCTTTGCCGGGGTAATGAAAGTTCCACTGAAACTGTTGCGCGACGACCTCAACGGTGTAAGAACCCGCGGGGGCATCGTGCAATCGAAGTGATGCCCAGACTGATTGACCCATGATGCCCAGCGAAATGAAGACGACAGCTGTGACCACGGTCCAGATCATCTCGAGACGGTTACTTCCATGCGTATAGAGTCCGCGATCGCCTGCCTTGCCGGTATCGCGATACTTCCACACCATCCATCCCAAACCGATCTGTGCCGCCGCAAAAGAGATACCAACAACAATAATAGTGATCAGGAATTGGCGATCGAGCGCAGGCCCGTGCTCAGAGATGGCAGTGGGGAACCACCATTTCTTGGAAACGAACATCAGCACTGACAGTGCTGTAATGATCCAGATAATAACCGCCAGAGCTCGTCCCATCGGTTACCTCTCCTTATGGTAGTGTCCGACAAACCTTAGTTTGTCGATCCTCTTAGTTGTGACTGCTGACGCAAATACGACGACAAAAACTAAAGGTCGACTGACCTTACTTATTTGCCACCATCAGGATAAAGAGCAATGGCAAATATAGAACCGAAGCTAGCAATAATTGCCGGGCTCGCTGACGAGACATGGAGAATGCCGCCCGAACACTGCTGTAGAGAAAGAGAAGACCAAGTACAAGCGCGCCAAAAAAGTAGACTCGACCCGAAACGCCCAGGACAGTCGGCAGTAAGCTCACCGGGATGAGCATGAGTGTATAAACAACGATCTGTTGCGCCGTAACCCGACCATCCGGCTCAACGACGGGCAACATCAGAATGCCGGCGCGACTGTAGTCCTCGCGATACATCCAGGCGATTGCAAGAAAGTGCGGAAACTGCCAGAGAAAAAGAATTGCAAAGAGAACCCATGCTTCGATGCTGAGCGTTCCAGTCGCCGCGGTCCAACCGATCAATGGCGGCACCGCCCCGGGAAACGCACCCACAATAGTTGAAAGAGAACTGCGTGTTTTCAGCGGCGTGTAGCCAAACAAATACCCAGCGATCACTGTCAATCCAAGTAGAGCACTGAGCGGATTGACGAGCACAAGCAAGTACACTTCAGCAAGGATCGTTAAGCCTGCACCAAATGCCAGAGCCTCCCAGGGCGCGATTTTTCCCGTGGGCAACGGTCTCGTGGCAGTACGACGCATCAATCCATCAAGCTCTCGTTCGGCGTATTGGTTGAGCGTGGCGATCCCCGACGACAACACTGCAATTCCAAACAACGCGCTAAGCAGTCCGACATAGTCGACAGCACGTTTCGACGCTAATCCAAAGCCAGCGGCTGATGTCAGCACGATCAAAAAGGTGATTCGAGGTTTCGTTAGTTCAATGTAAGCACTGACACGCTCACGTGCCGTCAATCGAGGTCGCTCGATGTCGGAAACACTAGTGCCAGGTAAGTTGATTGCAAACTCTTCCATTCGAAACTATGACTCCTGCGGTCTCGCTGCTAACTCCACACTGGAGTCTGAAGCGGGCAAAACTCTATACGTTCTCAACGTCAAAACGATGGTTGAAGAGAACACCAAAGCACCGCACGCAACGTGGGCGACTGTGATGCCTACCATCGGATTCAATGGTTGCGGATCATTCGGCGAAGCGGCTCTTGCCAGATATGCAGCAAGACCTAAAAAGAGCTGAACAACTAAAAACGAAAGCGCGATTGTCGCGGGTTGGGTGAGAAACCTAATTCCCCTGTGCCTACGCAGTACAGTGATGACGGTTCCTCCAAGTATCAGCGTGACGGCGAAAGCTCCTCCGACATGCGCAAGGATCAATTCCGTAGGAAGCTGTTTGTCCCACGTTGCGGAATGCCTCAGCGTGGCGCCAAGTATCAGCTGTAGAAAGATCGTAATCAAAGCAGCAGTGCACAAATAACGAAGCGGTAAACTTCCCTTCTCTTCACCGATCGGCGTGGCCTGAATCCAGCTTCGCGACGTGAATACCGCCAGACTAACAGTCGTGCAAAAGAACAACTGGGCCAGTGTTGCGTGTGCCGAGGAAACAGCCAGAGGCAACATCAGCTTCACTGTCAAACCACCCAGCAAGCCTTGCGCAACTACGCCAACCAGCGCCAGAACTCCAAGCTTACGAACCCAACTACGCTTTTCCTTAGCGAGCACGTAAACCATCAGAACGATGGTCAGCAGTCCCACTGTCGTTGCGATCATCCGGTGTCCGTGTTCCCAAAAAAGGTTACCAACCATCTTGGGAAAGACCTGACCGTTGGAGAGTGGCCAGTCGGATGTTGCAAGGCCTGCGTCATGACTGGTAACAAGTGCACCAGCGATGATTAAGAAAAACGTCGCGCAAGCGACGAGAATTGCGAATCGATTTAAACCCCTCATGACGATTGCTGACTGCTGATTGCTGATTGCTGATTTGCTTATGTCCGATATGCTTCAGCTTGTCGGCATGTCGACTGGTTCACCGTCTGAAGCATTTCG
>Ga0157378_10003823_pt1 | contig 13318 bp, 12 predicted proteins | sample M65metaG_FD_115309 | JGI IMG/M metagenome (GOLD analysis project Ga0157378, IMG submission 115309) | Miscanthus rhizosphere microbial communities from Kellogg Biological Station, Michigan, USA - M6-5 metaG | ecosystem: Host-associated > Plants > Roots > Rhizosphere > Soil | place: USA: Michigan...
CGTCGCGAGGTCGTGCGTGCCCACAACGACCAGCGTCGGCACGCCGATGCGCGGCGCACTCTCGCGCTGGTCCATGTCGCGCACCGCCGCGCAGCTCGCGACGTAGCCCGCCGCCGGCGTGGCGAGGAGCATCGCGCGCGTCGTGGCGATGGCGTCGGGCGCGGCCGCGACGAACGCCGGCGTGTACCAGCGCGCGATGACCGCGTCGACCACCGACGCCATTCCGCCGCGGACGACCGCGTCGATCCGCGCGTTGTACGCGTCCGCCGCGTCCAGGTGCGCCGCGGTGTTGCACAGCGCGAGGCGCGCGATCCGCTGCGGCACGTTCGCGCCGAGCCATTGCCCGACCATCCCGCCGAGCGACAGCCCACAGAACATCACGCGGTCGAGGCGCAGCGCGTCGAGCAGGCCGAGCGCGTCCCGCGCGAGTCCCGCGACCGTGTAGGGGCCGGGCGTCACGGCGGACTGGCCGTGGCCGCGGCTGTCGTAGCGCAGCACGCGGTAGCGCGCTGCGAGCGCGTCCATCTGCGGCGCCCACATCTCCACGTTCGTCCCGAGCGAATTCGACAGCATCAGGACGGGCGCGTCCGCGGCACCGTCGAAGCGGTAGTGCAGGCGCGCGCCGCTCACGTCGGCGAAAGGCATGGGGTCTCCTCGAAGAGTGGGCGGGAAGGCGGCGGTCAGCGCAGCGACAGCGCCCGGTCGATGAACGCGTCGGCGGCGCCCAGGTAGTTCGCCGGGTCGAACAGCGCGGCGAGCGCCGCGTCGTCGAGGACCGCGGCGAGCTGCGGCTCGTCGCGGATCGCGTCGCGCAGGTGCCGGCCCTGCGTGGCCGCGTGCTTGCAGACGGCGCCGACGAGGGCATGCGCGGCGTCGCGGCCGAGCGTGGGCGCGACGGCCATCTGCACCGCCTCTGCGAAGATCTGGCCGCGCGACGCCTCGAGGTTCGCGCGCATCCGCGCGGGGTCGACGTCGAGCCCGGCGACCACGCCCGTCATCGCGTCCAGCGCGCCCGCCGCCAGCATCAGGATCTCCGGCAGCGTGTCCCACTCGGCCGGCCAGTTGCCGAGACCGCGCTCGTGCTCCTGGACCGCCGCCGACAGCATCGTCGCGACGAGGCTCGGCACGCGCACGGCCGCCGCGAGCGCCACCGCCGCGCCGACGGGGTTGCGCTTGTGCGGGAGCGTCGACGAGCCTCCGCGTCCGGGTGCCGCGGGCTCGAATGCCTCCGCGACCTCGGTCTGCGCCAGCAGCGCGACGTCGCGCGCCAGCTTGCCGAGCGTCGCGACGACGAGGCCCATCGTCGCGGCGACCTCGCACAGGTTGTCGCGCTCGGTGTGCCACGGCGTGTCCGCGACGGCGAGGTCGAGGTCCGCCGCCAGCGCCGACTCGACGTCGATGCCGCGGGCGCCCAGCGACGCCAGCGTACCGGCCGCGCCGCCGAACTGCAGCGTCGCGATGCGCGGCGCGAGCGTCGCGATGCGCTCGTGGTGCCGGTCCACGGCCGCCAGCACGCCGGCCAGCTTCAGCCCGAGGGTCACGGGCAGCGCCTGCTGCATCCACGTGCGTCCGACCATCGGCGTGGCGCGATGCGCCCGCACCTTCGTCGCCAGCGCATCGGCCAGCCGCTCGAGATCGCGCTCGACGAGCGACAGCGCGTAGCGAAGCTGCAGGACGAGGCCCGTGTCGATCGCGTCCTGGCTGGTGGCCCCCCAATGGACGAAGCCGCGCGCCTCTGGGTCGACGTCGGCGACCTGGCGCGTCAGCGCGGCGACGAGCGGGATCGCGAGGTTGCCGGCGTTGCGCGCGCCCGCGGCGAGCGCGGCGACGTCGTACGCGTCGGCGCGGCAGCACTGGACGATCGACAGCGCGGCCGCCGCGGGGATGACGCCGACGGCGGCCTCGGCGCGCGCGAGCCCGCCCTCGAAGTCGAGCATCCCCTGCACGCGCGCGACGTCGCTGAACGCGGCGCGCATCGCATCGGTGGTGAAGAGCATCTCGAGCATCGTCGGCGCGTCGTGGGCGGGGGCGGCGCGGGCCGCGCAGCGCCCTCGCCCACGGCCCGCGGTGGGTCACACGTCGAAGAATACCGTCTCGTCCGGACCCTGCAAGCGGATATCGAAGCGGTAGACGACCTGGCCCTTGCGCGCCTCGCGCACGCCGATCAGCGTCTTGCGGCGCGTTTCCCATTCGATCAGGTTCAGCACCGGGTCCTTCGCGTTGGCCGCGGTCTCGTCGGAAAAGTACATCCGCGTCGACAGCCCGATGTTGATGCCGCGCGCGACGATCCAGAAATTCACGTGCGGCGCCATCGGCCGGTTGTTGCGGCCCATCACGGCGCCCGGCTTGATCGTATCGAACGCGTACACGCCGGTGTCGAAGTCGGAGCAGCCGCGGCCCCAGCCGCGGAACGACTTGTCGACCGGCTTGTTCTGCCTGTCCGCCGGGTGGTTGTACTTGCCGGCGGCGTTGGCCTGCCAGATCTCGATCAGCACGTCGCGCAGCGGCGTGCCCGACCCGTCGAACACCTGGCCCTCGATGCGGATCTTCTCGCCTTTCGTCTTCGGACCGGCGAGCACGCTGGTGAAATTCTTGTGGAAGATGTCGAAGCCGGCCTGCTTCGGCGCGAGGCCGATGTGCACGTACGGGCCCGCCGTCTGCGACGCGGTTTCATTGAGGTAGGTGAGTTCGTTGACCATGATCGTCATTCGCGCGCCATCGCGCCTTCGGAGAGCACCGGATTCTCGAACCACGTCGCGCGCGATCCGCGCAGGACGATGTCGAAGCGATACGCAAGCGAATCGAGCTGCACGCCGGCGTTGCGGTCGAGCGGCGCGATCAGCTGGCGCACCGCCGACTCGGTCGGGATCGAGCGCAGGATGGGACAGGTGGCGATCAGCGGATCGCCCTCGAAGTACATCTGCGTGATGAGGCGCTGCGCGAATCCCGTCCCCGAGATCGAGTAGTGGATGTGCGCGGGGCGCCAGTCGTTCACGTAGTTGCGCCACGGATAGGGCCCCGGCTTGATCGTCCTGTAGACGTAGTGGCCGTCGTCGTCGGTGAGCATCCGTCCGCAGCCGCCGAAGTTGGGGTCGATCGGTGCGATGTAAGTGTCCTTCTTGTGGCGATAGCGCCCGCCGGCGTTCGCCTGCCACACCTCGACGAGCGCGTTTCGCACCGGACGCGCATTCTCGTCGAAGACGTAGCCGTGGACGATGATGCGCTCGCCGATCGGCAACCCCTCCTTCGCGTAGTTCATGATGAGGTCGTTGTCGAGCGGGCCGAGCTCGTCGTGCGAGAACACGGGCCCGGTGATCTCGGACAGCGAGTTCTGCAGCGAGATCAGCGACTTCTGCGGCGAGCGCAGCACGCTCGTCTTGTACGCCGGCGTGAGCGCCGGCGGATGCTGCGCGCGGTTGCGCTGGTAGAACTCCCCGTAGGGCCACGTCGTCGGTTTCATCGTCCTCCCCTCGTGTCTCAGACGCGCTCGATGATCAGCGCGATGCCCTGCCCGACCCCGATGCACATCGTGCAGACCGCGTAGCGGCCGCCGCTGCGAATCAGCTGATACATCGCCGTGGTGACGAGCCGCGCGCCGCTGGCGCCGAGCGGATGGCCCAGCGCGATCGCGCCGCCGTTCGGATTGACCTTCGGCGAATCGTCCGGCAAGCCGTGATCGCGCGTCACCGCGAGCGCCTGCGCGGCGAACGCCTCGTTCAGCTCGATCACGTCCATGTCGGCGATCGTCAGCTTCGCGAGCGCCAGCACCTTGCGCATCGCCGGGGCCGGGCCGAAGCCCATGATTCGCGGCGGTACGCCGGCGGCGGCCGCGGCGACGATCCGCGCCTTCGGCGTCAGGCCGTGACGCTTCGCGGCCTCGGCCGACGCGATCAGCGTCGCGCACGCGCCATCGTTGACGCCGGACGCGTTGCCGGCGGTCACCGTGCCGTCCGCGCGCACGATCGGCTTCAGCTTCGCGAGCGCGTCGGCCGTGGTGGCGCGCGGATGCTCGTCCTGCCTGAAGACCACCGGATCGCCCTTCTTCGACGGCAGCGTCACCGCCACGATCTCGTCGGCGAGCCGGCCGGCGGCGATCGCCGCGGCGGCGCGCTGCTGGCTGCGCAGCGCGAACGCGTCCTGGTCCGCGCGGTTCACCTTGAAGTCGTCCGCGACGTTCTCGGCGGTCTCGGGCATCGAGTCGACCCCGTACTTCGCCTTCATCAGCGGATTGACGAAGCGCCAGCCGATCGTCGTGTCCTCGACTTTGGCGACGCGCGAGAACGCGCTGTCGGCCTTGCCCATCACGAACGGCGCGCGCGTCATGCTCTCGACGCCGCCCGCGATCATCAGCGACGTCTCGCCGCTCTTGATCGCGCGCGCCGCGATGGCGATCGCGTCGAGACTCGAGCCGCACAGCCGGTTCACGGTGTCGGCGGGCACCTCGGGCGGCAGCCCGGCGAGTAGCAGCGCCATCCGTCCGACGTTGCGGTTGTCCTCGCCCGCCTGGTTGGCGCAGCCGTAGATCACGTCGTCGACGGCGCTCCACTCGACGCCGGGGTTGCGCTCGACGAGCGCACGGATCGGGATGGCGCCCAGGTCGTCCGCGCGCACCGACGCGAGCGCGCCGCCGTAGCGGCCGATCGGCGTGCGAATCGCGTCACAGATGAAAGCTTCGTTCATGAACGTTTCTCCTTCCGGTCAGGCGGCCGCGCGCGCCGGCGCCATCGTCATCGGGACGCCGGAGAGCTTCTTCAATTCGGCGAGCGACAGTCCGTCGACCATCTCGACGACGGTCAGGCCGCGCGGCGTCACGTCGATCACCGCGAGGTCGGTGTAGATGCGGTTGACGCAGGCGAGGCCGGTGACGGGGTACGTGCACGCCTCGACGATCTTCGACTCGCCCTTCTTCGTCAGGTGCTCCATCATCACGAACACGCGCTTCGCGCCGATCGCGAGGTCCATCGCGCCGCCCACCGCGGGGATCGCGTCCTTCGCGCCGGTGTGCCAGTTCGCGAGGTCGCCGCGCACCGACACCTGGAACGCGCCCAGCACGCAGCAGTCGAGATGCCCGCCGCGCATCATCGCGTACGAATCCGCGTGGTGGAAGTACGACGCGCCCGGCAGCGCGGTCACCGGCTGCTTGCCGGCGTTGATGAGGTCGCCGTCCTCCGCGCCCGCTTCGGGGGCGGGTCCCATCCCGAGCAGCCCGTTCTCCGTGTGGAGGATGATCTCGCGGTCCTTCGGCAGGTGGTTCGCGACCATCGTCGGCAGGCCGATGCCGAGGTTGACGTACGCGCCGTTCGGAATGTCGAGCGCGACGTGCGTGGCCATCTGCTGGCGTGTGTATCGGTTCATCGTGATCTCCTTTGCACGTCCGGCGGCACGGTCAGGCGGCGGCGCCGGGTTGCGCGACGAGCTTCGCGGCGGCCGGCACTTCGACGACCCGCTGGACAAAGATGCCCGGCGTGACGACCGACTCGTGGTCGATGTCGCCCAGTGTCACGATCTCGCGCACCTGCGCGATCGTGCACGCGGCGGCCGACGCCATGATGGGCCCGAAGTTGCGGGCGGTCTTGCGGTAGACGAGGTTGCCCCAGCGGTCGCCGCGCAGCGCCTTGATCAGCGCGAAGTCGGCGCGGATCGGATACTCGAGGACGTAGTTGCGCCCGTCGATCACGCGGGTCTCCTTGCCTTCGGCGAGCAGCGTGCCGAAGCCCGTCGGCGTGAAGAACGCGCCGATGCCGGCGCCCGCCGCGCGGATGCGCTCCGCGAGATTGCCCTGGGGCACGAGCTCGAGCTCGATGTCGCCGGCGCGGTACAGCGCGTCGAAGACGTGCGAGTCCGTCTGGCGTGGAAACGAGCAGACGATCTTGCGCACCAGCCGTGCCTTCAGCAGCGCCGCGAGGCCCGTGTCGCCGTTGCCCGCGTTGTTGTTGACGATCGTGAGCTCGCGCGGCCCGCGGGCGATGAGCGCGTCGATCAGCTCGGAGGGCATGCCTGCCGTACCGAAGCCGCCGATCATCACCGTGGCGCCGTCGGGAATGTCGGCCACCGCTGCCGCGGCGCTGGAAATGATTTTGTCGATCATGGAAGGTTCCTCTTCAGTTACGCCGACCGGCGATCATTGAGCGATAATCGCACATGTGTTCGTCTATCGAACAAGTATAGCGAGCATCGGACGACCGGGCAACGGCGGGGGCGGCAAATTCCGTTCGGTGATCGCGCGCCCGGGCGCACCCCGACGCGTCGCCGTCGCGTGCGACACACTCCTCATGACGCCCGCAGCCGCGCGATGACGGGCGCGGTGTCGGGCCGCACCCCGCGCCACAGCCAAAACGACTCGGCGGCCTGCGCCACGAGCATGCCGAGGCCGTCGGCGAGCGTGGCGGCACCCGTAGCCCGCGCCTGCTCGAGAAACGTCGTCGGACGATCGCCGTAGACCATGTCGTAGGCCAGCGCGCGCGGCGCGTAGAGCCCGCGTGGCAGCGGCAGGACGAGGCCGGCCAGGCTCGCGGACGTCGCGTTGACGACGACGTCGAACGCCCGGCCGGCGAGCGCGTCGTAACCGCCCGCGGCGATCGGCCCCTCCGCGGCGAACTGCCGTTCGAGATCGAGCGCCTTGTCGACGGTGCGGTTGGCGAGGCGCAGCTCCGCCGGTCGCTCGCGCAGCAGCGGGCCGATCACGCCGCGCGCCGCGCCGCCGGCGCCCAACAGAAGCACGCGAGCGCCGCCGAGCGTAACGCCGAGCCGTCGCGTGATGTCCGCGACCAGTCCCGCGCCGTCGGTGTTGTCGCCGAACGCGCCCGTCGCATCGAAGCGCAGCGTGTTGACGGCGCCCGCCTCGCGCGCGCGCTCGCTTCGATCGTCGCACAACGCCGCCGCCTGCAGCTTGAACGGCACCGTCACGTTGAGCCCGCGCCCGCCGGCGGCGCGAAACGCGCGGACGGCGGCGTCGAAGCCGTCGAGCGGCGCCAGGATGGCGTCGTACGTCATGTCCTCGCCGGTCTGCCGCGCGAACGCCGCGTGGATCCACGGCGACTTGCTGTGGCCGATCGGGTTGCCGATCACCCCGTAGCGATCCGTCATCGCGGCTCACCGTCGTTAGGCATCCTGCTGCACCTCGGAGGCCAGCCGTGCGGGCGCGTTCTGCGCGCCATAGCCGTCGTACGCGCCGATGCGCTGGACGATCTCGAAGAAGAAGCGCTCGCCGAAGCTCTCGGAATACGCGTGGAAGTACTCGCCGGCGCTCGTGCGCTCGTACACGATGCCGTGCTGCCGCATCCGCGCGACGAGGTCGTGCGGCAAGTCGAAACGCGCGGCGAGGTCGTCGTAGTAGTTGGGCGAGATCGCGACGAACTTCGCGCCGCGGGCGTGCAGCGCGGTCATCGTCGCGAACAGGTCGTCCGTGGCGAACGCGATGTGATGCACGGCCGCGCCGCGCTGGGCGGAGATCGTGCGCGCCATCCGCGTGCTGCGGCTCTGCGACACGTTGAGCACGAAGCGCACGCCGCGGTCCGCCGTGGCAACGCCGCAGCTTCGCACGAGGCCGAACGGATCGGAGAGCTCGAGGCTCTCGCCGGTCTCCATGCCGAGCACGGCCCGGCAGAACAGGATCCACGTATCGAGGACCTCGATCGGCAACGCCATCGCGACATGGTCGATGCGCGTGAGGCCCGCGTCCGCCGCAGCGTTGGATGCGGCGGCCTGCGAGAGGTCGAAGTCGATGTCGAACAGGCCGCCGCCGGCAAGCGCTTCGGGGACGAAGTACAGAAGGCTTCCGCCCGGGGTCCGCACCGCGGGCAGCGCCTGCTCGTGCGGTCCCAGCCGGCTGTCGAAGCGCGGACAGTGCAGCGACGTCGCGCGGTTCAGCGCGCGCACCGGATCGTCCGCACCCACGCCGATGGCGCACACCGACACGCCGTGCTCCGCGAAGTGCGCGCGCGCGAACGACTCGGGCTCGGCATTCAGGATCAGGTGGATCGCGCCCTGACGGTACAGCGTCACGTGCTTCGACCGATGGCGGCCGATGCGGCGGAATCCGAGCGTCTCCAGCACGTTGTCGAGCAGCCACTCGGTTGCCTCGTCGACGGCGAACTCGAGGAACGCGAAGCCCGGCAGCCGCGGCGGCGCCGGCGGGTCGAAGAGCTCGACGCGGTCCAGCGTACGGGCACGCGCCTCGCGCGGCACCGTGCTTCCCGCGTCGTCGCGGGTCATCCGGCGCCGCGTCTGCGATTCCAGGTACAGGATCGACTGCATTGCGTCGACGGCCGTGCGCCGGTTGGGCGCCTCGCGGAACACGTCGTTGAAGATCTCGAGCGAGAACGGGCCGGTGTAGCCGGCGACCAGCACCTGCTCCAGGAAGCGCGCGAGATCGAACTGACCCTGGCCCGGGAAGCAGCGGTAATGGCGGCTCCACTGCAGCACGTCCATCGCGAGGCGCGGCGCATCGGCCATCTGGAGGAAGAAGATCTTCTCGCCGGGAATCGCCGCGATGCCCTCTGGTTCGTCACCGAGCGACAGGATGTGGAAGCTGTCGATCACGACGCCGAGATGCGGATGGTCGGCGGCCTTGACGATCGACCACGCGTGTTCGTAGCGGTTCACGTGCCGGCCCCACGCCAGCGCTTCGTAGCCGACCCGCAGGTTGCGCCGCGCCGCGCGCTCGGCGAGCGCGTGGAGCTGATCGGCGATGCGCGCATCGTCCGTGGCCGCGGTGGCCGAGGCGTTCGAGCAGACGAGCATCATCGGCGCGCCGAGCGTCTGCATGACGTCGAACTTCCGCTCTGCGCGCTCGAGGTTGCGCTCGAACTGCGCGTCGGACGTCGCGTCCAGGTCACGAAACGGCTGGTAGAGATCGATGCCCAGCCCGCGGTCGTCGCACATCCTGCGCAGATCCGCGGGGGTCCCGGGGAAGTTGATCAGGTCGTTCTCGAACACCTCGATCGCGTCGAAGCGGGCCGCGGCAATCGCGTCGAGCTTCGCTTCGAGCGTGCCGCTGATGGAAACGGTGGCGATGCATTTGCGCATGGCGCTAGTCCAGGCTCGCGAGCAGGCGCCGCGCCTTGTCGAGCATCTGTCGCGCGCGCGGCACGGCGGGCAGCGTGCGGGTGAGCGCCTGCATCGGGATCTCGAGCGACAGCGGCACGTCGCGCGGCACGGCGCGCAGAATTCCTGCGAGGTCGAGGCCCCCGTCGCCCGGCATCAGCCGCTCGGCGCGAGCCTGGAACAGCAGCGTCTCGGTGTCCCGCGGCCGCGCCGCGGGCGCGTCACACAGCTGCATGTAGCGGAGTCGCGTGCGCGGCGCCTGGGCAATCGTCGCGGGGACGTCGCCGGCGCGGTCGAAGTGGATCGGATCGATCAGCACGCCGCCGTTGTCGCGTCCCGCGGCCGCGACGATGCGCGCACCCTGCGCAAAGCCTTTCACGTCGGTCCAGGGCATCGGCTCGAGGTTGGCCCCCATGCCGTACTCGGCCGCGAGGTCGCAGAACGCCGCGAACGATGCCGTGAGCCGTGCCTCGTCCGGATCATTGCCGGCCACGAGGATCTCGCTCGCGCCGAAGCGCGCGCCGGTCTCGAGCGCGGCGCGGTAGTCGTTCACGACCGTGTCGGGCTTCAGGCGGAAGATCTCGATGTCGAGCACCGGGATTCCGGTGTCCGCGAGCCGCTGCGCGGTTTCGCGCGCGAGCGGCGTGTCGCCGACGATCGCGTGCTGGACCTCCGTGGGCGTCGCCGGCAGCAGGCGCAGGCCGACGGCGTCGTACCCGGCGTCCCGCGCGCACGACACCATGTCCGGCGGCGCGAGCTCGAGCACCGTCAGCGCAGCGAGTCCGATGAGGCGCGCCATGGCGTCTAGCGCAGCGGCGACCACGCCGCGGGAACGTAGATCGTCGACTGCATCTCGGTCAGCCAGTCCGGCCCGCCCTTGGGCGGCCAGATTCCCGCCGCCACCGCTTCGCCGCGGATGCGCGTGCGCTGGTCCACGCTCGCGTACGGGCAGACGTGGAGGACGCGCGGCACCGCACCGTCGAGCGCATAGCCGGCGAACAGGATCGTCGAATGCTTCTGCCGCGCAGGAAGCGCCGCTTCCCACGCGGCGAGCGTCGGCCGCAGCCCCGCCGGGCGGACGTGGTATTCGCGGACTTCGTAGACGTTGCCGTGCGTGCCGGTGCCCAGCGGCGCTACGAAGGGGAACGCCGCGTAGGTGTGGAGCGCGAGGCCGGTCAGAAGATCGGTCGCGCCGAAGAGGTCGCCGTCCACCAGCATGCGCTCGCGTTCCGTCGCAAGCGCATCGCTGCCCGGGAAGCTCCGGACGATCTGCACCCGGTTGAGCGTACCGATCTCGGCGACCCACACGCCGTGCAGCGTCGCGCGGTGAGCATGTGCGGCGAGATAGCGCTCGGCGGCGGCGACGACCTTGCCGGCGGTGGCGGTCTGGACGGACAGCGTGGCGAATTCGTAGCGTGTCATGCGCGGGTCACCTGCGTGAGATCGTTGAAGGATGACGACGGTTCGCGGGTGGCGCGACCCGGGTCGCCGGCGGTGGATTCGTGAAGGCCGGCGAGCCGCCGCGCGGCGATGTAGCCGAACGTCATCGCCGGGCCGAGCGTGATGCCGCCGCCGGGATAGCGTCCGCCCATCACGCTCGCCATGTCGTTGCCCGCTGCATACAGGCCCGCGATCGGCGCGCCGCCCCGCGTGAGTGCCTGGGCGTTCGCGTCGGTGCGGATCCCCGCGAACGTGCCGAGGCTGCCGGGGAGCACCTTCACCGCATAGTACGGCGCGCGATCGATCGGCGCGACGCACGGATTGGGTGTGTGCTCGGGGTCGCCATAGAAGCGGTTGAACGGCGTCGATCCCCGGCCGAACGCGCGATCCTCGCCGCGGTGCGCGCCGGCGTTGTAGTCGGCGAGCGTGGACGCGAATCCGGCCGGATCGATGCCGCACGCGCGCGCCAGGCCCTCGGCCGTCGCCGCCCGCACGAGGTAGCCCATGCGGACGTAGGGCCCCACGGGAAACGGCAACGGCTTGGCGAACCCGAGGCCGTAGCGGCGCAGCGTCCGGTGGTCGGCGACGAGCCACGCGACCGGCAGTCGCCCCGGCGGTGTGGCCGCCTGCAGTGCCGCAATGAAGTCGTGATACGACCCCGACTCGTTGACGAAGCGCCGGCCTTCGACGGTCACCGCGATGACGCCCGGCTTCGCGCGGTCGATCAGGTGGGGGAAGTGGCCGACGCGGCCGTCGCGATGCCGGACCTCGGACACGGGCGCCCATGCCGCGGGAGGGTGCGTCGCAACGAGGTCCGCCCCGGCGCTTTCGGCGAGCCGGAGGCCGTCGCCGGTATTCTCCGACGGCGCCGCCGACCAGTGCTCGTCGCCGGTGGGCGTCAGCGGGAACAGCGCGCGCCGCCGCTCGCGATCGTGCGGAAAACCGCCGCACGCGAGCACGACGCCGCGCCGCGCTTCGATGCGCACGACGCCGTCCGCCGTCTGCACGCGCGCGCCGACCACTTTGCCTTCGACGACGTCCAGCGCGCGCACGGGCGCCTCGCTCCACATCCGCACGCCGCTCGCGCTCGCCGACTTGAGAAGCCGCGCGACCAGCGCGTTGCCGTTCACGAGGTGCATGCCGCGACGATACCGGGCGGCGTCGAGCGCGTGGCGCGCGAAGCGCTTCGCGGCGTACCACGCCGACGCGGGCTTGCGCGTCGCGTTCATCAGGTGCCGCAGATCCGCGCCGGCGGCGACCGCCATGCCCAGCACCGTGATCTCGGGAAGCGGTTCGCGCAGCTTCGCGATCAACCCCCCGAGCTCGCGTCCGTCGAACGACAGCGCGCACAGCGGCCGGCCGACGCCCACGCCCGGGAGGTCGGCGTGGAAATCGGGCGTCGCGAGGCCGGGATAGAACTGGACGGCCGTCTCGCGCTCGAAGAAGTCGACCATCGCGGGGCCCTCCGCCAGGAGCGCATCGACTCGCGCCGCGTCGAACGCGTCCCCGAGCTCCGCCTGCAGGTAGGCGCGCGCCGCGGCGATCGTGTCCGTCGTCCCGGCCTTGCGCGCGTGCGCGTTACCGGGAACCCAGAGCCATCCGCCGGACCACGCGGTCGTACCCCCGAACACGGGCGCCTTCTCCACCAGCAGCACGTCGAGCTTGTGGAAGCGCGCCGTCACCGCGGCCGCGAGCCCGCCCGCGCCCGAGCCGACGACGAGCACGTCGCAGGCGACCGGGGCGGCACGGGGGCTCATCGGCGCTCGCCGGTGCGACCAGTCATGCGGCGGCGGGCTTCGCGTGCCCGCCCAGGAACAGGCGGTTGAGGTCGGGATCGTGCAGGAGCTCGGACGCCGGGCGGTCGAGCGCGAGGCGTCCCATTTCGAGCACCAGCGCGCGGTTCGAATACTTGAGTGCGGTGCGCACGTTCTGCTCGACCATCAGCACGGTCGTGCCGGCGTCGGCCAGCGAGCGCAGCAGCGTCATCACCTCCTGCACCAGCTTCGGCGACAGGCCGATCGACGGCTCGTCGATCAGGATCACGCGCGGGCGCAGCAGCATCGCGCGCGCGATCTCGAGCTGCTTCTGCTCGCCGCCGGACATCGTCGACGCCTGGTTGTCGATGCGCTCCTTGATCCGGGGAAAGCGCGCGAGCGCTTCCTCGATGCGGCCGGGCAGCTCGCCGCGGGGCAGCGTGATGCCGCCGAGCTCGAGGTTGTGGCGCACCGACAGCGAGCCGAACAGGTTGCGCCCCTGCGGCACGAACGCGATGCCGTCGGCGAGGAGCTCGCGCTGCGTCTTGCCGTTGACGCGCTTGCCCTCGAACCGCACCTCGCCGGAGCGCGGCACGAGCATGCCGAACAGCGTCTTCAGCACGGTGGACTTGCCGGCGCCGTTGGGACCGATCAGCAGCGTGATCTCGCCCTTGCGCGCGTCCAGCGTGGTCTCGTTGAGGATCGTGAGGCTCGGCGTGTAGCCGGCGACGACCTTGTCGAACTCGATGATCTTCTCGTTGGCCATGGTCATTCGCTCCGCGCTAGTTGCCGAGGTACGCTTCGAGCACCTGGCGGTTGCCCTGCACTGCGGCCGGCGGCCCTTCGGCGAGGACCTTGCCCTCGACCATGCAGATCACGTGCGGGCACAGCTTCATGATGAAGTCCATGTTGTGCTCGATGACGACGAAGCTGCCGCCCTGCGTCTTGTTGAGCTCCTTCAGGCGATCGTGCAGCTGGTCGACGAGGCTCGGGTTGACCCCGGCGCACGGCTCGTCGAGCAGTACGAGCCGCGGCGCCGGCATGAACGCCATCGCGATGTCGATCAGCTTCTGCTGGCC
>Ga0157378_10003824_pt1 | contig 13314 bp, 19 predicted proteins | sample M65metaG_FD_115309 | JGI IMG/M metagenome (GOLD analysis project Ga0157378, IMG submission 115309) | Miscanthus rhizosphere microbial communities from Kellogg Biological Station, Michigan, USA - M6-5 metaG | ecosystem: Host-associated > Plants > Roots > Rhizosphere > Soil | place: USA: Michigan...
CCGCAGCCAGTGCGTCATCACGTCGACGGTGTAGGCGACGACGTCGGGGTTGTCGTGGTCCAGCCCGATCAGCTCGCCGTGGCCCTCGAAAGTGTCAAACTCGTTGCCTCGCTCGCGGAACCACGAGCTGTGTGCGAACTCGGTGGCGACGTGGTTGAACACACCATCGAGCAGCACCCGCAACCCGCGCCGGTGAGCCTCGGCGATCAGGTGGTCGAAGTCGGCCTCGTCGCCGAGGCGCGGATCGATGCGGTAGTGGTCGGTGGTGTCGTAGCCATGGGTGCGGGACGCGAACACGGGGCCGAGCGCGATACCGGACGCGCCCAATTCGATGGCGTGGTCGAGCCACTCGACGATCCGGCGCAGTCGGTGCTCGTCGGCGGCGGGCGGTGGATCGGCCGGGAAGGCGCCGACGAAGCCGAGCGGGTAGACCTGCCACCAGATCGCGTGCTGGACCCAGCCCGGTTCACTCGCGGATGAGCGCTCGCGCGGAGACCCTGTCACCGCCGGAACTTCGCTTCGTACAGGGCTTTCATGGCGCCGGACAGCTGGGGTGCGGGCCCGTCGACGGTGACCCCCGGTGCCACCGTGTTGATCGGCAGCGGCGTCACCGGGGGCGGCGGCGCACCCCATTCGACGAGCCACTGACTCAGCTGCTCCGACGACGCGGCGTACACGATGCGGCCCAGCCCGACCCACGCGTGCCCCGCCGCGCACATCGGGCAGTGCTCACCGGAGGTGTACACGGTCGCGCGGGCGCGGTCGGCTGGAGTCAGGTTCGCCACGGCCCACTGGGCGATCGCAAATTCGGGGTGGCGGGTGTGATCGCCGTCCTTTACGCGGTTGCGGTCCTCGAACAGCGTGGCACCGTCGGCGTCGACAAGGATCGAGCCGAACGGTTCGTCGCCGCCGTCGAGCGCCACACGTGCGAGCTCCACACAGCGGCCGAGGCGTTCGAGGTCGTCTTCGCTGATCGCCACAGGCCGGAGTCTACGCAGCCGCGGGCTCGCGTCGGGGCGACCGGGCCAGCGGATAGCACGCCAGCCCCAAGAGCAGCGCGCTGAAGTGGCCGAGCTGGGTGAAGTCGCGTTTGACGGCCAACGAGACGCCGAACACCACCAGCGTGGCGATGAGGTACAGCCATCGCCAGCGGGGCGGAATGTGGTAAGTGAGCACACCCACGATGCCGACGACGAAGTAGCTCACACCGATGTCGCGCGCGTCGATCAGTCGCGGGGAGGACGCGGCCTCCTGAATCCTCCAGTAGAGGTAGCCCTCGCCCAGATACGTGGCTCCGACATGGCTCACCAGCCCCACGAGCAGCCATCGCAGATGACCCAGCCAGCGCTCGGCAGGCGCAAGGAACAACGTGAACACGATAAGGTACGGCCACCAGTACTTGCCGTCGATCCACAGCAGGCTTTGAAGCAACACTCGAATCGGATCGGACGCCAGGTGATGCAGGTTTGTCGAATCCTTCTGCAGGAGGCCATGTAGCCGGTGGACGGGGATGGAGCGCTGCGCAATGGTCGTGAGCAGCAGCACGACCAGCCACGAGTAGGTGAACGGCGCACTCTTCACATAGCGCCAAACCTTCTGCACGACTGATGACGATAGAGGCTTGCAATGGCGATGAGTCTGGCGATCGGCGATGGTCCACCCATTGGAGGTGATGGCGTGACGAAGCAGAAGGCAGTGGTCGAGAAGTACGACGAGGTGGGATTCCACCGGCATTGCGTCGAGATCGTCACGCAGACTTCGTTGTTGACCGACCATCTCGCCGGCGCGGATCTGACCGTGCCGGTGCCGACGTGCCCGGGCTGGAACGTGTCCCAGCTTCACGCCATGTCGACGGCGGCCAGCGCTGGGCGCGCGACATCGTCACGACGCGGGCCGTGCAGCCGCGGCGCTGCGGGCGACTTTGACCGATGCGGGGCCGGATGCGCAGATGTGGTGCTCCGTCGACGGGAGGCGGCTCAGCGTCCTATGCCCGTCGCTTCGCCTACGAGACCGCGATGCACCGGGCCGACGCGGCATTGGCGCTCGGAGTGGAGTACGCGCTCGACCCCGACATCGCGGCGGACGCGGTCGATGAGTGGATGGAATTGGGCCCGACGAGCAGGCGGCCGCCGAGATCCGGGGACTGGTCACGGACCTGCTGTTGGCGATCTACCGCCGCCGCCCCATCAGCGATCTGGAGATCACCGGCGACGCGATGCTCGTCGACTTCTGGTTGGAGCGAGTCGCTTTCGGCTGAGGCTCAGTGACAGGGGTCGGCGACCTCGAGCCGGCATGCGCACGACGCCAGGATCGGCACGTCGGCCCGGGCCTTCAGCAACTCCAGTTGTTGTCCGATGATCGCCGCCTCGTCGGTGCGGCCCAGTCGTTGCAGGCATTCGTGGTAGCCGTGCAGGCTCCAGACGTTGCCCGGGTGCTGACAGGGCCGGGCCAGTGTGGGATCCAGTCCGAGGTCGGCGGCATACACTTGCGCGGCCTCCTCGATGCGGCCCTGCTCGAGCAGGAGCGCGCCGTACGCGTGCCTTGTCGGTTGCATCCACCCCCATGGTTCGTCGTACGGGAGTGAATCGTCGAGCTCGATGGCGCGACGCAGGTGAGCGAAGGCATCGTCGAATCGCCCTTCGCGGTAGTCGATTTCGCCGTCGAGCATCTCGCCCGCGATCGCCAGGATGTCGCGCGCGGTGTTATTGAACAGGTAGCGGCTGTCCGGAATGCGGGCGTAGGCCTCTGTGAACGCCTCCCGCTCGGCGCGCGCCTGCGGGAGCTGACCCTTGGCTGCGTGCGCAACCCCGCGGCCGTAGTGGATCGTCGCCGCGGTGGTGCAATAGAGGTCGAGGTCTTGCGGAAGCGGTTGTGCGATCAACTCGTCCCACCGCCCGAATCGCACCAGCACGTGAATCTTCAACGGCACGAATGCTTCCAGCCAGTCCGCCATCGGTGGTGACTCGATCGCCACCAGCTCCGGCGTGAGCTGCCCAGCAAGTTCATCGGCTGCACTGAACGCGGCACGCGAATTACCTTCGAACATTGCGGAATACACGATGAAGTGCAGGTTGTGCGCACGGTAAAGCGAGTAGAAGTTCAGCGGACCTCGGTGCTCGACGAACTGCCGATCAGCTTGCACGGCAGAGAGGTTCGACACCACCGAGTCGCGATAGTTGCCACACAGCACGTCGATATGGCTGGGCATGTGTTGCAGGTGACCGGCATCCGGCACCAGCCCGCGCAGCAGGTCGGCGGCGGGCAGCGCATCCTGCGGGGCGCCCGACATCTCCATCGTGTGCAGGTACAGGTGCAGGACGCCGGGGTGCTCGCGGCCTTCGGACGTCGCGAGCGCGTCCTCGAGGATCCGCTTGGCGTCGACCACCCGCGAACCCGGTGCCGGCTCGCCGGTTCTGGTGTCCCACAATGCCCATGCGGTGATGTTCACCAACGCGTCGGCGGCCAGCGTCTGCACGTCGATGTCCTCGGGGTACGCCTCGGCGAGGGCGACCATGGCGTCGGCGTAGGCGCTGTGCCCGGCGTGCAGCGCCTCGGCGTCGTCCGGATCGTCGGTGGGGAAGCGGGCCTGCAGCGCCTCGATCAGACCCTGTTCGACAGCCGACGCCCGACCTTTGGCGGCCAGGCCGAGTTCCATTCGCGCCCGTGCCAGCGACGCGGACAGGTCAACGGGGTCGAACGCCTCCCATGCCTTGTTGTAGTTCGGGCCGATCGAGTAGGCGATACCCCAGCGCGCGACGGCGAGATCGGGATCGAGCTCGAGCGCGCGGTCGAAGCAACGGATCGCCTCTTCGTGATTGAACGCGTACGCCCAGACCATGCCGCGGTCGAACCACACCTGGGCCTGCGGCGACGGCGTCTCAATCGGCCGGTGATAGGACCCCAGGTCGTAGTAGGCCTCGGTCTCGCCCAGCGATACGCTCATAGACGGCACGATAATTCACCCGGGACGCCGTGGCTGCGATTGCGAGCAAGCACCCCGCCGCACCCCAGATCGCCAGCGTGACCAGCGGCGTCTGCGCACCGTTGCCGCCGAAGTAGGCGACACTCCGCAGCAGCGAGACGCCCGACCCCTGCGGCACGATGTCGGTGAACGTCGAGTAGAAGCCCGAGAGCAGGGGTCGGCCCACCGGGCCGGCGGCCGCAGCGTTTCCGATCACCACGAGGAACGCGGTCAGGGCCATCGAGGCGACCGAGCCGAATGCCGCCGCAACCCCGGTGATCGCGCCGCCGACGGCCATCGAGTAGAGCCACAACGCGCCGAACACCTGCCACGTATGACCCGTAAGGGCGCCAAGAATCACATCGACGTAAATCGTCACCACGCCCGCCAACAGCGCCGAATAGCCGGCCAGCGTCGCGGTACGCAATGCCAGCGTCAGTGGCCGACGGACGGTGCCCATGAGACGTCCCAACACAGTTGCGCCGACGGACGCGCCGATCGAGATGAAGATGATCGCGTAGAACTCGACCGTGCCGGATGGATCACCGGCCGACGGCGGGGCGACGTCCTCGACGGTGGGAGCGAGGTTGGCTTTGGCGGCGACGGCGCGACCGATGGTCTCGGCAGCGCTCGCAACGCTCTTCCCGCCCCCGCCTGCGACGTAGATCTGCAGCTGGCCGGTCGGCGACGCGACGAACGCGGCGTCGCTCTTGCGCTCGTAGACCTGCTGGCGCGCGGCTGCGCCATCGCCAACTTGGGTGACTGCCAACGATTCCTGGCCGCGGATACCGTCGACCAGCTGTTGCGGGCCCGCCACGGCCACGGTCATGTGATGCAGCGTCGGCTTGGCGAACGCGCCAGAATAGCTGGCGATCATCGCGAGGACGAAGATCGCCAGCCCGATCATCGCCAGCGCCGTGGTGCGGACGGCGGTGCGATCGCGAACGGGGTGCCGGTCGGGGGCTTGGTGCTTAGCCATTTTGGGGACCTTTCGAAGATGTGGTGAGTCCGAGAAGTGCGTTGACGGTGTCGAGCGCCGCTTTGACGCGGCCGTTCAGGTCGGTCGAGTCCGGGTCTTCCATCCAGGACCGCAGCACTTCCATGAACCCGCCGACGAGGAACCGGCTGACCGACTCGGGGGTCAGGCCTGCGATCGGGGAGACCACCGGCATGCCGTGCTCGGCGATCTCCTCGCATGCCGGCTGCAGTTCAGCCCGGAACGCGGTCACGACGCGCTGCGTCACCGCGCTCGGGACGATGTTGCGGTACATGGCCCGGTGCTCGGCGGCGAAGTCGAACAGCCGAGGGATGCGCACGCGGGCGTCGCCCTCGATCTCGGCTGTCGCCGCGGCGAACGCGACGGTGAACGCGGTGGCGACCGCGTCGTCGCGATCGCGGAAGTGTTGGTAGAAGACCTGCCTGCTGACTTCGGCGCGGGCGACGATGTCACCGACGGTGAGCTCGTCGACCTGGCGCTCGTGGGCCAGCGCGAACGCGGCCTCCCGCAGCCGTGTGCGGACCCGTTCCGCGCGGGGATCGACGCTGTGCGTTCGTGCTGCCACATGAGCAGCTTAGGACACTTCATAGACAACTGACCACGAAAATTTAGGTAATCTAACGCTGCTTTCGGCCGCGGTGTGGCGGACGTTACGTCACAGTGTGTGGAGTACGGCGGTGGCGACGGCGAGTGCGAGCCCGATCGCGGCAGGCGCCATGTCTTTGGCGCTGTCCGACGCACGCAGATGGAACGCGATGGCACCGATCGACAGCAGCACCAGACCGATGGCAGCGGCGATTCCGATCGGCGCCCACAGCAGGCCCACGAGCACACCGGCGACGCCTGCGAGTTCGCATCCTCCGATGAGCCGCCACTGCAGCGGCTTGACACCGAGGTGGTCGCGGATCGCCAGGGATTGGGGGACGCCGAGGAGTTTGATGCTCGCGGCGAAGGTGAACAGCGCCGCAAGCAGGATCGTCACGACTACGGTTGCGGTGTCCATCACCGAGCAGAGTAAGAGCCCGCGTGCAATCGGGAACCGGAAATGATCCGATGCGTTCGGCTGTGGACGGGTTCCGACGATTCATGCTGCGACCGGGCGGCGTGCTGCTCGCCGAGGGCGGCGACGTTGCATTCGTCGCGGACTAACGTGCAGGCGTGCTGCAGATAATTCTCAACTACGCAGGCATCGCCGTGTTCGCTTCATCAGGTGCGACCGTCGGGGTTCGGAAAGGCTTCGACCTGTTCGGAATCGCGACGCTGGGAGTGCTCACGGGAGTCGGCGGCGGCGTGCTGCGCGATGTGCTGCTCGACATCGTGCCCCCGCAGTCCGTCCAGCATTGGCCCAACATCACGGTCGCGCTGATCGCCGTCGCGATCGCCACCCCACTGGCCCGACTCGTGATGCGGATGAATACTGCGGTCCTGGTTCTCGACGCGATCGGGATGGGGTTCTCGCCACGTCCGGCGCAGCGATCGCGGCCGACGCCGGCGCCAGCTGGTTCGCGGCGGGCCTCATCGGCATGCTCACCGCGATCGCCGGGGGAATGATCCGCGACGTGCTTGCCAACGAGATCCCATTGGTGATGGGCCCGGACGAACTGTATGCGATTCCGGCCCTACTGGGCGCCGCGACGTACGTCGCGATCGACTACTTCGGGCCGCAGTGGATAGCGATAGCGGTCGGCTCCACAGTGGCGACGGTGCTTCGGCTCGCGGGGCTTGCGTTCCACTGGCGGTTGCCGACGGGCCCGCGCGAGTTGATCAACCCGGACGGCGCGTAGTCAGTGACCCGCGACGATATCGGCCTCGTCGACCTCCACCGGATCCTTGGCCCCCGGCAGGAATAAGTATGCGATGCAGATGATTCCGAAGAACAGATAGCCGAGCGCGACTTGCGGATTCGCCGCCCACGCCACCTCTGGTGCATGGATCAGACCGATGAATGACAACACCGCACCCGCGAACGACGCGATCGCGGCGTAGAGAAACTTCTTCTCCAGGATGAACGTGACCATGGTGCCGAGGATCAGCCCGACGAGCACCGCACCCTCGCCGAGCGTTTGCAGTCCGTCGTAGACCACACCCACTCCGTTGAGCGTCTCGAGGCCGACCTTCGCGGCCGCGGTGCGTTCAAGGCGTTGTCGATGAGCCCGCTGGCCCACTGCGCGCGTCCAGCACCCCGAAAAGCCCAAGGAAACAGCGGATTGCGATCATCACGCCGCTGGTCAGCGAGTAGTTGGCGCGGCCGCCCGCGTCCTTCCATCCGGGCTGACCGATGTAGACCGCGGGCGGGAACGGTGATCCGAACGCATCTCGTCGCCGCGCACACTGCGCGGGATGGTGTAGGGCGTGCGGGTGCCGTTGAGTCCGGTGGCGAACTGGTCCAGATTCGTCTTGCCGACGTACAACGCGCCCGCGTCGAGCAGGCGCCGCACCACCGGGGCCGTCGTCGACGCAACGTAGGCGTAGTCGGGGCAGGAGAGTGTGGTCGGCACCCCCTCGACATCGATGCTGTCGTTGATACCGAACGGCACGCCATACAGCGGCAATGTCCTTGCACCCGAGCGCTTTTCGATCTCTTCCGCAGCAGCCAACAGCTGATCGCGGGGCACAGTCGACAACCAGGTGCCGTCGTCTCCGCGAGCCGCGATCGCGTCGGCGACACGGACGGGCGTCTTGGTGGGCGAACCGGTGCCGCCGGCGTGTGACGCCAGGATCTCGGCCGCGGACGGCCCGATGGACGGTCCCCGCGCGTCAATAACCATGCCTGTCGATTCTCGACAGAATGATGGCGATCACGCATCCGGCGTGTGTCGTTTGTGTTAGCTGTGCAGTTCGCGGAACCATCGGCGCATCGTGTTTCGTTACGGGCCCGTGCCCAGCATCAGCGAACAGGCCGAGCGCCTGATCGGACTCGACGTCCACCACATTGCGGGCCTGCCCGCAGACCTACTCCGAAGCGTCCCCGACAGTGCGGATTCTCTGCTGGTCGTGCACCCCGATCTCGTCCCGGCCTCGGCGCTGGCCCCGCTGCTGTGGCAGAACGACAAACCGGGTTTCGTGGTGATCGACATGACCGACGTCGACGAGTTCACCCCGATTTCGTCGGTGACGCTGCCGGATGCGCCGCTGTATCTGGTCCGCGACGCCGACCGAGGGGATGCGATGGCGAACTGGAGCCCAGATGAGGCGTTGCCTGCCATCAGCGAGGCCGGGCGCACGCCGCTGACCCTGACCGAGGGACTGCACTGGGTGCTGCAGCGACCGGAGGTGCTTGCCCGCGGGCGCTGTTTCATGACGATCGCGTCGCGGCGGCGCAAGCCCGACGGTGCGCTGGACGCCAGGACGCCCGCCGTGTGGATCAGCAACGGTACGGGCCGTGACGGGCCTGCCAGGCGCGACGCGCCGAAGGTCGGTTGGTGCTGGGCCGGAAATCGCCATACCTGGCTCGGATTCGCCTCAGCCAGTGGCCGATTCACCGTTGGGCGATGACGCATCGTGCGCGGCGTCGACGAACGGCAGCACCGTCTCCAGCCACGCCACCGGCTCCGACGAGAATACGACATGACCGGTCGGCAGCGTGGTGAATGTGGACCCGGAAATGGCGGCATGTACTTGTTTGCCCCATCGCGGCGGGGCGGTGACATCCTTGGCGCCCCACGTGATCAGCACCGGCGCGCCGATCTGAGCGGCCCGGATGCGCAGATCGTGGCCGGGGTCGGTGAAGCTCTTCCACAATGCCGCAGCGGTCCGCGCACCCCCGTCTGTTTTGGCCCGCGCCACAACGCGGTCGGCGACGGCCTTGTCCGCTGGGTTCTTGGGCCGCATATACGCGCGCACGAATGCAGGGAAGACCGCCTTGACCACCGCGGGACGTCCCATCACCCCACAGAAGAACCGCGTGAAAACGCTGTGCGGTGTGAAGCCGCCGGTGTTGACGAGCACGAGGCCCGCGACACGCTCGGGTCGCTCCAGCGCCAGCCGGCAGGCGGCATAGCCGCCAACCGAATTACCGACGATCACCGCGTTGGCCAGGCCGAGCCGATCGGCGAATTCGATGAGCAGATCGCCGAATTCGACGGCGCGCAGCGGGGTGGCGGGTAGGGGAGACTCGCCATGTCCTGGCCAGTCGAGCGCCAGTACCCGCCTGCCGTTGCCGAGGGCCTCGGCGACCGGCGCGAAATCGGTGCGGTCGTGCAGCGCCGCGTGCAGCAGCACGACCGGCGGGCCGGAACCCTCGTCGGTGTAGGAAACAGTGCCGCGCGAGGTTTGCATCGTCGCCATCGGTGCGCCTTTCATTGACCGGTCGGTCGGTCGGTCAGTTAGACTAGCCCACGTGGAGGTTGCGAACAAGAGATTGGCGGCCGCGCAGCAGACGCGGGCCAACCTGATCGAGACCGGACTGGTGCTCGCGGAAGAGCTCGGGCTGGAGGGGCTTTCGGTGAACGCCGTCGTCGCGGGCGCCGGCGTGTCGAAAGGGACGTTCTTCCACCATTTCCCGGACCGGGTGTCCTACCTGGTGGCTTTGCATCGGCGTTTCCACGATGTGCTGTTCGACGAGGTGATGTCCGTCATCGGCGAAATGACGCCGGGCAAGGCCCGGCTCGCCGCTGCCGCCACCACGTACCTCGACGGCTGCCTGCGCGACCGCGGCGTGAAGGCGCTGCTGCTGGAGGCGCGCGGCCATCTGCCGATCGCCGAGGAAGTCACGCGCCGCAACCGGATGAACGTCGATGTGGTGGCGGCCGACTTCGAGGCGCTCGGTTCGCGGCATCCGCGCGAGGCCGCGCGGCTATGGATCGCCGCGACCGCGGAATGCGCGCTGATGGAACTCGAACGTGGCCGACGCGATCCGGCGGCGCGCTCAGCGCTCAGCGTGCTGGTGCAATGAACCACCGATCGAGCCACCGAGACAACACCCGCCCGTCGTCGGGTCCGCCGGCGGCCGCGAGGTAGCCGTCGGGCCGGACGAGCAGCCAGCCCGAAGGCATGTCGTCGATGGACACCCGGCGCAGCGCGACGATGTCGCGCCATGGCCGGTATGCCTCCGGCGCGCGGTCGCCGGTAAGGACCAGGGTCAGTCTCGACAGGTCGAGAGAGTCGTACAGCCGCCCAGTGCCGACGCGAAAATCAGGGACGCGGTCGCCCGCGCGCAGCGACCCGAGCCGTCCGCCGCCCTTGGCAATCGGGCAATCCCGATAGCCGGCGGCGAGCTGTCCCAGTCGCGGCGCCGCCTTGTCCTGCACTCGCGACCGCGCCAACACGATCGGCGCCAGCCGGGTGAGCACCGCGTGCACGACTGGATTGGTGGAATTGAATGCCCTGGTGGCCCGTTCGGTCATCTCAACCAGCCGGCGGATCACCGGCAACCGGTCGGATTGGTACGTGTCGAGGAGTTCCTGGCGCGCCTGCCCGCTGAGGACCATCGCGAGTTTCCACGACAGGTTGATCATGTCTTGGATACCGGCGTTCATGCCCTGCCCACCCGCGGGACTGTGCACGTGCGCGGCGTCACCGCCGAAGAACACGCGTCCGCCGCGCAGCGTGGTCATGTGGCGACTGTTGATCCGGAAGCGCGAACTCCAGTTCAGGTTGTAGAGCTGGGCGGGCAGGTGCACCGTGCGGTCGTAGAGCCGCTGAATGTCCTCCAGCGTGGGATCGCCAGTGTCGCCGGTCATGCCGTCAGGGTCGGTTGCCATGAACCGGAATCGGCCGTCGCCCATCGGGAAGACAGCGAGGAAACCGTTGCGGGCCAAGAAGATCGACAGCTGGTCCTCGGGTACATCCCCGGCCAGGTGGAGATCGCCAAGGACGTAGTTGTGGGTCAGCGAGTTGCCCGTGAACGCCAGCCCCAGCGCCTTGCGGATCGCGCTGCGTGAGCCGTCGGCAGCGATCAGATACGAGGCGTCGACCACTTCCTGCGCTCCGTCACCGCTGCGCAGCACCGCGGAGACACTGTCTTGCCGTTGGGTCACGGTCAGCAGCGCGACGCCGCGTTCGACCTTCACTCCTTGGCGGTTGAGCTGTTCGGTGAGCAGCCGTTCGGTCTCCGATTGCGCCAGCAGGAGCACATAGTTGAACTCACTTGGCATCCGATGCAATTCGATGCCAGCGAGTCGCCTGCCCTCCGAGTAGAGCGTCGTCGATCCCGCGGGGTTGCCCAGCTCCACAAGCTCGTCGCCAATCCCGCGGACCCGCAACAGCTCGACGGTCCGCGCCTGGATGCCCAGCGCCCGCGATGTGAGCGAGCGTTCGGCCGCGCGGTCGACGATGCGGACACCGACGCCGAGCCGCGACAGCTCGAGCGCGGCGGTCAGTCCGGTCGGACCCGCGCCGATGATCAGTACGGCGACGTCATGCGAGGTGTTCATACTCGGCTCCTCCCAGTAAGTCAACAACTGGTGACTTAGACACTAAGCCGGGGTGCGATAGATGTCAACGGTTGGTGACTTATTCTCGTCGCATGGCATCCTCGCGGACCCGCAACGCCGTGCAGACTCGCGCCGACATCCTGGCCGCGGCACGCCTCCGCTTCGGGTCCGACGGTTACGAGCGGACCACGCTGCGGGCGGTCGCTGCTGACGTCGGCGTCGACCCTGCGTTGGTCATCCGGTACTTCGGCAGCAAGCAGGACCTGTTCGCCGCCGCGGCGGAGTTCACTATCGACCTGCCTGACCTGACGGCACTACACCCCGACGACATTGCAGATGCGTTGCTGTCCAGCTTCTTCGCCGTGTGGGAGGACGACACCTTCGTGGCTTTGCTGCGCGCGGCGATGACCAGCCAGATCGCTGTGGACGCAATGCGCCGGATCTTCGCCACCCAGGTCGGCCCGAAGCTCGTCGCCGTCACACCCGATCATCCGGCCCAGCGCGCCGGCTTGATGGGCGCCTTCGTCATCGGCCTTGCCACCACGCGCTACGTGCTGGCCAACCCCGCCGTAACGGCCCTCAGCCATGACGAACTGAGTGCGTGGGCCCGCCCGGTGATCCGCCAGCTGCTTGTCGGGCCGGCGCCGGGGTGATTCGACAACCGGCACTAGAACGTGTTCTAGTGCAGGTGTGCTGGACTGGACCCTGGAGAACCTCAGCGCTGACGACGTCGCCAGGCTGCGGTCCATCTACGAGCCGCTCACCGAGTCGGTGCGGGCGCTGATCGATGCGACCATCCGCACGGAGGCCGGCGCCGAGACCGTTGCCGCGGCCAAGGCGGAGATCGATGCGGCGACCGCCCGACTGCGCAGCGAGCAAGTCGACGGCTCGTACGGCGTCCGATTCACGGCGGACGGCGATCAGATGCCGTGGGGCAATGTCGTGATCGGGGTCCGCAATCCCGTGGCGCCGCCCTTGGTGATCGAGCAGAGCGCCGACGGCGGCGTGTTCACCGATTTTCATCTCGGCGCGGCCTACGAAGGTCCGCCGGGACACGTGCATGGGGGAGTCGCGGCCCTGGCGCTCGACCACATCCTTGGCGCCGCCGCCAGCAGCCCGCAACGACCTCGGCTCACCGGCACCATCACGCTGCGCTACCTGCGGCTCACCCGGCTCGGCCGGCTGCACGCGCAGGCCCGGATCACCCGCACCGAGGGCGTAAAGACATTCACCGCAGGACATCTCGCCGACGAAGAGGGCGTCACGGTCGAAGCCGAAGGCGTGTTCATCCAGCCGCGGTGGGCCCGCCACTAGTCGGAACCCGTTCGGCGCGTTCACTTCTCGACTTCCTCGGGTGGGTCGGTGTTGCCGTGGAGGAGTTCTTCAGGGTGGTGGGCGTGGTTGATGTCGGGTGGTTGGGTGCCGTCGGTCCAGGCCAGCCGGCCGGTGTCGGTGACTGCGGTCTGATAGTGGCCCTCGCTCACGAGTTTGTGGTCGGGTGGGCACGCGAAGAACAGGCAGTCGGCGTCCGTCCTGCCATCCGGTGACGAGTCCGGGCTGTGGTGCACCTCGGAGTGGTAGCCCGGTGCTAAACAGCCGGGGCGCGTACAGCCGCCGTCGCGGGCGTAGCAGATGATGCGCTGATCGGCGGTGGCGATGCGGGTTTGCCGGCCCAGGTAGATCGGGCGTTCGCTGTGGTTGTCGAACACCGCCAGGTGGTGAATCCCGTCCGATGCCAACCTGACGGCGTCGCGCATCGGGAGTGGGGTGTCCCCGCCCGTGCGCGCTGGCGGCGGCATCGGGATATCGGGGTTGGTCACCGCGTGGGCGGCCTGATTCAATTCGGCCATGGCGGTGCGCACGATTACCGTCCCCGGGTGCCCCGCGGTGGGTTCCCAGACCGTCGGAGGCGATGCCCGGCCTTCAGACCGAGTTTGATGCCGTCATGGCAACGCTGGGCGCCACTGCGGTCATCGCGGGTC
>Ga0157378_10003825_pt1 | contig 13314 bp, 11 predicted proteins | sample M65metaG_FD_115309 | JGI IMG/M metagenome (GOLD analysis project Ga0157378, IMG submission 115309) | Miscanthus rhizosphere microbial communities from Kellogg Biological Station, Michigan, USA - M6-5 metaG | ecosystem: Host-associated > Plants > Roots > Rhizosphere > Soil | place: USA: Michigan...
CCGAACATTCAGCTTCATACCGATAAACTGATTACGGCCGGGCAGGGTATCTATACCAACGGTGGGGCCTATTCGTTTTTAAACCTGGCGCTTTTTTTAGTAGAGAAATATTTCGACAGGGAAACGGCAGTGTATTGCTCAAAGGTATTCCAGATTGAAATGGACAGAACGTCGCAATCTCCCTTTTTTATATTCCAGGCGCAGAAAAACCATGGCGATGAATTGATTTGCCAGGCGCAAACCTATATCGAAGAAAACATGCATGAGAAAATTTCTTTTGAAGCACTGGCTTCCAAACTGGCCACCAGCCGTCGGAATTTTGACAGGCGTTTTATCAAAGCTACCGGTAATACCCCGGTGGAATACCTGCAGCGGGTGAAAGTGGAAATGGCAAAAAATACATTGGAAAAAGGCCGGAAAAGTATTTTCGAAGTCATGAATGATGTTGGCTATTCGGATGATAAGGCGTTCAGGGAAGTCTTTAAAAAAATAACGGGCCTGTCTCCGTTAGATTACAAGGCAAAGTATAATAAGGAATCTGTTGTGGCGTAATGTTGTATAAGGTTCGAATGCATGGATACTATGGCGTTTCCAATAGTTGTCCGGCGTCAATAAGGATGGTTTTTTTTGAAACACTGGCGCCTGATTTTATAAACGCAGCATTATTTTCCCAACTTTTCACCACCAGGCGTTCCGCTATTTCCCGGTTTCCTGTTTTTTCAAAAACGAGTTGTTTGATGAGCGGTTCGGGGGTCCAGCTTTTAGAGCTGGAAGGTAAACCAAATTCATCACGGGAAGTAACAATGCCGTATTTTTTGGTGAACGCGTCTTCAGCCGGTCGTATAAAATAAACGGTATCAACGCCCGGCGTGTATTGCTGAAGCAGTTTTTTCTTTATGATATTATACTCTTTCACCAGCGGGTATACGAATTGGTCATGAAAATTATACCAGGCATTTATTAACAGCGCCATCACAATGATGACCGAAGCCCCATACTGAAATCTGTATTTAACTGCAAAGAACAAGATCGTTTCTGCCACCAGGATAAACACAACACAATTCAGCGCAAACAGTGTGCGGTTAGACGGATAATTTTCTGCAACTACGAGGGAAGGCAGGTAAACAAGCGTAAAAAATAAAGCCAGACCGGCGAAATAAAAGAAGACTTCCCCGAATTGACCTGCCTTCCGTCTGGTCAGGTTCAAAGCAAACCAAATCGAAAATATAAACAGGTAAACAATTTTGCCCGGCATGCTTGTGTCGTTAAACAGCCAGGTAAAATGAAAAGAGGCCGCCAGGGGTTTGGTAAACAGGAAATACAATTTGTTCAGCGGGCTGGCAGCAAAAGAACTGCGTTCACTGGCTGGTGTTCCATACAGATGCAGGCTATACTTAAACAACAAATAGTATACTGCATAAATCAAAAAAGACCATCCTATTCCGATAATTATTTTTTTTGTCATTTTCCCGAACGCGATGAACTGTATAAAAAACGGAATAAAAAAACATCCAAACCCATTTTGATAAGTAAACAAGGAAACAATGCCGAAAATGCAGGATATGATCATTGAAAAAGGCAATAGTGTTATCTTACCATTTTCATATTTTACGGCGGTATGCAATATGTAACCCGAAACAAGGCCGGCTGTATAGGCAATTGACATTTGCAGGCAGGCGGCCCAGCCGATATAGATTGCAAACGAAGGCATGCAGACCAGATACAGACATGAAAGGCTCACCAATAAAAATGGCAGTTTGTTTTCAAGCACTATTTTCCTGATAATATAATACCATACCGGCAGGCATATCATCCAAGCGGCCATAGAAATAATTCTGGCATACTTAATCTCCCGAATGGTGTGAACATAGCTGAACAATGCTTTGAAAATTCTGTAGGTAATATATCTTCCCTGTGGAATCGAGGCAAGATTAACGCCCTGCTTTCTCAACCATATCTGGGTTGCCTCATCTGTAAAAAGATACTCCGCGTAGAATACAGGGTAATAGATCGCAATAATTGTTGCAAGTAAGAAAAAAAGACTGATTATATCCCGATGGGTAAACGAACCTTTATTATTCATTAAATTAACCAGGCTGATTGTGGAATGATAAGCATCTCAATATAAGAAAATATGGAACTTTTATTGTAGTTTTTCCCGGGGGTATAACAAAATGGACCGATGCTAATGGTTAGTAATAGCATTGAGATCCCTGCCCACAATAATTTTATCGTCTGAATCATCCACTTCAAACAAATGCGGGATGCGAATGGTGCGCCCATCAACTTTTTTGTGACTGTGCACTGCCATCAGCAGTTTGCCTTCAAAGGTCCGGAACAACATACCATGACCAAAATTGGGCGGGGTGATCGGTTGTTGCTCCTGTATCCAGGGACCGTCTAATGTTCCGCTTGAAGAATAAGCAACACCTTGTGTGTATACATCATAAATCCAACTGGTCCATAACATGCCTAGTTTTCCTGTTTGGGTTCTGAAAACAAAAGGACCATCGGTCACTTTGTTGGGAATGTCATTTCCATTACCGTCTTTTTCGCGGCTCCAGGGTGAGTCACTTGCGCGGAACAGGATTTTTCCTTTGCCAATGGAACCTGATAAATCTTTCTTCAATTCAATTTTTTCAACGGTACCGTTCCAGTTCTGCAGCCATTCGTGGCAGTAGATCATATAAGGCTTGCTATCTTCTATCCAGAAATTAGCATCCAGTGTAGGCATGTTAGCAGGTAAATAAATAGAATCTCTCATAGGAGCATACGGCCCGTCCGCATTATCGCTGACCAGCACATGGCAGGCTCGTCGGTCGATCACATTGCCTTTAACGGTATCAATTTTTATATTCCTGTTGGTGAAAGTGGCGAAATAGAAATATTTCCCCTGATAGGGATGCAGTTCCGCTGCCCAGATCATCGGATTCTTTCCCATCCATGAATTAGGATCGGGTTTTGTTACATGAAACGGTCCGGTCCATTTTTTTAAGTCTTTGCTTTTCCACAACAATCCACCTGTTCCCGTCATATAGTAAGTGGCTGTTTTTTTATCGGCCAGAATAAAGGGATCGCTCAGCCGGATGGAATCCAGCGGTATATCAACTTTTACAGTAGTGTCGCGTCTTTGACAAAGAGCCGGGAGTATATAAAAGATGACTGACAGTACCAGAAAAAGCGCTTTTTTGTGTATCATCAATTATCCATTTAAAAGAAGTGAAGTTAGCATTTTTGATTGCTATCATATTCCTGTTCTTTGGATGAATCAACTTATACAGGTATAGACTCTGAATGATCACTTCGCTTCAGTTATTGCTTTTGCATTTCATAATGCAGTTGAACCGTGTTTTCGTTCAGTTTGGTTACTTCCAATAGTTTCAGTTTGAACTCAGATTCAATTTCTTTTAGAAGGGACAAGCCGGTTCCGAAGAGTACTGGTTCCATAACAAAATAAATATCATTCACCAGCCCGGCCTTCACAAATGCACTGATAGCCATTGCTCCCCCGATAATAACTGCTTCAGTGTGCCCCTTGTCGATAAGCATTTGAACGATGTCTGATGCATTGCTTTGAGTAAAAACGACTGTTGGATTGTCTGATTTCGCTTGTTTGTCCGATGTAAGCACAATCGTTGTTCCTTCATTTGTTAGTGGCAGATAATTTGGCGAAAGTATATTGTAGGTCGTCTTGCCCATAATAACTGCTTTGTATTTTTGACAAATGGAATAAAGTCCATGTCCATAATCAGGAGACAACCAGTCGGGCACATTTCTTGAATTCGATATCAACCCGTTTGCAGAAATTGCGATGTAAATAGTAATTTTCATAATTTCCAATATTGTTGTGTTTTTCAAAGCTATTTATTTACAATTATTTGAACCATGACTAACAAAATTGTTAGCTTTTATCCTTCTGATTATGAGAAAGAAACAATCTTCCAATTATATAAATGAACAGTACCTGTTTGAGGTTTGTGAACGTAATTCAGCTATCAGCATGATTAGCGGTCGTTGGAAAGCACAAATTGTTTATTACATTTCCAGGGGTAATAATCGTTTCCATCTTTTGCAACAGGTATTGCCAAATATTTCTGAAATGGTTTTAGGAAGGCAACTAATGGAATTGGAGGCGCATGCAATTTTGGTAAAAAGGGAAATTCCAGATTCAGTTCCAACCGGTATCAGGTATATATTGACCAATAAGGGAATGGACCTGGTTCCGATTTTGGATAGCCTGTGTAACTGGGGGAAATTGTATGCAGATGGCAAAGAGATTTATGTTTGTTCTGATTCAGCACCTGGATTGCTGAAATGAGATTTTCAGCTTACCCTTATGCCGTTATTGTTAACCGCTGCACGATGGGCTGACAGAACAAAATTTTTTCAAATTTCATTTGGATCGAATATTTGCTCTTTTTAATTTAGCAGGCCTTTTTTATAAGGCGCTTTTATTTTATTAATAAATAAATACTGTTTGTTAATTTTATGTCAGCGCTACACCAGCTATCCCGGCGGAATGAAAACCCTGGACTCCCACTAGCAGCTCTTGTTCCTGTTTATTTATTGGCACTCATTTTCTTTTCTTCGCCTTTGCCGGCACAACAAACGCATAGTCCCTCAAGCCTTAATTCCCGGCTGGTCAACCTGGAAGCAACGGCCAAAGAGACGTTTCGGTTTAATGCAACCCTCCACAACGGACGATCGCGGCCGGGCACATATGCTTTGCAAGCTGCTCTCCCCGATGGATGGAATGCGGTATTCCGCGTTGATGGTATGCAGGTTACCAGTATGCGCGTTGACTCGAATAAAACCCAGGATATCTCCATCGAAATAACATCATCGTCCGAAGCCAAACCGGGCAACTATCCAATACCTGTAACGGCCAAAGCAGAATCGGATACGCTTACACTAAAACTTGAAGCGGTTGTGAAAGGCTCGTATGCGCTTGAACTTACAACGCCCACCGGTCGGCTCAGCGATGAAATAACAGAGGGCAGCCGAAAGCCCATTCATCTTACGCTACGAAACACGGGAACACTTCCTTTGGACGGACTGGAAATGACTGGTCAACCGCCTGCCAAATGGGATGCGACCTTCGAACCTTCCAAAATTGAACGGATTGAACCGGGTAAGTCCATTGACATTATTGCGAACCTACATGTGCCCGACAAAACTGTTGCTGGCGATTATGTTACCACATTTACCGCGAAGAATAACAGCGCCAATGCAAGCGCGGTATTCCGGATGACCGTCACCACGTCGTGGTTTGCGGGATGGGTGGGCATGCTTGTTATCCTCATTGCCATCGGGATCATTTATTGGCTGGTTCGGAAATACGGTAGAAGATAATCTGCATTATGGAAAATGCTATCATTGAACTAAAGGGCCTGACAAAATATTATGGTTCGCTGAAGGCTGTAGACAATCTAAACTTAACGATTAATAAGGGAGAGATTTATGGCCTCTTGGGGCCGAACGGAGCCGGTAAAACAACTACCATCCTGATGATGCTGGGCCTTACTGAACCAAGTTCAGGCGAGGCGATAGTATGTAATTATAACGCCACCCATTACCCGATATTGGTTAAACGTAAGGTTGGCTACATGCCCGACAATGTTGGGTTTTATGATGGCATGACGGCGCTGGAAAATCTTATGTATATAGCCCAGCTGAATGGCATTTCTCCCCGCGAGGTAAGAAACCGCGCGCTTGAAATGATGGAAATGGTAGGTCTGCAGGGCGCGATGCATAAGAAAGCAGGCACTTATTCCCGGGGCATGAAACAGCGGCTTGGCCTGGCAGATGTGCTTATTAAACAACCCGAGGTTATCATATTGGATGAACCAACATTGGGAATAGATCCCAGCGGAGTAAAAGATTTTCTTTCACTCATTCGTCAATTAAGCCGACAGCAGCAGATCACGGTACTATTGTCTTCTCATCATTTGCACCAGGTGCAGCAATTATGTGATCGGGTGGGCATTTTTGTGGGTGGTAAACTGCTTGCAGACGGTGGTATGGAGCAGCTTTCCCAACATTTATTTTCAAAAGATGCCTATGTGGTGATGATCAACGTGAATGATATTTTGTCGGCATCATGGGAACATGAAGCGGCTTTAGGGGGGTTGTAAGCTGTTACAAAAATTATTATGGCAGGAGATACAGTTGAGATATCCTGCACTAAAAACATTACCGCCGATTTGGTGCGGTTCTTCGTGGAAAAAAATATCGATGTAATGGGCGTTCATAAAAAGCAATACGGGCTTGAAGAAATTTATGAACAATATTTTGAAAACAACCAGCATGAAAATGAATCTGATGGAAAATCCAGCGGTTTATTTCAAAGATCTTTTTTCAAAAAAGCAAGAAAGCAATAGACTTGTTTTACGGATACCAACCCCTTTTGTGGTGATGCTGCGCAAAGAAATAGCGGATATTACCCGCAGCTGGCGTTTTATAGTATTGCTGGTGCTGATTATACTCACGTTTATCAGCGCTATGTATGTATCATTGACTAACCTGAAAGCGGCAATCAGTAACGAAAGCGATTCCGGCAAACTGTTCCTGTACCTGAAATTATTAACTACCACAGATGGATCACTTCCGGCCTTTCATATATTCATTAGCTTTTTGGGGGCGCTGCTCGGCATAGCCCTTGGTTTTGATGCGGTGAACGCCGAACAGAACAATGGCACACTGATTCGCCTGATGGCACAACCAGTTTACCGGGACAATTTGCTGCTGGCAAAATTCCTGGGTGCGCTTATTGTAGTAAGCGCTTTATTTTTATCACTTGCCTTGCTGATGATCGGTGGAGGACTGATCATTACCGGGGTATGGTTTGAGGCGGTGGAATTATTTCGCATACTTGCCTTTATTGTACTGACTGTTCTGTATGTTGGCTTTTGGCTGAGCTTGTCGATACTATTGTCGGTAAGGTTTAAACAGGCTACCGCATCGGCGCTTACGGCCATTGGTATATGGGTCTTCTTTACAATTTTTTACGGGATCATTGTAAACATGATTGCAAAGACTTTCTTTCCTGATCCGGCCTTTCTTTCACAGGCTGAACTTTTTTCATGGAACAATTTCTTGCTCGATTTACTGGGCCTCGCACCCAGTCATTTGTATACCGACGCTACCACTGCTTTACTAATGCCTTCGGTCAGAAGCCTGGGGCCGCTGAGCATGGAACAGATGGCAGGTGCTATACCCAATCCCCTTCCTCTACGGGAAAGCCTGCTCATTGTTTGGCCACAGGTAAGTGGTCTGCTTGCTGCAACTGCTGTCTGCTTTGCACTATCGTACTATTGGTTTATGCGAAGAGAGATCAGGAGTTGAGAAGAACCGGGATTGTTTGCTTGTGTAGTTGTTCAAAATCGTTAGCAGCTGGTTGTTCAACCGGGAGATTGGATAACCCGTCTACTTGATAAATCGTTTAGGAAAGCGTTTAAAAAATAATGGTCTGTCACCGTTAGATTGCTGGACAGGTATAATGCGATCGATTGACCAGCTTTTCGATTAATCAATATATGAACCGCTATTATACTGTGTATCGTCGGTATCATTTCTGGCAAACAATTTGGGCATCAAGGGGGTAAAAAGAATCTATCATGACTACCAATTTTTTAGTGCCAGCTTACCTGCAGGAACTTACAACAGAAGCTACAGCAACCAGGAAATGTCTTGAACGAATTAAGGCTGACCAGTTTGATTTCAAGCCTCATCCGAGTTCCATGAATATGGGTTATCTGTGCTTGCTGGTAGCTGAAATTCCCAGGTGGATTGCTATTATGGTCACCGAAGCCGAAATTGATTTTGCGAATTTTACACATCCGGAAATAAAAACGACACAGGAACTGCTGGCATATTTTGACGACAATATGAACAATGCAATAAAAGCCTTGCAGGGCGTGTCGGCAGCAGACAATGAAAAAATATTTTCTTTGAAAACAAACGGGCAGACGATTTTTTCCACTAAGATGCTGGAGTATATCGGACCAACCATTAATCATTGGGTACATCACAGGGGTCAGCTAACAGTGTACATGCGCATCAGCGGGATCCAGGTTCCGTCTATTTATGGTCCTTCGGGTGATGATAAGAATTTTTAGTAATACAGGCGAACGCTTGTGTTGTGGGATGTTGAAGCAGGTTCAGAACAATAAGGTTTTCGATCTTTTTCAGATACCGGTATACCATGCCCAACCCGTATCACCCCTGTCAACAAATTCATCAGTGACCACTATGCGCTGAAGGTATTTCACGCTCTTGTAACCGATCTGCGTTTCTACTCTTAAGCGCACCGGCGCGCCATGGGCAATAGGCAGGTCCTGCCCGTTCATACCATAAGCAAGAATCGTTTGCGGATGAAGCGCATCCAGCAAATCAATGCTTTCCATATACCCATCATAGGCATAGAAATATACATAGCGGGCATTTTTGCCTATGCCTGTTTTATTAAGTATTGCATGCAAAGGCACACCCTTCCATTCAGCGATGGCGGTCCAGCCTTCTTCGCAGGTATGCCGGGTGATTTGAGTGCGCGGAGCAAAGCCTTTCAGATCTGCGAGCGAAAAATCAGTTGGCCGGGACACGCCGCCTGCTATGGACAGGCGCCAGTCGGTAAAGCCAGCACTGTGCAATTGCGCATACTCTTTACTGTAAGGTATTTCATGATCCCCACGCCGGTTCGGATTGCCGGGATCGGTTGTGCCCGTAGCAGGAAATGCGGAGATATCACTTTGCTGGTATTCTTTCACCAGTGATTGACCGGGTAGCAATGCGCGCTGTGCCGCGTAGGTCAGCGCATCGCCCATGCGCAATATATTACCGTAGGTGGGCGGTGCTTTTTTTACGCAGCCCGTTAGCAACAGGCCGCCAAGGGAACCTAATCCTGTAATGATTGCTTTGCGCCGGGTAATAAGATGTTTCTTTTTCATATTATGTATCGAATGTCATGCTGCGCATTTGTTTTTTAAATCCCGACCGGGCAACCATTATCACGTGTATCAGTAGAAACAACACCAGTGCAAGCGAAACAAAGAAGTGGATGGTGCGGGCCGACTGGGCCCCGGCAAACATTTTTAACAGGAAGGGGTAAGCAGCGGTAATGGCCGGTGACATGGTCATACCTGTCATGGTCACCACCGGGAACAAAATGAATATTACTCCCATATAAGTATACTTTTGCAGCAGGCCATAACGTCCCTCTGCAACAATTGGTATTTTCCGAACATGACTGGTAAAATCGCTTATCCATAGACGTGCGTTAAATTCACCCGTGCGCGGCGAGAGCCGCTGTTTAAAATGCCCGGTGAAAATACCGGCCAGCAAATAAAACAAACCCGTAAGCACCAGCACCCAGCCCGACAGGAAGTGCAGGCTTCTTCCCCAGCCGTTTTGATTGAAGATATCATAAGTACGGCCGGCACTGACCGGTGAATTGGCAGACGCAAAAAAAGGTTTTGGTGTATCCCAGCCATGATGATGATAATTCCGGCTGATAGGCAGTTCAAAAAGGGCAGGCGTCAGATCATTCCCTGCATTGCCCCAGTAAAGCCTGGGATGCACCATCAATATTTCTACTCCGCTATAAACAAGTGCAAAGAAACTGAAGGTGATTACCCAGTGTGCTATCCGCACCCAGTACGGATGCCGGTTGGATCTCACTACTGGTTTAGTCTGCGCAGTTATGGCTGGACGATCAATCATCGCTGGGTTTGATTGGTATACTGAATATACGTTTTTATAGTTTTCCAGCCAAGAAACAAGCAGGCTGTTCCGGTGGCACGAATTAGGATGCATAGCTGGTTATCGGATTATTCCTACCGCACACCTATCTACTGGTGGGTAATTGGCATCGCAGGCCTTGCCGCGATGATCATTGCGTTGCTGACCGTGAGTTACCAGGCTATTAGTGCTGCGTTGCTGAACCCGGTGAAGACGTTGCGGACGGAGTGAGAAGTTTTTAGCTTTTAGCTGTTGGCTGTTAGCGATTAGAAGAACTCTGCTATTCGAAGTCTCCGGTTCCGGCAACACTGTTTGTACGGTAAATAAAGTTTTGGAGTAAAAGGTTCAAATTGTCTTTCTAAAGGGCCGGGAATTATTCACAAGCAAGAAATAATCAATTAATGTCAATCGCTAATAAGGATATGGTTGTAATTCCTCCACAGAAAATAGGGAATGGTATCAGATATATAATTGAGAATGCTCAAACTAAATGTATTGTCATCTCACCTTATCTTGAAATTTTGGAATGGAAGGAAATACTGGATGCAATAAAAAATGCACTGGATAGGAATGTAATAATAGAATTGTATATCCGCAACCGCCATAACTATTTTAATAAGTCAGTTTCAATGCTTATTGATATGGGGGTGAACGTTTTTGTCGTAAAAAATCTTCATGCAAAAGTTTATATGAACGAAAGAAATGCGATTATTTCATCTCTTAACTTTGTGTATTATTCTTATAAGCGCTCGCATGAACTGGGTGTTTTTATTGGTAATGGAAATATAATAGCTGATATAATTAAATATAATTACACGCCATTATTACGAATCGCTTATTGCATATCTTACAAAATCAACTACTGCATTTCTATCTCAAGTATTGCAGATTATTTTCCCGAGTTATTTTCCGACTTGGAAATTAATCAGGCGTGAAGGCGTCTATAATTAATTGATAGGTGACTATGCAATTCTAATAGATGATAACTATGGAAATAAAAAAAAAGGAAAGACTTTTCAATCTTTCCTTTCTCTGTTACCCGACCTGGATTCGAACCAAGACAAGCAGAACCAGAATCTGCGGTACTACCGTTATACTATCGGGCAATAAACTACTGCAAAACTAATAAAAACCTGCGCTCAAACCTCCCTTGGACCGCCTTCAATGGCTGTTTTTCGACCCATTTTATCCCGATTTTCACAAAGAATTGCTGAATAGTTGCGGGCGCGAAAATAGCAATTTTTCTTTATTGACAGCCTATTAACAAATCTAAAAAAATGAAAATTTTGGCAGGCCGGAAATATGGAAAAATTACCGGTATTTAATGCTGTAAAGCCGCTTTGGCGTGGGCCAGACTGCCAACCCAATAGCAGGAGGAACTTGTTTGAAACAGGGCAATGCGTTTAAACAAAAGAAGCCAGCGGCTAATGGGCGTCAGGGTAGTCCCGGGCGAGTAGCATCCACGAGAAAATGTATCTTCAGCATGTAATGAACTGCTTATTCCTTTTTCGCTGCATGCTAATATTGGTTTTGCTGGTAACCGGCCCCGTTATCTGCGCGCAAAACAAGCCAGAAAACCGTAATGAGGAATATACCATTACCAGAAGACTCATTTCCATAGAAGACGGACTGGCTTCTCACGAAGTATTCTGCGGTTTGCAGGACAAGGCCGGCTTTATGTGGTTTGGCACCCGCAATGGCCTGAACCGCTACGATGGTAAAAATTGTTTGCTTTTTACCCGGCAGCGAAATAACCTGCAGGACAATAAAGTGGTGCAGCTTGCCAAAGACGATTCCAATAACCTGTTTATTGAATATGGCAGCACGGGTTTTCAACTCACTACCAATGGTAAAGTGGATGTAATGAACGCCGCAACACAGGAGGTTAAAACACTTACAGCGGCCTTCCCTGGCATGCCCTTTAAAGAGCAGGATGTTTACTGGATATCGAATGACGGCACAGATCAAATAAATTTTCTTACGGCCCATCCTTTCCGGCTTTGGAAATACTCATCCAGGAACGGATTTAAACTGCGTTACCAGGTTAATGACTGGGGCAGGCAGGGCGCCTATCCTTTTTTTGAATACAAAAGCACAGGTCCGCTCTGTTTCTTTGCAAAAGGGAAAGCACTCATAAAATCATTCAACCAGGCAACGCAATACCTGATATCGGATGATACGGTTATTGTGTTTACACAAAAAGATGCGCTGAGATCACTGCCCCTCGGTTTCAATACCCAGAACGATCTGCTGATTACCTATAACACAAATACCGAAAGCAATGCTTTTAACGTGGGGATGATAACAAATACGGGCAGCGTAACATTTCCCGCTGATGTAAAAAAAATACATGCAGACAGCGTAAAAGGAAAATACTGGTACCAGGTGGTTTGTGCTGCAGATGGTTCTTCCGGTATCCTTGATATTGCCACTGATGCACTCTATCTCTGGAATGAAAAGACTTTTTTGAAACTGGTATCAAAAGCGGATCTGAAAAATTTTGAAAACCTATTTCTTTACCAGCTTTTCCCCGACGGTTTCGGAAATCTCTGGTTATGCACTTCATTGGGGGTTTTGCAGTTGAAAATTGAAAAGAACCGTTTTAAACAATACTTTACAACCAGGCAACAATCAGTTGAAAAAAACAGCCAGGCCCGTGGAATTTATGCTGATGAAACAGGCAGGATGCTGGCAAATATATGGACGCATACCTTTAGCCAACGAGACAGCGCCATACGAAACATAGGCGATGAAGAAATTAAGTACGGCCTTACCTATCACCAATCAGCATTGTATACCGGGGGCTATGACCTGTTTCGTTACGATGAAAAGAAAAATACCCTCTTGCAATACCCGGGCGGACAGGGAACCGAAATATGGTCGATGTTTTCTATCAACGACAGCCTGCTCTTGCTGGGAAGGACCAATGGTTTTTTACTGTTCAATTCAAACAGCAAAAAATTCGATTCGCTTTCATATACATCTTCAACCGTTGCTGAAGCAAAATTTGTGTACAGGTTTTTTAAAAATGATGCCGATACAATATGGGCCGTTGCGGAAAATGGGCTCTACAAAATTGCAAGGGGCGGCCTTCAATGGTCAATCGGTAAGGAACAATCGCCTATCATTAACCGGCTTAGCCTGCTGGATGCTTATACAGATACCAATGGAATTTTCTGGCTGGCAACCAATGGAGAAGGATTGTATCGCTGGGATAGAAAAGCCAATTCATTTCAGCAATTCAATATCGCCAGCGGTTTTCCTTCAGATGTGTTGTACCGGATTGAACCAGACCAATACGATAACCTTTGGATAAGTTCTGATGATGGATTGGTGAGGTTTAATAAAAAAACATTTTCAGTTAACACTTACACCACGTCAGATGGCATCTCTCATAACGAGTTTAACCGGACATCTTCTTTCAAAGCAAAAGACGGGCGGCTTTTTTTTGGCGGATTAGACGGCGTCAATGCTTTTAACCCCAAAGATTTTATAACAGATACCGGTTCGTTAAACACAGCCCTGCGCATCGTTGCTTTTAACCAGTTTTCCGGCGCGCAAAACAGGCTGCTGAATAAA
>Ga0157378_10003828_pt1 | contig 13308 bp, 9 predicted proteins | sample M65metaG_FD_115309 | JGI IMG/M metagenome (GOLD analysis project Ga0157378, IMG submission 115309) | Miscanthus rhizosphere microbial communities from Kellogg Biological Station, Michigan, USA - M6-5 metaG | ecosystem: Host-associated > Plants > Roots > Rhizosphere > Soil | place: USA: Michigan...
CAGCGGCAAAGCATCCAGGAAGCGCTCGGTCGCAAGCGGAAGTGTCTCAAAGTTATCTTGTTTGAATGATGCCGCTGGTGCAGGGTCAGTTGAAATCGATTTGTCATCGTCCAGCGCGACATCTACGGTGCCTGAAACTTCTAAAAGTTCAAGACCAATGTTAGCGACTGTAACCACACCGGATCCGATCGTCACATATTCTGAATGTGGTTTGAAACCACTAAGACTCACTTCTAATGAGTACGTGCCGGCAGCCAGATCCGTGAATTTAAACTCACCTTGATCGTTCGTAACTGTTGAGCGTGTGTTTTGGCTCGAACCGGACAGAGTCAGATTCAAAGTTACACCCGGGAGTATCTGACCTGGGCCACTAGTTGAGCTCACGGTCACTGTGCCTTGAAGCGTGCTGGTCTGGGCCGTCACTTGTTGCGTGGCACCGCCTACCACCGGGATGCTCAGTAGTAATAGCAGGCTCACCAGCCAACTCTTTGCGGTGAGGAAACGGAGCCTTGCGGCTTTTTGATAGTCATTCTTCCTTAGCATCATTATCACTCTCGTTTTCAGTTCTTTACACAAGCTCATCTAGTCGATTCCAAACGTCCTCCGGGACAGTTGTCTCATAGGTATTTGCGGATTTCCCGTTGGAGTTGGGCAACGCCTGTGCCAATTTAGGTAATCGTTGAGGCGGGCGTAACTACGAGAAAAATAGTGGATTTGAGGGTTGGTCTAATGCCGAATGTGGTCGGAATAGGCCAGTTGACGGTTCAAATTTCCGTCAAGGGTGTTGGAATCGCTCCAGGGACGTGACCTGTGATTGTCACGTGTTCATATTTCGTCACATGAGCAGTGAGTTTGTCAACGGTTAGCTTTTGAACGACGCACAGGAGGTCAAAAGATATTGGCCAAAGTTTTGCTGGAGACCTTAGCTTTAGAGAGATTAGGAAAGCGAGTAATCAGAGGAAGTTCGAGCATGGGTAAATCAACTACGAAAGCTGGCTCGAGATGGCGATCGGTGGCTACCTCGACGTTATCGCGAGGCCCGGGCCGAACGCATATCGGATGGCTGAAGGAGCTTTGGGCTCGCTTTCTTAGCAACACTCAATTGGGCGCTGAAGTAGGCCACTTCGCGAGCAAGGCCATCGCGCTTCCGCAACTCAAGCGGCTTTCAGTTGGTGAAATTCCATGGTCGCCGCTTCGAAAACCATTGTCCGAGTGCACCGTGGTTCTTGTCACAACCGGCGGTGTTCATTTGCGCAGCGACCCACCGTTCAAGGTGAATAGCGATTCAAGCTTCCGCGTAATTCCTAATGGCGCACAAGCTGAGGATCTGGCGATTTCACATCAGGCTTATGACCGAACTGATGCACTAAAAGACATCAACCTCGTTTTTCCGATCGAGCGATTGCGTGAGCTTGAAGCAGAACATGTGATCGGACGGTTGGCTGAGAATCACTACGGCTTCGGTTTGATGGGAAGTGCTAAGCGGCTGATGCCTTCGATCAGGGAAGTGGCTCGGCGCATCAGTGAGTCGGGAGTCGACCTGGCGCTGTTGGTCCCTGCTTGACCGATCTGCACGCGGTCCGTCGGACTGCTCGCAAGAGAGATTGAAGCCATGGGAGTAACTACATCTGCTCTGGCTCTGGTGAAAGAAGTAGCTCTTGCAGCACATGCGCCGCGCTTCGTCTATTTGCACTGGCCCTTTGGCCATGCGCTTGGTGAACCGGGCAATATCGCCCAGCAAAGAACAGTGCTCCACGACATGCTTTCAATGGCTGCTAGTGCGCCCCGTCCCGGTTTGGTTGTCGACCTTCCATACAAGTGGCGACGTGAAAAATACCCGTCAATCATCGACTGGGAAACGCCTGGCGATGCTTTCGTTTCACAACTGTCTTTGCTATCGCAGGAAGATCACGGAGAGAAGTAATGACTAGATTCACCTTTAGAGTTACTCTGCAGTCCTCATCCCGTGACCTGTCTCAGACATATCGATGAACGCCGTCGTCTTTACATTGACGCAGGTTGCGGCCTGGAGATTCCCAACTTACGCATCCGGTGGTTTAGTGTGGTTCTGTTTAGACCCAGGCGGGCGGCTGCTCCATTTGGGCCTCCAATTACCCAGCCCGACTCACCAAGTATGCGCAAAATGTGATCGCGCTCAACAGCTTCCAGGGCTATCGAGCCATTAGCGTGGTTCGAAGCCTTCGATTGCTTCAACTCACTCAACGGTACTTCAAGGGTTGAACCGCGCGAAAGAATCACTGCTCGCTCCACAAGGTTTTGCAGTTCGCGAATGTTGCCGGGCCAATGGTATTTCACCAGTGCCTCCATAACATCTTTAGGAACGCTCTCGATGTGTCGCTTCATCTGCTGCGCAAACTTGTTGGCGAAGAAGTGTACTAGCAGTGGAATGTCCTCAGGTCGCTCACGTAATGAGGGCACAATGACTGGAAAAACGTTTAGACGGTAATAGAGATCGCTGCGGAACTTTTTCTCCTCGACCAGTTGAGCTAAGTCGGTGTTAGTGGCCGCAACAACGCGAACGTCGACGCGCAGGGTCCGTGAACTGCCAAGACGTTCAAACTCATGCTCCTGGAGCACGCGCAACAGCTTGGATTGCAATTCAAGCGGAATGTCCTCGACCTCGTCGAGAAAGATCGTTCCCTGGTGTGCAAGCTCGAATCGACCAATGCGTCGATCGATCGCTCCTGTAAATGCACCCTTCTCATGACCAAACAACTCGCTTTCCAGAAGGCCGGTAGGAATTGCGGCGCAGTTGACTTTTACCAGGGTCCGCTCACGCCGTTCGCTCAGATTGTGGATGGCACGCGCTATTAATTCTTTGCCGGTTCCCGTTTCGCCAGAGATCAGGACCGTTGAATCAGTTGTAGCAACGGTCTCAACTTGCTGCAGGGCCTGCCGGAGTACACGGCTGCTGCCAACGATCTCTTCAAAGTTGTATTCGGTACGAATCTCTTCTTCGAGGTAGAGCTTCTCTTTCTCCAGCTTGTTTTTGAGTGTTTCTATCTCGTTGTAGGCGAGGGCATTCTCGACTGCGATTGCCACCTGATTAGCAACCTGACCAAACAATTCAGCGTCTTCTTCGGAGAATGCGTGTGGACGACTGCTCTTTATACCGATTACTCCCAGCACTCGATCGCGAAAGATCAATGGTGCAGCGCAACCGGAGGCCATTTTTCCTCCGCAAGCGATTTGCGGATCCTGTGGATTGCCATAATCGATCAAAACAGTTTTTTTCGTTGTAAACGCTTCACCGAAAGGATTGTTCTCAAACGGAACGACCTTGCCGGTAACGCAGTTACCGTCGTGCTCGGGAAAATCAAAGGCGGCAACGCGAAGTTGATTGAGCGATTTGTCGTAAAGCGTCAGAGCGGCAGCCTCGTGTGGCATTACTGGCTCGAGACTGTGCGAGATGGCCGACAACAATTCTCGCAGATTCAGATTTGAAACCAGCGTGTTATTAACTTCCAACAATAGTCTCGAACGATCCCGTTCGCGCGCCAACTGCTGCTGATGAAACTGTGCTTCAACCGCTACCGCAATTTGTCCAGCGACTAATTGAGCAAACCCGAGATCAAAGTGATCATAAGCACCGATTTCTTCACTCCATAAATTCAACGTGCCAAGTTTTTGATGCACAGTGCTCAGCGGCAAGCAACACACCGATTTCACGCCGCGGTCGCGCAGGAGACTGGCTAAAGGGAATCGATAGTCTTTGTCCAAATCATCGATTACAAGCGGCTGCTGGGTTTGCCAAACCTGACCGTTGATGGACCCCTCAATGGGAACTTCGTTCGGATCTTGAGGGAGCCATGCCTCCTCACATCCTTCCATGATATAGGACCGCATCACATTTTTCTGATCGTCGTGCAGCATGACCGCCAGGTCGCGAAAGGAAAAGAGATTTCGCAGACGGCAAGTTAAATCGTGGAGTAGTCCTGATAAATCGCGATGAGAAGCGATGGCTTTGGAAAGTTCAAGCAGCGTTAGAAACTTTTGCGTCTGCAAGTCGGTGTCAACTGCGAAAGCAGTGTGGGCATTCATTACTTGCTCCCCCGAAAACTCAGGCAAGGGTCCTGTCTTGTCGCAAGACTCAATACAGAAACCATGGTGACCTCGTTTGATCAAAGAATACTTGACTACGTCCTTACGAGCAAAACGTGTCTCTGGTTCTTTCCCCAGTGACGGGTATCCGCCATCTGGTGAAATACGGTCAGCTGTTTGATTGTCACTCTTTTCAACGTCGGAATTCTTCTTTGCAACCAGAATATTTAGCGACATTTTGCCCTCGGATTGATTACGGCTAACAATTTGCTAGTCATTCCAGTGGACGAACAGCATGATCAGAATTACTACACACGATGAGTTCGCGATTACTCGACTTTTTCTTGAAGGTAAACTCGCCGGCGAAGCAGTAGGAGAACTGGAACGCTGCTGGAGTGCGGCCTCAGCCAGCAAGGCGGCAGTCTCAGTTGATTTAACAGCTGTTAGCTTCATCGACAATAGGGGAAAGCAGTTGTTGACGAGAATGTTTGAGAAAGGGACGCGACTCGTTTCAAAAGGTCTAATGGCTAAATGCTTCATCGAAGAGATCGAAGCTCATAAATAACCTGCATACTCAATTCCTCCTGACGACAAATCTCAGTTTCGTTGTGCTGGGAGCGCAGGCGTCCTCGCCTGTTCGTCATCCAACTAAAGTACTTTGTTCGTACAGAGCAGGCGAGCACGCCTGCGCTCCCAGCAGCAATTCCGAACGCCACAAAGTTTTACAGCTGGCTCATTCCCCCATCAGCGATGATTTCTGTCCCCAGCAGGAACGAAGAATCTGAGCTAGCCAGGAACAGAACGGTCTTCGCTATCTCCTCAGGCAATCCAAAACGTTTCATTGGCACCTGATCCTGAATGCTCTGTGCCAACTTCTTAAGTTCCTGAGGAGCCAAACCTGCCTTATTGAAGATAGGTGTGGTAACAGGACCCGGACTCACTGCATTGACTCTGATCCCGCGCCCGACCAGCTCAGCAGATAGAGTTCTCGCGAGCGTTATCAACGCCGCCTTGCTCGCAGCGTAGACGCTTGTGTTCGGCATTCCAATATGGGCGTTGATCGAAGTGTTAAGAATGATTGACGCATTCTCATTTAGGAGAGGCAATGCTTTCTGAATTGTGAAGTACGCGCCCTTAAAATTGATGTCCATGATCTGATCGAAAAACTCCTCATCCACGCTCTCGATCGGTAAAAACTTCCCGACACCCGCGTTCACGAACAACACGTCAATCTTCCCGAACTCCTTCTTCACAGCTCCCAACAGCACATCAATGTCCTCGAGGTTTGAAGTATCGGCTTTGACAACCAACACACCGTTGCCGATTTCCTTCTTTGCCGAATTGAGAGTCTCCTGATCCCTTCCCGAGATTGCGACTTTCGCTCCCTGGTAACTGAATTCCTTCGCTGTAGCCAGCCCAATTCCACTGTTGCCTCCTGTCACGACAGCAACCTTCCCGTCTAATTTGCCCATGTGGTCCCTTCCTTTCGAGTTTGTTAAGCGTCGTGATTACTGCAAGACGGCAGCCACAGACCAACTTCCAATAACGAGCGCAATGATCTCGAGTTCTGTCAACAAACACAGCAGGCAGCCACCCTGGTTTCCAGTCATCCGGAAATCTCACCGACGATATATGGTCACCTGCCAAGCTGTTGTCACTCGGAAGTGATTACAACAGTGTGAACCTTCGATTTGTCCGAGCAGAAAACACTGGCAGGGATGTTGCTGAGACTCAGACCACGACAGAGAGCAGATCGGTGATGGAAGAAGTCAGCAACACAGCGTTTCAAGGGGGACACGGGCCATGTGGGCAGAGGCCCGTGATCGTCGAAAGCAGGTGGACTTGGAGTTGGGGGGGGTAACTCGGGGCGCAAGTTCACCTGCTCGGGGCGGACAGCGTTGCACACACATCACGGGCTGTGTCATATCGGGAGGATAAGAAATGGTCCACTTAAGGGCACTGAAATACCTTATTGGAAAACACAAGATACTTTTTTCAATCGTTGCGATTGGAATCTTTTCGGTGCTTGCAGGTTTGTTGGTGTTCGCTCGGTCCAATAAAACTGCACAAGCGGCGCCAAGACCGCTCGAAGTTGCAGTGATATCAGTTCAGCCGACAAACGTTCCGATCTACAGCGAATGGATTGGCACCACGGATGGAATGGTGAACGCTGAGATAAAGGCGCAAGTTACAGGTTACCTGCTAAGACAGGATTACAAAGAAGGTTCCTTTGTGAAGAAGGGACAGCTTCTGTTTGAGATTGATCCACGACCTTTTCAGGCAGTTCTCGATCAGGCTAACGGTCAAGTCTCACAGTTTCAGGGTCAGCTCGAACAGGCTTTTTCGCAGGTTACTCAGGCTGAAGCGCAAGAAGCACAGGCGAACAGTCAGCTTTCTCAATCCCAGGCACAACTGACGCAAGCGGAAGCAAATCAAGTCAAGACGCAACTCGACGTTGATAAATATCGTCCACTTCTTGATCAAAAAGCAGTGACGCAGCAGGAATACGACAATGCAGTGCAGGCGAATGCCGTTTCGAAGGCACAGGTTGATGTCGCACGGGCAGGAATAGAAGCGGCACGAGCTCAAGTGGCCCATGAGAAAGCGCTGATCAGCAATGCCAAGGCCGGAATCACAACTGCCAAGGGACAACTCGAGAATGCCAAAGCGGCTGCGAATAGTGCGGTGCTCAATCTGGGCTTTACGAAAATCCTGGCTCCCATCGATGGCATCGTCGGCATCGCCCAGGCCCAGGTCGGTAACCTTGTCAACACTACCAGTGGACCGCTGACAACTGTTTCGACAGTCGATCCAATCAAGGTTTACTTCACGGTCAGTGAACAAGAGTATTTGAAGTACTCAAATGTCAAACATTCTGAAGCTGACCAAAGTGACAATCTTTCGGATCTTGAACTGCAACTGGTTCTGGCCGACGGCAGTATGTATCCGGAACGAGGCCGATTCTATTTTGCAGACCGTCAGGTCGATCCAAAGACTGGTGCAATCCGAATGGCAGGAGTGTTTCCGAACGCGGGCAATGTTTTACGACCCGGACAGTACGGGCGCGTTCGTGCAGTTACTAAGACACGAGAGGATGCGTTGCTGGTCCCGCAGCGCGCAGTTACCGAGTTACAAGGAACTTATCAAGTAGCAGTGGTTGGCAGTGACAACAAGGTGAGTATTCGTCCGGTCAAGGTTAGCGATCGCAGTGGATCGATGTGGATAGTTGAGGAAGGTCTGAAGTCAGGCGAGGTCATCGTCGCTGAAGGTGCACTCAAGGTCCGACCGGGCATGGTTGTCGATCCAAAACCGTTTACGGGTAACCCTGAACTAGCCAGGTAGCTTCAGGCAACTTTCGGAGTGGGGCAATGATCTCCAACTTTTTTATAAGGCGACCAATTGTGGCGATGGTTATTGCCATGGTCACTATCATCGGTGGGCTGATCAGCATGTCAGGTCTGCCGCTGGCACTCTTTCCCGAGATCTTACCCCCACAGATCATTGTCTCTACCAACTACACCGGCGCTGACGCAATCACGATCGAGCAGTCTGTTTCTACGCCGATCGAGCAGCAAATGAACGGCGTTGACAACATGCTCTACATGCAATCGATCAACGCTAACGATGGTAGCCAGCAGCTATTAGTGACTTTTGGTGTGGACACTGACGTCAACATCGACCAGGTGAACGTGCAGAATCGACTGTCCCAAGCTGAGCCTAATCTTCCAACGGACGTAAACCAGTTTGGTCTAACAACCCGAAAGTCCACTGGACTGCCGATGCTTGTGTTTTCGCTCTACTCTCCAAACCAAACTTACGATTCGTTGTTCCTTGCCAACTACGCGAACATCAACATCAACGACGTTCTTTACCGCGTGCCCGGAGTTGGCGAAGTAAGAGTGTTTGGTTCAAGCGACTACGCAATGCGCATTTGGGTTAAGCCGGATGTCCTGGCAAAACTTGGCTTGGCAGTACCTGACCTGACAAAGGCGGTTCAGGAACAAAGCAATGTCAATCCATCGGGACGTGTGGGCGCTGCCCCAGCACCCGCAGGTGTGGAAAAGACATACACAGTTCGAGCCCAGGGGCGACTGCAAACGCCGGAAGATTTCGGACAAGTTGTAGTGCGAGAGAACACCGATGGTTCTGTCGTGCGCTTGAAGGATGTCGCACGGATTGAGTTGGGCGCACTCAATTATCAACAGAGCTCGCGCATGAACGGTCAGCCCAGTGCCATCGTGGCGATATTTCAAGCGCCTGGATCTAACGCCCTTGCAACCGCCAACGGGCTGCAGCGTACGATGGCCCAACTAAAGCAACGTTTTCCTGCTGACCTTGACTACGCAGTGGTCCTTGATACTACGCGAGCTGTCACGGAAGGCATGAAGGAGACTGTTACCACGTTGCTGGAAGCGATGGTTCTTGTGATCATCGTTGTGTTTCTGTTTCTGCAAAACTGGCGCGCTACGCTCATACCGGTAATCGCCGTTCCGGTATCGCTTATCGGCACCTTTGCCGTCTTTCCGCTGTTGGGATTCTCGATAAACACGTTGTCGTTGTTCGCCTTTGTCCTCGCGATAGGACTGGTGGTCGACGATGCAATCATCGTCGTCGAAGCAGTCGAGCACCACATCGAGGAAGGGAAGTCTCCGCGGGATGCGACCATCCAGGCAATGAAAGACGTTGGCGGGCCTGTGATAGCCATCGCGCTAATTCTCTCCTCAGTTTTCCTGCCGGTCGCGTTTATGGGAGGAATTCAGGGCCGTCTAAATAATCAGTTTGCGATGACGATAGCAGTCTCGATGCTGATCTCAGCCTTTAATGCGCTGACTCTTTCACCTGCGTTAGCTGCGTTGTTACTAAGGCCACGCAGGAAATCGAAAGGTGTAGTCGGTCGATTCTTCGACGGCTTCAACCGCGTGTTCGACAAAATAATGCATGGCTATCTGAACTGGAGTCATGCGTTGCTGCGCAAAGCAGTGATAGGCGTTGTAATCATCGTTGGCTTCACAGTGGCAGATGCGTTCATTGGGCGGACTATGCCGACAGGTTTTCTTCCCGAAGAAGACTACGGCTACGCAATGTTGCACGTTCAGCTTCCCCCGGCAGCATCCATTGAACGAACCGATCAAGTCATGAAGAAAGTAGAAAACGTTCTGGCCCACACAGACGGAGTGCAGTACTACACCGGGATCGGCGGGTTTAGTTTGCTGAATCGCATCTCGGCCAGTTACCAGGGTTTCTTCTTTATGAGTCTCAAACCATGGGACGAACGTACTTCAAAGGAACTTAAGGCCCAGGCGATTCTTGCCAAGATCAATGGTGAACTTGCGACACAAATTCCCGAAGGGATGGCTTTCGCTTTCATGCCGCCATCGATTCCTGGTCTGGGTAGCGCGGGAGGCTTCTCTCTCTGGATACAAGATCGAAGTGGTGGCTCAGTGGAATTTCTCGATCAGAACGTGAAGGCTTTTCTTGCCGCCGCGCATAAACGTCCGGAGTTAGCCGGAGTGATTACTCAATTCTCTGCCGACGTTCCGCAAATCTATGCCGACGTGGATCGAGACAAAACTCTGAAGCAAGGAGTGGCTGTCGCGGACGTTTATCAAACGTTGCAAGCCTATCTTGGTGGTCTGTATCTCAACCAGTTCAATCGCTTCGGAAGGCAGTGGCGTGTCTTCCTCCAATCGGAAGGTGAAATGCGGCGGACGGAACAAGACATCAACAACTATTACGTTCGGAACAAGGATGGTGACATGGTGCCGCTATCGGCATTGGTTTCCACGCGGAGTATTGCCGGTCCGGAATATACAAATCGTTTCAATCTTTATCGTAGCGCTCAAATAATTGGCGCCGCCGCGCCCGGTTACAGCTCTGGTCAGGCGATGGATGCGTTGGATGAAGTAGCTCGTGAAGTTCTACCACGCGAAATGGGATACGACTGGGCTGATCTTTCTTACCAGGAAAAACAGACGTCGGGAGCAGCAGTTAAGGCACTTGCGTTGTCAGTGGTCTTCGTTTTTCTGATCCTGGCCGCGCTCTACGAGAGTTGGTCGTTACCTTTCTCTGTACTACTTACGGTTCCCATTGCCTTGTGTGGAGCGTTTATTGGTCTGTTGTTGCGAGGCTACGACCTTGGTGTGTACGCGCAAATCGGATTGATTGTAGTGATAGGTCTCGCTGCCAAAAATGCAATTCTGATCGTCGAGTTCGCAAAGATGGAGTTTGAGAGAGGTCGTGGTTTGCTCGAATCAGCACTGGAAGGTGCGCGCTTGCGACGCCGGCCATTGTTGATGACTTCTCTTGCGTTCATCGCGGGTTGTTTGCCGTTGTGGTTCTCGACAGGCTCGGGAGCAGCCGCGCGTCAGATACTGGGAACTGTGGTTGTTTCCGGGATGTTATCTGACACGCTAATCGCGAGTTTTCTCATTCCGGTTAGTTTTTATGCTGTTGAGAAAGTATCCCTGAGATTTGGAAAGAGACACGAGGCAACGGTGCAGGGACCGCCGACTGTACAACCTGCATCCGGAGATTGAAAAAGGAGAGCTGTCGAGTCGATGAGTTTCTGCGTTGCTCTAAGGAAACTTTCTGTGCGGCTGCTCTGTGTAGCAAACGCCAAGTTCGAGTTTTTTGACGAGGTTTTTGAAAACCCAGTGGTCAGGTAGCACAGCGCGGTAGCGCGTAGGTCGACCTGACCATTGCTTAACCAATATTGTGGACTGTGACGTCGACCCACGCGCTACCGCGCTGTGGTACTGACTAGACGCAGAGTCGCAGCGAATCGTTGAACGGAAATAAGGGCGGAAAATGTTGAAGCGAGTCTTTGTTGTAACGGTCTTACTGATTAGTTTTTTCCCCGACTCTTTTGCGCAAAACAAATTTCAACCACCAGTGGTTTCTACGCCCGATCGGTTTCGCGGGATCGACCCGAGCGCGCCTGCAGATCAGAACTCCATTGGCGATCTCAAATGGTTTGAAGTGTTCAAGGATCAGGAGCTGCAGAAGCTCATTCGAACCGCGATTGGTCAGAACTACGACCTTCGATCTGCTGTCGGTAGAGTCAACGCAGCGCGAGCGAACCTTGGTTTGGTCCGTTCCGATCAGTTTCCACAATTCGACGTTGGCACTGACCTGACCAGCGGTCGCACGTCAAGCAACGGTCAACTGGCAAACAGTGGGCAGGGAGGCCGGAGCTTCAGTTTTGGAACGGTGGCACTGAATCTTCTGTCATTTGAGTTAGACGTCTGGGGACGGTTGAGACAACAGACAAAAGCAGCGCGTGCCGAACTGCGAGCTACTGAAGAAGATCGCAACACCGTAATGACGACCGTGGTGAGCGACGTCGCCACCGGCTATTTCAGTTTGCTCGAACTCGATAGTGAACTGGACATTGCCAGAAGAACACTCGCGACCAGGGAAGACTCGCTGCGCCTGATTAAGGCACGTCAACAAAATGGTATCGGCACGATGCTCGACGTTCGCCAGGCAGAAGAACTGGTTTACGAGGCGTCGCGGACAATTCCCGACGTGGAGCGTTTGATCGAACAAACTGAGAATCAGATTAGTTTGCTGTTGGGATCGAATCCTCGTGCGATTTCGCGTGGACGTCCGTTAGCTCAGCAGGAGGAACTCCCAGTGGTGCCAGCGGGTTTGCCGTCGTCGTTACTTGAGCGTCGACCGGATATTCGCTCGGCGGAACAGAATCTCATTGCCCAAGGCGCGCTGGTGTCAGCGGCAAAGAAAGCTTATTTCCCTCGCATTAGTTTGAGTGGATTGTTGGGATTTCAGAGTGACCAACTCTCAAGTCTGTTTACTGGGCCAAGCCGTATCTGGAGTTTTGTCCCTCAGGTAACGCAGCCGATCTTTACCGGTGGTCGACTCAAGTCAAACGTGCAGTTTGCCAAAGCGCAGCAGGAACTGGCAGTGGTTCAGTATCAGCAAACGATTCAGAGTGCATTCCGAGAAGTCTCAGACGCCTTAATCCAATATCGAAAAGTTAAAGAGGTCCGTACTCAAGAGCAACTGCTGGTGGAGACTTTGTCGGATCGATCTCAGCTTGCTCATCTCAGATACGAAGGCGGAGTAGACACACTGCTCAACGCACTCGATGCTGATCGCGAGTTGTTTAATGCTGAGCTTGACTTAACGCAAACGAAACGCAACGAGCTGTTATCAGTCGTGCAACTTTACAAGGCGCTGGGAGGTGGATGGCAACAGTGATGCGGGCCCGATGAAATGTTCTCTGCGTATACCGCGGCTTAAGCTGCAACCAAATAATAGTCTGACGTTGCGCCTCAGATACAGAACCAGAAGCGAAGCGACTGCACGCTAGGGAGTAGTAGCTCTTTTCCCAGAGTGTTCTTCTCTCTGGCGTGCAGTCGCTTTCGCTGCTCCTGGTTCTGTAATAATTCTTGCGACTAAAACAAGAAGTTGTTCGTTTGCTACGCAAAGAGTTTCCTGGGTTACATAGTCAATGGAGGGCAGGCGGTCTTAATCGTCGTTCTTTTCTGTTAGCACAGCGTTCAGCAGCTTGAAAAAGACATCAGCATTCTGCTGTACACCAATGAACTGCTGATAGGCACGGCTGCGACTAGTGTAAGCGGAGATGGGAATGTCAGACAAAGTGTGTCCTGCTTGATCTCTGCCGACTGCCTGCACACGTAGATAAAATCCAAATTGAGTCTCAACTACCTTGCTTTCGATTCTGCCTTGGCTCACGAAGAGAGATCTAAACTCCTCCTATATAATAAGGACTGTGCCAAGGCCATCCTTATATTTATGGACACCAATCGAAGCTGACCGCCAATGTGTACAAAAGGTTTTGTTAGCGAACATCTTTAGTTAGAGTAGACGACTCAGTGTTATAAAGCTGGCGCAGCTAGGTCCTCACTCGATGGATGATGACTTCATAAGAGTTCAGTGACTACACCGCACACAGATCTGAGTATCGATGAATACCTCCGTGAACGGCTCATGCCGGTGGAAGGAGCTATTCCGGACATACCCGGCATTGAGATGTACGGGAATTCTGTTCCTGTCGAAAAGGTAGGCGGGGACCTATTTGAATACATAAACTTCCAGCAGCGTTATGACGTCGATGCACGCATTCGGCAGGCACTGAAGTTATCGAAGGAATTTCTTGATCCGCTCCAGCCAGGCGCACTGCCGCGCAATTCAGTAGATGATCATGTGGAGTGGTTGAGGTCCAGACAGGACTATCGGTCCGAAATGGAGGCCGAATACAGA
>Ga0157378_10003830_pt1 | contig 13307 bp, 12 predicted proteins | sample M65metaG_FD_115309 | JGI IMG/M metagenome (GOLD analysis project Ga0157378, IMG submission 115309) | Miscanthus rhizosphere microbial communities from Kellogg Biological Station, Michigan, USA - M6-5 metaG | ecosystem: Host-associated > Plants > Roots > Rhizosphere > Soil | place: USA: Michigan...
ACCCCGGAACCTGTCCAAGGAGCTGACCCCGGACCTGGCCAGGGAGCTGACCCCGAGACCCGTCCAGGGAGCTGACCCCGGGACCTGGCCGGGGAACTGGCCCCGGACCTGGACAGGGAACTGACCGGCACCTGACCAGGCACCTGACCAGGACCTAAAGGCGCCTGACCAAGGAACTGACCCAGGCTGGCCGTAGGGCCGATCTCAGGGATGACTGCCCTCAGGTGTCACGGTCCCTGACTACTCCCGCCTGGCCCCGACCGCTGCCGCGCCCCTGCCGCCGATCAGGTCAACGATGCGGTTGAGGTCCTCAACCGAGGCGAACTCGACCGTCAGCCGGCCCTTTCGCTGACCGAGGTTGATGCGCACCCGAGTGTCGAAGCGGTCGGAGAGCTGGGCGGCCAGCTCGTCCAGCTGTGGGCGGCGAGATCCGGCACGCGGCTTGCGGGCCCGGGGAGCGTCGTCGTCGCCGAGGGTGACGATCTCCTCGACGTTGCGCACTGACAGACCCTCGGACACGATCCGTTGGGCCAGCCGCTCTATGGCGCCACCGTCGGCAAGCCCGAGCAGCGCCCGGGCGTGACCGGCGCTCAGCACCCCTGCAGCAACGCGACGCTGCACCAGCGGGGGGAGCTTGAGCAGACGCAGGGTGTTCGAGATCTGTGGGCGCGAACGGCCGATGCGAGCAGCCAGCTCGTCGTGAGTACAGCCGAAGTCGTCCAACAGCTGCCGGTACGCGGCAGCCTCCTCCAAGGCGTTCAGCTCGCTACGGTGCAGGTTTTCCAGGAGGGCGTCACGCAGGAGGTCGTCGTCGTGGGTGTCCTTGATGATGGCGGGAATGACTGTCAGCCCAGCGGCCTGGCTCGCGCGCCACCGACGCTCGCCCATGATCAGCTCGAACTGCGGCCCTTCGGCCCCGCCAGGGCCCTGACCTGCGGCTTTGTCCAGCTCCTCCGCCGGAATGGGACGTACGACGACGGGCTGCAACACGCCGATCTCGCGGATCGAAAAGACCAGTTCGGCCATGTCCTCGTCGCCGAAGGCCTGGCGCGGCTGCTTGGGGTTCGGCCGGATGGAGAGGACCGGCAGCTCCGCGAAGCGCGCTCCGGGGACCGGCGCCAGATCCAGGTATGCCGTCGCGGTGGCTTCCTCTGACCTCTGGGTAAGGTGGTCGCCGGGCGTTTCACGTGAAACAGGAGGTCTTGGGTCAGTACGGGGGGAGGAGCTGCCCTTGAAAAACACATCCATCGGGCTGCTACTGCCGTCGTCCGCCGGAGCTGTCGGAATCAATGCTCCGAGCCCACGACCCAATGCACGACGCTTCTGACTCATACCCATGACCTCTCTGAAGCACACGACCGACGCGAGGACTCGCTCGGGTTGGACACGTTCACCCTGTTCGCAGAGCGTCTGGCGAGCTACTCCCTGCGGAGCTGGCCGTCCGGGGTTAACCGGGCCACGCCTCGGTCGGCCAGCTCGCTGGCGGCCTCACGGTAGGACAGCGCCCCACTGCTGGTGGGGTCGTAGGTCATCACGGTCTGGCCGAAGCTGGGCGCCTCGGAGATTCGCACGGAACGCGGCACGGATGTGCGCAGCACCTGGGCTGGGAAGTGCGAGCGCACCTCGTCGGCGACCTGGGCCGACAGACGGGTGCGACCGTCATACATGGTCAACAAGATGGTGGAGACGTGCAGAACCGGGTTGAGATGGCTCTTGATCATCTCGATGTTCTTGAGCAGCTGGGATAGTCCCTCCAGCGCGTAGTACTCGCATTGAATGGGGATGAAGACCTCATCGGCTGCGACAAACGCGTTAACCGTTAGCAGGCCCAGGCTGGGTGGGCAGTCGATCAGTATGTAGTCCAGGCGTTCCTCGCCGCGTTCTGCCGCACCACTGACATAGGCACTCAGCGCCCGTTGCATACGAGTCTCACGCGCAACAAGCGAAACCAGCTCGATCTCGGCGCCCGCCAGGTCGATCGTGGCGGGGGCGCACCACAGGTTGGGAACGTCCACACACTCCTGCACCACGTCAACAATGGCCTTACCGTCCACCAGCACGTCATAGATACTGGGGACGTCAGCATGATGGTCGATGCCCAACGCGGTGCTGGCATTCCCTTGGGGGTCGATGTCGACGATGAGGACCCGCAGACCGGCCTGCGCCAGGGCTGCCCCCAAGTTGACCGTCGTCGTCGTCTTGCCCACGCCACCCTTCTGGTTAGCCACCGTCAGGATGCGGGTGCGGTCCGGCTTGGGGAAGACCTTGCCGTTCAGCGAGATCCGGCGGCGGGCATCGGCCGCGACGGCTTGGGCCAGGGGCGTGTCAGCGCCGGGCTCCGGTAGGGACGCTGCCAGCTGATCACGCTCAGACAAGCGCTCCGCCTCTCCCATGTCATCCGTTTCACGTGAAACAAGGTCTGCCGGCGGCGCGTCGTCGCCATGGGACGCGGGCGCGCCGGGCTCCGGTACCGACGCTGCCGGGTGATCACACTCAGACAAGTGGTCGGTGCCTCCCATAGCCTCTGTTCCACGTGAAACATCGTCTGCCGGCGGCGCGTCGTCGAAATGGGGCGCAGGCGCGCCCGGCTTCGGTACCGACGCGGCCAGCTGATCACGCTCGGACAAGTGGTCGGCGCCTCCCACAGCCTCTGTTCCACGTGAAACATCGTCTGCCGGCGGCGCGTCGTCGAAATGGGGCGCAGGCGCGCCCGGCTTCGGTACCGACGCTGCCGGGTGATTACGCTCAGACAAGCGCTCCGCGCCTCCCATGTCATCTGTTTCACGTGAAAGAGCAGCTGCCGGCGGCGCGTCGTCGCCATCGGACGCGGGCGCGCCGGGCTCCGGTACCGAGGCTGCCAGCTGATCACGCTCAGACAAGTGGTCGGCATCTCCCATGTCATCTGTTTCACGTGAAACAGCGTCCGCCGACGGCGCGTCGTCGGCTCGGGGCGCGGGAACTTCGTCCGCTTCATGCTCAGTTTCGACGCCCGGGTCGCTTCTCGGATCCGGCCACCCGAGGCCGGAAGAAGGCTCGTCCTCACCAGGTGGACCATCTGATGGCCAGCCCAGCCCTGTGTAGGCCACTCCAGACGTCGACATTCTGCTACCTCAATCTCTGGTCAAAGTCAGGGTGCTGACCCCCAAGTCGTCCTACCGTAACGGACTCAGCCGACCCGGACCGACCTCAACCGCGGCGCCTACCCCGCGCGCTGCCCTTCTTCGCCACAGCGCCCTTCCACGGCCGCTCGCCAAGGACCACACGCAGGACGGTCGTCTCCGGATCCACAATGCCGGCACCAAATGTTTCGACGACTGCGTCGACAGCGCCCAGCCGCCGAAGAGTCGGAAGGTTCGCGTCCAGCTCCTCGGCGACACTGGAGCCCTTCAGCGCGAGCATGCACCCACCGGGCCGCACTAACGGCAGACACCATCCGGCCAGCTCGCCAAGACGAGCCACTGCGCGCGCGGTCACCACGGGAGCGCTCAGGGTCCCCCAGAACTCTTCGGCCCGACCACGGTGCACGCTGACGTTCGTCAGACCGAGCTCGGCGACCGCCATGGTCAGCCAGTTAGTCCGACGCAGCATGGGCTCGACCAGGTGAAGGTTCAGGTCTGGGCGTGCGATAGCCAACGCCAGACCGGGCAGTCCTGCCCCCGACCCAACGTCGATCACCATCTGGCCCACAGGTATCGCTGGGTGGATCACCGCACAGTTGAGCACGTGACGCTCCCAGATCCGGGGCACCTCCCGCGGCCCGATCAGCCCATGAGAGACGCCGCTGTCGGCCAGGAGAGCGGTGAACTGCTCGGCCAGGACCAGCCGATCGCCGAAGACCTGCGCGGCGCCGGCCGGGGGCGCCGGGGTCAGTCGCTCCCCATCCTGCGGGCAGGTGCCGGAGTTCCCGTCCTGCGCCGGGGGGACATCCCTCATGGAGACGTCACCGCTGGCGGGACGACCCCGCCCCCGACGTCGGTCACCGGGGCCGTTCACCAAGACTCAGGCATCGGGTGGTGATGCACGCGGGCTGACCGCCTCGTCCCGACGGTTTCACGTGAAACACCTGCCGGTGCGACAGGTGGATCACGCTGGCAGGATCACCACGTAACGCTGTGGCTCGACGCCATCGGACTGCGAACCCAGGCCGGCCGCAAGAACCTCGTCATGCACGACCTTCCGCTCGAACGCGGTCATCGGATCCATCGCCACCTCTTCGTTGGTGGACTTCACCACTGCGATGGCAGCCTGGGCGACACTCACCACGGCAGCACGGCGCTCGGCCCGGAAGCCGGCCACATCGAGCATGAGCCGACTCCGTTCACCCGTTGCCGACTGAACCGCGAGGCGGGTGAGCTCCTGCAGCGCCTCCAGAACCTTGCCGTCGGGGCCCACGAGGCGGCGAGAGACACGGCCCTCCTCAGAGTCAACGATCGCCACCGCCGCGCGGTCACCATCAACATCCACGTCGATGTCGCCGTCCATATCGGCAATATCCAGAAGCTGCTCGAGGAAGTCCGCGGCAACCTCACCCTCGCGCTCAAGATGGGCTCTCGCCGACATCCTGGTCTTCGCGGGAGCCGGAGCTGACTCGGCGTCACCCGCAACGTCGACCACAGGGCTGACGGACGCCTCCGTGTCGCTCTCAGCCACATCTGCGCTGCTCTCAGTCGCCTCCTCAGCCGCAGTGCTGACTGATGAGATGTCCTGCTCGACGACGTTCGAGGTGTCCTGCTCAGTCATTCTCGTCTCCTGATCATGCTGTCTGCCGGACCGGGGTCGGTCCATGAAGTGTGGGGGACTGACGGCACTCGCGAAACACTCGAAAATGCCATCACCGCAGGTCAGAGGTCTGAAGGCAACTGGCCGGCGGTGTCGGTGCTAGGAGTCGCCTTCCGCGGTCGCCGGCGGCTTCATGCCCGGGGGTTTTACGCCCGGCGGCTTTGCGCCCTGGGGTTTCGAGCCCGGCGGCTTCGAACCTGGAGGTTTCACGCCTGGAGGTTTCACGCCCGGCGAGCCGTCGCCCTGGCCTACGGGCCTGGCCCGGTTCTTGCGCTTGGGCTGCTGGCGCTGACCTGACTTGGGCAGGGTCTCGGCAGCGGGAGCCTGGGGGTCCTCAGCCGCGTCGTCATGGCTCAAACCCGGAAGGGTGAACTTCTTGTGCTCCTTGCCCTTCTTCAACCGGCGTGCCTCCAGGGCCTTCTCGGCAGGTGAGCCAGGGGCCGGCAGCCGGCGAATGGTGTAGAACTGCTGGCCCATCGACCACACGTTGGTGGTCGTCCAGTAGATCAGGACGCCGATCGGGAAGTTGATACCGGAGAACGCGAAGAACAGCGGCATCAGGTAGAGCAGGACCTTCTGCTGCTTGGCGAACGGGTTGTCCATGGCGTTGGCCGGCATGTTCTTCATCATCAGCTGGCGCTGGCTGGTGAACATCGAAGCCGACATGAGGATGATCAGCACCACTGTGACGATCTTGGTGGCGCTGTTCGGCGCCGCAAGGAAGTAGGACGAGAGCTTGGCGCCGAAGATCGTGGACTGCTCGGCTGAGTGCGCCAGCGCGACGGTCATCGCGCCGATCGGCGGCTGTTTGCCCTCCGAAATCCTGGGCAGGCTCTGGAGCACCCGGAAGAGGGCGAAGAAGACCGGTGACTGCAACAGGATCGGCAGACAGGACGCGAACGGGTTGGTGCCCGTGCGCTTGTAGAGCGCCATCGTCTCCTGGGTCATCGCCTGTCGGGACTCAGGGTCGCTCTTGCCCTTGTACTTCTTCTGGATCTTCTGCATCTCGGGCTGGACGAGCTGCATCCCCCGAGAAGCGTGGATCTGCTTGACGAACAGCGGGATCAGGGCGATCCGGATAACGATGGTCAGGCCCACGATCGACAGCGCCCACGTGAACCCGGACTCGCTGGGCAGGCCGATCGCCGTGAAAAGCGAATGGAAGCTGACCATCAGCCAGGCGACGACCCACTCGAGCGGGAAGAGAATCTTGTCTAGGTCCATCGGGTGTCCATGGGTTCCTCTGTGGTGGGGTGAGGCGGGCGCTCACCGGTGGGGCGGCGGACTCAACCGGTATGCCGGGTGAGCGCCATCGTGCTCAGGTCTGGTGGGTGGGGCGTGCACGTGCAGGATCTGCCGGCGGAACGTGGTCGACGCCGCCAGGGTTCCACGGGTGGCAGTGCATCAGGCGGCGCACGGTAAGCCACGAGCCGCGCACGATGCCAAAACGTTTGATGGCGGTGACCGCATAGGCGGAGCAGGAGGGGTAGAACCGGCAGGTGGGCGGCCGCATCGGTGAGATAACCAGCTGGTAGGCCTTGATCAGCCAAAGTGCCGGGGTTGCGACCACAGTGGAGAGGGTTGGGAGCAGGACGCGTAGGGACGGGATCGGCATTACGGCCTCAGCGTCCTTTCTGTGGCGAAACCCGGCGCAGCACGGTGGCCAGCAACCTGTCCAGGTCTTGGCCCAGAGCCTGGGTGGAGGAACCCGGCAGCGAAGCATTGGCGCGGACGACCACGTCGACCCCATCAGGCAGCTGAGCGATGCGCGCGCTCATGAGTGCCCGCAGGACCCGCTTGGTGCGGTTGCGGACCACCGCGTTGCCCACCGCCTTGGAGACGACAAGACCGACCCGCGGCGGTTGACCCGCACGCGCGTCGGTCGAGTTGGCATGCACCACGATAAGACGGCTGCCCGAACGAGATCCACCTGACCCTCGTGCCCCTCGAAAGACTGCGGCGAAGTCGGCGCTGCTGCGCAGACGATGACGCGCTGGGAGCACGCCTTGAGCCTCAGGCGGACAGTTCGGAGCGACCCTTGTGGCGACGAGCGGCCAGGATGGCGCGGCCGGCGCGGGTGCGCATACGAAGGCGGAAGCCATGGGTCTTGGCCCGACGACGGTTGTTCGGCTGGAAGGTGCGCTTGCTCACGAGGTTCTCCGTTACTGCACAGCCATCGGGGATCTGTGCTGAAGGTGGTGCGGGGTACACGATTAGGGCGGGTTGAGCCGGCCGCACCCGGAAGCCCGCGTCCACGACATACGTGGGGCACACGGGCACGCGAAGACGGCCCTCAACACAAGTCCCGCTCAAGGTACGGGAGTCGGCAAGGCATGGTCAAACTCGTGGCATCTGACCAGAGGCCCGTTCGGCGAGTCGCCTGGGACCCCCTATAGTGATCCAGCGCGGCCGCTCTGCCAAGGAAACACACCGGACGGTGCAGATTTTTTGGCCGCCAAACGCTAGACTCTGTCCCCGCCTGTTCGCCGTGTGGCGGCGCCATCGTTGGCCTCCCCGGGCGAACGCCCCTCCGTGTACCGATATACACAATCTGTGGATAACCATGTGGAAGGGGGGCGATACGATGCTCTCCAGTCCCAAGGACCAGGGGCGTCCGGATCAGGGCTACGTGAGCGGGGTTGCACCAATGGAGGCTGAAGAGCACGTTGATTTCGGCCACGTCTGGCACAACACGCTGACTGCCCTGGATGAAGACGGCCTTCCCCCGACCCAGCGCGCGTTCCTGCGACAGGCCAAGTTCGTGGGCCTGCTGGAGCACACCGCGCTGCTGGCCGTGCCGGACGAGTTCACCAAGGACATCGTCGAGACCCGGGTGCGCCAACAGGTCATGGCGGCACTGTCCAACCAGCTCGGCATCGAGATCCGCCTCGCGGTCACCGTCGACCCGGCGTTGCGTGCCGAGAGCGAGAGTGCTCCGGAATCCGAGGAGACCGCCGATCTGGCCAGCCTGACCGAGCTCGAAGCCGACGAGCTGCCCGACCTGACCTCGCCGTTCAGCACGATCCGCGCCACCAGCACGGGTGGCCAGTACGGTCGCCCGCGGATCGTGGGCCGCGAGGCCAGCGCGGTCGAGACGGCCCGGCTCAACCCGAAGTACACCTTCGACACCTTCGTCATCGGTGCCAGCAACCGCTTCGCCCATGCGGCCGCAGTCGCGGTGGCCGAGGCGCCGGCCAAGGCGTACAACCCGTTGTTCGTCTACGGCCAGTCCGGACTGGGCAAGACCCACCTGCTTCATGCGATCGGCCACTACGCACGCAACCTGTATCCGAACGTACGGGTGCGGTACGTGAACTCCGAGGAGTTCACCAACGACTTCATCAACAGCATCCGCGACGACAAGGCCTCGGCCTTCCAGAGCCGCTACCGCAACGTCGACGTGCTCCTGATCGACGACATCCAGTTCCTGCAGGGCAAGGTGCAGACCCAGGAGGAGTTCTTCCACACCTTCAACACCCTGCACAACGCCAACAAGCAGGTCGTGATCACCTCCGACCTGCCGCCCAAGCAGCTCAGCGGCTTCGAGGAGCGCATGCGCAGCCGCTTCGAGTGGGGCCTGCTCACCGACGTTCAGCCCCCTGACCTCGAGACCCGGATCGCGATCCTTCGCAAGAAGGCGATCCAGGAGAAGATGACCACCCCCGACGAGGTGCTGGAGTTCATCGCCAGCCGGATCACCACGAACATCCGCGAGCTTGAAGGGGCGCTCATCCGGGTCACCGCGTTCGCCAGCCTCAACCGGCAGTTCGTGGATCTCAACCTGGCCGAGATTGTGCTCAAGGACGTCTTTCCGCACGACCAGGGCAACCAGATCACGTCTGCGACGATCATGGCGCAGACCGCGGCCTATTTCAGCCTGAGCATGGAGGACATGTGTGGTGCGTCGCGCTCCCGGGTGCTGGTGACCGCCAGACAGATCGCGATGTACCTCTGCCGTGAGCTCACCGAGCTGTCCCTGCCCAAGATCGGCCAGCTGTTCGGGGGGCGCGACCACACCACGGTCATGCATGCCGACCGCAAGATTCGCCAGCTGATGGGCGAGCGCCGTGCGACCTTCAACCAGGTCACCGAGCTGACCAACCGGATCCGCAACCAGTCCCGTGGTCACAGTCAGTCCCCTTGATCCACTGCCGGGTGATGCCACCCGCGGACCATGCGTCCTTGCCCCGCCCTTGTCAGTCCTTGCCCCGCCCTTGTCAGTCCTTGTCGCGCCCTTTTGAGGTTCGCTTGAGGTTGTCTTGAGGTTGTCCACAGGGTTTATCCACGGCTGTGTGAGTGGTGGCGCCTTGCGGCAACCTGCCTGTCACTCCAGCGCTGTCCACTATTCGCGCACCCGTCCAGGATTCACCCAGATCGCCCGGATTCAGCCACATCATCAGGATTCGCCCACATCCTCATCCACAACTGGGGATAAGTTAGGGAGTCCCTACCTTGCGCGGCTGTCACGCAGGGCTGGGGACACGGGGGCGAACATCCTGTGGGTGACTGCCGTCGCGCTGTGGGTAACCACAGGTCTCGGCGAACCGCCCTGTGGACAAACAAAGCCGATCCACAGCAGTGCCAGGTTGTCCACGGTCTCCGTCCACGTCTCGTGCACAGCGCGTTTTGGCGTGCGACCTGCCACAACGTGGTTTATCCACAGGATCCACAGGCCCTATGACGATGATGAGACCTAGAATGATGGATTCAGCCCCGAGTACCTGGGGAAGAGCAGCTCCCGTCTGACAATACTGACGGAGCCCAGGAACTGCGGGCCGGGTGTTGGTCGCGGGTCGCTGGGGCACTAAGGTCAGTGCGCACCACCTCCGTGGTGATCACTACGGGTCGTGCGAGCCTGGTGTAGTCGCACCACTTGTAGTCCGCACTGCTTGCGTGGGTGTCATCACTAAGGTTTGTCGAAGGGCGGGTATCGGTGAAGTTTCGGGTCGAGCGCGATGTTCTCGCCGATGCTGTGACGTGGGTCGCCCGCGGCCTGCCCACCCGCCCGCCGGTCCCCGTGCTGGCCGGGCTCATGATCGAGGCCAGCGACGACGGAACCCTCACGTTGTCGGCCTTCGACTACGAGGTCTCCGCCAAGATCACAGTCCCCGCCGACGTTGCCGAGCCCGGCACAGTCCTCGTGCTCGGGCGACTCCTGGCCGACATCTCACGCAACCTGCCGGCCCGTCCCGTCGACGTGGCCACCGAAGGCAACAAGGTCCAGGTGACCTGCGGTTCCACACGGTTCAACCTGCTGATGATGCCGGCCGACGACTACCCCACTCTGCCCGCCTCGCCGGCCCTCAGCGGGATCATCGCCGGCGACGTCTTCACCCAGGCAGTGGCCCAGGTGTCCATCGCTGCCGACCGGGGCGACACCCTGCCCATCCTGACCGGAGTGAGGGTCGAGATACAGGGGGACAAGATCACCCTGCTGGCGACCGACCGCTATCGCCTGGCCATGCGTGAGCTGACGTGGAACCCCGAGTCCACCGATGCCAGCCACGTCGCACTGGTGAAGGCTCGGACGCTCTCCGACACCGCCAAGGCGCTGGGCGCCCTGGGCTCGGTCGAGATCCACCTCGGTGGCGGCGGCGTGGGAGAGGGCCTGATCGGCTTCGAGGCCGGGCAGCGTCGCTCAACCACCCGGCTGCTCGATGGCGAGTACCCGAAGGTCACCTCGATCTTCCCCTCCAGCTCCGACACCGTGTCCGTCATCGAGACCGAGGCTCTGGTCGAGGCGGTCAAGCGGGTTGCCCTGGTTGCCGAGCGCAACACGCCCGTTCGCCTGCGCTTTACCGACGGCCAGGTCGCCATCGATGCCGGCACGGGCGACGGCGCCCAGGCCAGCGAGGCGGTCGAGGCGGTCCTGACCGGCCCAGAGATCGAGATCGCCTTCAACCCCCAGTTCCTCCTGGACGGGCTCGGAGCGGTGGGGACGGCATACAGCCGCCTGTCCTTCACCCAGAGCGGGCGGCCGGCGGTGCTGTCAGGCCAGGCCAAGCTCGACGGAGATGCTGACACGTCCTACCGTTACGTCCTGATGCCGGTCCGCTTCGCCAGCTGAACAAAGGGGTTACACCATGCAACTCGGACTCATCGGTCTGGGCCGGATGGGGGGCGGCATGCGCGACCGAATTCGTGCCGCCGGTCACGAGGTCGTCGGATACGCCCGCAGCCCCTCGGACAGGGACGTCGCGAGCCTCGAGGAGCTGGTGGCCGCACTGCAGGCTCCGCGCGTGGTGTGGGTCATGGTGCCCCCTGGCGCTGCGACAGACGCGACCATCACGGCGCTGGGCGACCTGCTCTCCGAGGGTGACCTGGTCGTGGATGGCGGCAACACCAAGTTCACCGACGACGTCGTGCACGCCCAGCAGCTGAGCGCCAAGGGGATCGCCTTCGTCGACTGCGGTGTCAGCGGTGGCATCTGGGGCAAGAAGAACGGCTACGGCCTGATGTGTGGCGGCGACGCCGAACACGTCGAGCGGGTGATGCCGATCTTCGACGCCCTGCGGCCTGAGGGGCCGCGGGACGAGGGGTTCGTCCACGCCGGCGACGTCGGCGCCGGGCACTACGTCAAGATGGTCCACAACGGCATCGAGTACGGCCTCATGCAGGCCTACGCCGAGGGCTTCGAGCTGATGCTGGCCAAAGACATCGTCAAGGACGTCCCAGGCAGCTTCAAGGCCTGGACCCGCGGCACCGTCGTCCGGTCATGGCTGCTCGACCTCATGGTCAAGGCGCTCGAGGACGACCCCGACCTCGGCCAGATCCGGGGCTATGTCAACGACTCGGGCGAGGGCCGCTGGACCGTTGAGGAGGCCATCGCCCATGCCGTGCCGGTGCCGGTCATCTCGGCCGCGCTGTTCGCCCGGTTCGCATCGCGCCAGGATGACTCTCCGCAGATGAAGGCTGTGGCCGCTCTGCGTAACCAGTTCGGCGGACACGTGGTCATCAAGGCCGGCGAGACCGGCGTGCTGACCGATCACTGAGCTGGTGTGCTCCGGTCACCCCCTCTGGTCGCGGCGAGACCGCCGTTTCGGGCGCGGTGCGGTGCTGATCCGGTGGTTTCGGGGCAACAAGCGCACAGACGGTCGGCGGGTGACTGAACCGTGCACCTGAGGCATCTGACGGTCGTCGACTTTCGCAGCTACGCAAGCGCCGAGCTGCCGCTGACACCGGGGGTCACCACCCTGATCGGGCTGAACGGCCAGGGCAAGACCAACCTGGTCGAGGCCGCCGGCTATCTGGCAACGCTCGGTTCTCATCGGGTGGCAGGCGACACGCCGCTGGTCCGGTTCGGTGCCCAGCAGGCCGTCATCCGCGGCGCCGTGGTCCGGGACGGGCGTGAGACGCTGATCGAGCTCGAGATCAACACCGGGCGGGCGAGCGGACGCAACAGGGCCCGGCTGAACCGCTCACCGGTCCCCCGCCCTCGCGAGGTCCTGGGGACGCTGCGCACGGTGCTGTTCGCACCCGAGGACCTGGGGCTGGTCAAGGGTGACCCGTCCGAGCGGCGTCGGTTCCTCGACGAGCTGCTTGTGGCCCGCCAGCCGCGGTGGGCAGGGGTCCGGGCCGACTACGACAAGGTGCTCAAGCAGCGCAACGCGCTGCTGAAGTCCGCGGCCCCGGTGTTGAGGCGCGGCGTGCGCCGCACCTTCAGGACGCCCGCCGCTGCACCCACACCATTATCCACAGGTTCTGTGGATAATGGTGTGGACAATAGTGGAGATAAGCGTGCGGATGGGGTCGAAACCTCTTCGGACGCTTTGCACACCCTGGACGTGTGGAACAGCCACCTCGCCAGGGTGGGTGCCCAGCTGCTCTACGCCCGGCTGCGGCTCATGCGTGACCTCGGCCCCTATCTGACGACGGCGTACGACGAGGTCAGCGCCGGCAAGTCCGATGTGCGGATGGCCTACCGGTCCTCGCTGCGCGAGGAGATGGCCGGCGCGATCGCCCAGGGCGTGGTCCCCGAGATGGAGGAGCTGCACGACGAGCTCCTGGCCTCTCTCGAGGCGGTACGGGTCAACGAGATCGAGCGTGGCATCTCGCTGGTCGGCCCCCATCGTGACGACGTGGTGCTCACCCTCGGCCAGCTCCCGGCCAAGGGGTATGCCAGCCATGGCGAGTCCTGGTCCTTCGCGCTGGGACTGCGGTTGGCGGCATACCAGCTCCTGCGGCACGACCTCGGCGAGGATCCGGTGCTGATTCTGGATGACGTCTTCGCCGAGCTCGACTCCGGTCGCCGCGAACGGCTGGCCACGCTGATCGCCGACTGTGAGCAGGTGCTGATCACCGCTGCCGTTCCCGAGGACGTGCCCGCCGCCTTGTCCGACTCCGGTACGACATACCGCGTGACGCTGGGGCAGGTGGCCCGTGAAGTCTGACGACGAGCGTGAGGATGATGCGGCGACCGACCATCCGGTCGACTAGCCGGCGGCAGACACTGCAGATGTGGTGGATGTGGTGGATGTGGTGGATGGCGCTGATACTGCTGATAGCGCGGCGGCATCGGCCCTGGCCCG